>Ga0075418_10003815_pt1 | contig 17196 bp, 17 predicted proteins | sample SoiMetdeltSBSDD2_FD_81776 | JGI IMG/M metagenome (GOLD analysis project Ga0075418, IMG submission 81776) | Bulk soil microbial communities from a Populus tree surrounding site in Tennessee, USA - Soil MetaG P. deltoides SBSDD2 | ecosystem: Environmental > Terrestrial > Soil > Tree plantation... | reverse complement strand
TCCTGCCGCGCGGATCTCTTGCTCGAAGATCGCATCCGCCTCGCGCAAAATATTGAGTTTCTGCTCATCGACCTCGCCAGGACAACGCACTGCGAGCCCCGGGCCTGGAAAAGGATGTCTGTTTAAAAGCTCATCTGGAACTTCTAGGATCTTGGCGACTTTTTTGACTTCATCTTTATATAGATGTCTAAATGGTTCTAATACCTTGAGATTAAGTTTACTAGGAAGTCCTCCAACATTATGATGAGTTTTTATTATTGATGCCGGTCCCACTGAAATACCACTTTCGATGACATCAGGATACAGAGTTCCTTGTGCTAGCCATCGAAATTCTTCTTTTTCTTTCACTTCCTCTTGAAAAATATTAATAAATTCGTGACCTATGATCTTCCTCTTTTCTTCAGGATCTGTAACCCCTTTTAATTTGCTTAAAAATTTCTTTGAAGCATCAATATAAGTTACATTTAGGCCTATTTTTGTTAATAGGTTCATTACCAGAGATTCTTCATCATATCGAAGCAAACCATGATTGACAAAGATACATTGCAAATTATCATGAACAGCACGATTTAAGAGAACTGCTACAGTAGTAGAATCTATACCGCCACTAACGGCACACAATATTTTATCATTTCCCACTTTTTTCTTTATATGTTTAATAGTAGATTTGATAAAATTTGTCATATCCCATTCTGGTTTTGCTTTACTAATAGTGATAGAAAAATTCTTCAATATTTCAGCACCACGCTCAGTATGAACAACTTCAGGATGAAATTGAAGTCCATAGAATTTCTTTTCTTGATTCCCAATTGCTGCTGCGAAAGAACTTTCTGTGTGAGCTAATACTTTAAATCCCTTTGGAGTCTTATCTGCTACATCCCCATGACTCATCCAACAATCTATACTTCGGTCTAAATTAATAAAAAGGTCAGATGTATCATCTATTGTCAAAACTGCCTTTCCATATTCTCTAGCTTGAGATCTTTTAACTTTCCCTTTGAAATTATCCACAATTATTTGGTGGCCGTAACAGATTCCAAGAATAGGTATTCCAAGTTCAAATATCTTTCTATCAGGTTTGGGAGAATTTTCAGCATATACACTAGCTGGGCCACCAGAAAAAACTATACCATTTGGAGAAAGCTCTTTAACTTGATCAGCGGTGAGATTATAAGGATAAATTTCACAAAAAACATTTGCATCTCTTATTCTTCTACATATAAGATGGCTATATTGAGATCCAAAATCTAGAATAATTATTTTATCCAATTTACGTTCTATTTCCATAAGTACTATCTTTTTCTAACATTCTTGTAAAGACCCATGCAGAGGTATTAATAATATCAGTTAGCCTTTCTTTTTCTCTATAATTGCTAATTGTTATCTTTTTAATTCTTCCTTCATGTTCATCGATAAAATAGTTCATTAGGTCATGATTGAAAGAATCATTTTGATGATTTTTATCTCGATCTTGAGTGATCATTCCTTCTAATATCCTTTTTATAAAAAATGATTTGAATGGAGGAGTCTCGGTACTAAAGAATAAATCCTTCTCTGGAATTATCTCTATTGTTTGTGAAGAAATATTCACTTTAGCTAATGATAAATTATCTTTAAGTCTCTTAAGTTCCCTTGTTTCTGTGAAAGTGGATACATTTTCATTTAAAGTATCGGAATTATGTTTTTTGTATTCAGTTTTTATAGTAGGTTTATTATGACTAACTTGTTCTTGTTTTGGACTAATAGTAGAACTAGCTGTGTTATTTAGTGAACGTTCAAGTTTAGAAGCGGGTTTAAAACTTTCCTGCTTCAATAAGTTATCAATAAGTAGAAGAAGACGTTTTAGTCTGTCTATTTCTTCTTGCTTATCTGAGAGTTGTTTTAATACCCAGTCTCTCAATTCTGCAGCATTTTTAATATCCTCTTCTGAATAATTTAACATTCAATGTAACATATAATCAAAGAGTATAAAGTTGTTTTTACCTTTTTATTAATATCATACAAATTCCTAAAGATAAAAAATCAGATATAATTTAACTATATTTTAAATATAGACCAATAAAATTGTTATGGTCTACTTATACTGCTATCTCATCATAATACCAACTAACATAATTAGTAATCTTTTTTCCTAATAAATTATGATAGTATACCAAGAAATTTCAAAAAGATTTGAAATTATAATTATATAATTATAATAAATTACATTGATGATTAAACAAGGAACAATTTATTTTTAATTTAATTCTTAATTACGATAACACAACTATTTCATGTGAGAGAATTAAGGCATAATTTTATAAGGCTTAAAACCAAGTATAGGTTTTTTAGAAGTGTCAAAGAGATTTGATTTAGAATTTTTAGCAAGAACTCGTAAAAGGTTTTTTGCAATTTGGAGTTTTTCTCTTTTAACTTTAACATTATTTATTGTTTCTTTTGAATATGGACCTATAATATCATCAAAAAACATTCCCACTAATACAATATCTTTTGCCATAAATTCCTCAGCAAGGAATACACACCGATCTCCATCGGTAAATCCTCCAAAATTAAAAACATGTGGAACAGGCATTACTTGAGTTGTTCCAATAATTCTTCTGAATTTAGGAATATATTGTTCCATTAAAGCTATATTATCACTATGTGCATGAATTACCATAATTGCCCCAAGTTTTTCTGCTTTTATCAGAGAACGAGGATCTCCATCCAGATCTGTAACAACGATATCAGGTTTGATTTTATTCTCTATTAAAAATTTCACCGCACCGTCTGCTACTATTTTGACGAATGCTTTATTTTTTTTGATAAAAGAGGTGTAGAGATCTAAATTTGGTCCAGCACCAATAACCAATATTCGTTTCCCCTTTATTTTTTTATTCAAAACTTTAGGGTCTAGAAATTTTCTTTTTATTAAATTTGATAAGATATATGCAGCTTTTTGATCTTCTTCGGTACTATAACCCATTTTTTCTCTAATGTCTTGATAATATGGGAACCAGGTTACGAAATGCACATTTTATATAATTAATAACCTATTAATAGACTATTTGTTAAATTTAATAAGTTGTATATTTGAGATGTGAAATTTTAAAATGATAATAAGAACATTTAAGTGATAAGAATGGTTTATTTTCTGAATTTATAGAATGGAACTTACAAGAAAAGAGGAGAAGGCATTACAAGGTGAATATGGAGATGGATTGAAGTTAGCCTATAAAATACTTGTTGCAATAGGAAATGCTAACAATGCTACAAAACTAATCCCTATCAAATGGGCGCATATTTCAGGAGTTAATTTTAACACAATAGGAGAAGCTGGAGTAAAATTTCTTTCACAGTTGAATAAAGAAACTAAAGTTAAAGTCACAACAACGCTAAATCCTATGGGATTTGACTCAAAGAAAGACAATAAGATTTCCGAAGATTTTAAATTTAACCAACTGTCAATTATAAATTCTTATTTATCTTTGGGTGTAAAACCTTCTTTCACTTGTATCCCATATGAAATTTTCGATTTGCCAAAAAAAGGAGAGATCGTGAGTTTTGCAGAAAGTAATGCAGCAGTTTTTGTAAATTCCATATTAGGAATTAAGTCAAATAAGGAAAGTTCCTTGAGTTCTTTAGCAAGTGCCATAACGGGCAAGACTCCGTATTCTGACTTGTTAATTAACGAGCTTAGAAGGCCGTCTGTTAGTATAAAGCCAGAAATAGACATAAAAACGGAATCTGACTTTGGGCTATTAGGTTATTTTGCTGGTAAAATAGCAAATGATATCTGTGTAGGTTTGGAAATGAATTCTGAAAGTTTAGACATTATCAATTCAAAAGCTATTTCTGCAGGAATTGGAACATCAGGTATGTGTGGGATGTTTACTAATAAAATTAATGATTGTGAAAAAATCTCTTTCGGTAAACCTGAAATAACAGATGTAAAAGATGATTTAAATACAGCTGAAAAAGGAGATTTAATAGTATTTGGAAGTCCTCAATTGGGTTTACACGAACTAAACATGCTTGGTCACTTAACAGATGGAAAAAAATTCAAAAAACCATGTATGGTATTTTGTCCCCGTTCTGTAACAGAATGTAACAAGGAAATGATCAATAAATTAAGAAAGGCAGGAGCAGATATTACGTGTGATTCCTGCACATGTTTGACTCCTTTAATAACAAAAAATGATTACGATTCAATCATAACAAATAGTATAAAATGCGCATATTATATGAAACATTCAAACAAAATTGATGTTTCTTTAAAAGATATGAAATCTATAATAAAAGAATACTGTGAATAATTTAATTATGATGAATATATTTTGCAAAAAAATTGTTGGGGGAAAGGCAGAAGGATTAGCACTCCTATCTAATAAACCCTTAAATATGCTCTCAATGTTAGATACAAAATCAGGAGAGATAAAAGATAAAGAGCATGATTTATTTAATCGAACACTTGCAAACAGGATTCTTATTTTCCCAAACTGTATTGGTAGTAGTGTAGGAGCCTATGTTTTTTATTCATTAAAAATCAATGGTGTCAACCCAAAAGCAATTATTTGTACTAATAAATGTGACATTATAACTGCATCAGGATGTGCAATTTCAGATATTCCGCTTGTAGATGGAACAGGTGTAAGTTTTAAATCATTAAATAAAAATACAAAAGTTACGGTTGATGCTGATAACCAAATGGTTATACTCGGTACACTTTAATTTTCGGATGATCTTTAAGTCTTTTATCGGTGCGTGGCAATCGATGGGCGAACTGATCATGTATTACATGAGATGAAGACCAAAGTCCACGCACCGAATAAATAATTTATGAAAATAATGAATTCATTTTATAAATCAGAAAAACTAATAACTTTTGAATTATTCTTGTGGAGATATTATTATTATATTATCTCCTTTTAGGAGAATATTACCCAATCTGGTTTGTTCTCCAGCTTTATATTCGGTAGCATCACTCAATACAAGATTCATATGCTGATCAAATTTATTGAGTACACCTTTAACCACTTTATCTCCTTTTAGTTTAATCATTATAATCTTTCCAACATTTTCTTTTAATACCTGGACTGTTACATCAATAGACAATATATGTATGATATAAAATTACAATATATAATTTAATAGATTTGTATTTTTAACAACAATGATAAGCTCGAAAAGTTTTGGTTAGAATAGATAAGATTGATATAGCATATAAACTTCTAAAAATATCTAAATTCCGATAACTCCTATAACAAAATAAATTTACATAACGTTAACATCATGTGGTTGACTTTCAATATAGCCAGCTGTTGTTATTCGTACAAATTCAGCATTTTGTTGCATTTCATTTATAGTTTTTGCGCCACAATAACTCAACCCTGACCGCAAACCTCCAACTAACTGACGGATAATTTCTACAACACTTCCTTTATAAGATACCATTGCTTCCACTCCTTCTGGTACATAATCATTTAGTTCGTCTGACTCCTTTATTTGTTCTCCCTCTTCACGATACTTTCTTCCCAATGATGCATAAAAAAATGCCATTACTTTATAGATCTTGTACTTTTTGCCATTTTTAACAAGTGTTTTTCCTGGACTTTCATCTGTTCCTCCTAATAGACTTCCTACCATTACAGATGAAGAACCTGCGGCTAGTGCTTTGGTTAAATCTCCTGAATTTCTAATTCCTCCATCAGAAATTACTGGAATTTCATATTTTTTAGAAATTTTTACACTATCTAAAATTGCAGTTAGTTGTGGAACCCCTGAACCAGTAATAACCCTAGTTATACATATTGAACCTGACCCTACACCAACCTTTACAGCATCAACGCCCGCCCTAATTAAATCCTCAGTTCCTCTGCCAGTAGCGATATTACCTGCTATCAACTCACAATCTTTGAATGCTTTTTTTATTAAATGAACGCAATTTATGGCATTATCACTATGACCATGAGCTATATCGACAACCATAACATCTGCACCTGCATCCAATAGTGCTTCTGTTCTCTCGAGATAATCTCCTTTAACTCCCACAGCAGCCCCTACCAGCAAACGCCCTTTTTTATCTTTAGAAGCATTAGGAAACTCTTCCATTTTTAAAATATCTTTGCTAGTTATCAACCCGATGATCTGCTTATCTTTACCAATTATAGGTAGTTTTTCAATTCTGTTCTTGTGTAAAATGTCTTTAGCTTTTTCAATAGTAGTCCCCAATTCGGCGAATACCACGTCTTTACTCATTACTGAGGTAACATTATTATCAAAATGTGTTTCAAATAAAAGATCTCTTTTAGTAATAATTCCTGCTAGTTTCTTATCTTTTTCAATGAGGAGGCCAGATATCCCAAAATCGTGCATAATTTTTTTTGCATAGCCTACAGATGAATCTATACTAATGGTATAGGGTTGTTCTATCATAACAGATTCAGACCTTTTAACCTTTAGAACTTCATCTACTTGGTCTTGTATTGTCATAAATCTATGTATAATTCCAATACCTCCTTCTCTTGCTAATGCTATGGCCATAGGTGACTCGGTAACTGTATCCATATTGGCACTGATAACAGGAATATTCAAACTGATGTTCTTCGATAATCTTGTTTTCAAATTAGTTTGTGATCGAGAAATAATGGGAGAACGTTTTGGGATTAATAATACATCGTCAAAAGTTAGACCTTCTCTAATATTCAATATTCAATTTCTTGTTAGTCAAGGAAGAATTATAAGTTTTGCATCAATTTCGATTTAAATCGTTTTAATTTAATTAAATTGAATGGGTATCAATTTCAGGATGGCAGAAGCAATTTAAAATATATCAACTTAGCAATTGTAAAGTATCTAATGCTAATACAGTTTCCTTAACGTTATGAGTGCGAATAACTGTTGCACCATTCATAACTGCGATAACTTCCATTATTAGAGAAGGGATACGTCTTTCATTTATCCTGAGATTCATAAGTTTTCCTAGAAAGGATTTATTCGAAAGAGAAATACAAATGGGAAAATAGAGCTTTGTGAGTTCTTTGAGATTAGAGATAATTTCTATATCTCGACGGTACCATGGTATTTTTGTTATTTTTGTAAAAAAAGGATTATTACCTTCTTTTCTAAAAAACCCGATAGATGGATCTATTATAATATTAGTTTTCTTAATTCCAGCTTTTTGTGCGATTGTTATACTATCATTTAGGATTTTCTTCGTTGAGAAAGATTTTGCCATTAAAATTGAACTCGGATTTTTTTCATATGCACCCAGTATTACCGGGATATTGTATTTTGATAAAATTGGAGCCATTTCAGGATCATATTTTAGTCCACAAACATCATTTATCGCATCTGCTCCTATCATGATTGCCTCCTCGGCTACCCTAGCTCGAGGAGTATCTACAGATAAAGGAAGTCGACAACTGTTACGTATCATCTTAATAGCTTTTTTTAATCGCAAAATTTCAACCTGAGAAGAAGTTATTGTATTTAAGTACGGAGCAGTTGACATCGCCCCTATATCGATTATATCTGCTCCGTCCTTCTCTAACTTTTTTACATAAGAAGAAATACTATTGAGATTGATTTTAATTGATTCTTTATAAAAAGATTCAGGACTAAGATTCAATATTCCCATTATTTTGACAGAATGCCTATTGATAGAAACATCTCCAATTTTTGTCAAGACCACTATGATAATAAATAGTCTATATTATTTCCTTTTACACAGTAAACTAGCCTTACATGATTGATAATTATATGAATAATAATATGGGAGAGATTATTAAGCTATATGAGAATGTGGATTGATTTTAATTGATGAAGATAAAATTTTGGAAGTAATTAGAAAAAGGAAACCTTTATCCGTTGCACTTAACGGCCCAGAGGCATTATTTCCCAAAATGCAAGACACAGGAATGAGAATTATGAAACTATTTGATATTCCAGCCTATATAATAGGTGATACCTGTTGGGGATCTTGCGATGTGAATACTCATGCTGCAGATATGTTGGGTGCAGATCTGTTGTTTAATATTGGACATACAATTTCTATGGAAAGTATTGATAAAAAAGTAATTATGATCAATGCATACGATGATGTGAATTTCGATGTAGTAGTAGAAAAATTCGCTAAAGATCCAGCAAATCAAGAATATAAAACATTGGGGATAGTTACAGATAGCCAGCATTTAAATCAATTACAACCTTCGAGCAAAATATTAGAAAATCATGGATTTAAAATAGTAATAGGTGATGGTAAGGGACAATTGAATGATGGTCAAGTTTTTGGCTGTGAATTTTACCCAGCACATGATATTAAAAAGAGGATAGATGCGTATATTTTCTTAGGCCAAAGTATGTTCCACTCTGTAAGTATAGCAATGTCAACAGAAAAGCCTACTTACATGTTGGATCCATACTTTAATGAATTTCAACTAGTGAATGACAAAGCCAGAATTATGGAAAAGAAAGCGATTTTATCTATTTATAAAGCGCAAGAGGCAAACAAAATTGGAATAATAATAGGCTTAAAGGAAGGACAATTCTCAAAGATTAAAGCATTAAAATTTAAGAAGTCTCTGGAAGTCTTGGGGAAGGATACACAATTAATTGCTTTAACAGAAATTACTGAAGAAAGATTAAGAAATTTTAAAGGTATAGATGCCTATATTCAAGTAGCATGTCCGAGAATAGCTACAGACAATCATTTTAGTAAACCATTACTTTCTGTACCCCAAGCGGAAGCACTAATTAAAATTTTAAAAAAAGAACCTATGGATGATTTTTTAAAGCTACGCCACTGGTTATGAAAATATAAAAAAATTGCCCAAAAGAATGCATCGGTAAAATTCTAAATTACCATTAATGCGAAGGCAGCCTATTAGTACCACCTTTGATAATAATCCCAATCTCGTATCTCCTATGATCCACCACGTAGACGAACCAGCACGGTTATGTCGCCTTAGGGTTGCTCCCTCCCGGACCTCACCCATTTCGAGAATTAACAGTCAATACCACACCTTCGCATGGTTCGCTGCTCATATCCATCCAGTTCGGCGTAGTTTCATTTTAACTTGATACGCAGGTGATTCCCATCCAAGGATTTATCTAATAGTTACTGATCCTGGCATAAAGCCGATTTCCAGAGAAGGGTACGGCTAGCACCCTAATCCTCCCTGCCTCCGCATTCATTAATTAACGATATTACATTATATTTGTTATTAGTCATTTTTTAAAATTTTGATATTTTTACAAACTGAACAAATTGGTCTAGTCGAATCATGTCCACAGATTCTACATTTATTTTTCACTGAACTATCATAATTTTTTAGTATTTTAGATATTTTTAAAAGCGAATTATAAGTGTTATATTTAGCACCAGATCGGGTATCCTCTAAAGAATTAAAAAATTCTCTTATCTCACTTCTGATACTTTCATCTTGATATGGACACTGCTCTGATTGAAATGGAATGTTTTGTTGAAGTGCATAAAATACTATTTCTCGTTCATAAATTTCTATGAATGGTTTAATTTTTTTTAGCTCATTTTTACCATAATAAATTGGTTCTGGATATATCCATCCTATTCTATTCACATCTCCTGCTATGATATTTATCATAAAAGATTGAAGGTGATCATCCAGGTTATGCCCTGTCGCTATAACATTTGCTCCTACGTAATCAGCAGCTATATCTATAGCTCTTCTCCTAAACGTACCACATATAGAACAAGAAGTCATTTTTTCAGAAGGACGTAATAACATAGATTCATCCATATTCAATCCAAAAAGTTCTTTATAACTAAAAATTTCATTTTTTACATTTAGCTTAGAACAAAAGTCTTTAACTATTCTTAAAGATTCGTTTCTATATCCATCAATTCCTTCATCTATTGTAATTGCAATGATATCATTAGTTTTCTTTCTTTCAAAGATATTGTTCAATACTAATAATAAAGAAAGACTGTCTTTACCCCCTGAAACACCGACTGCAATTTTATCCCCATAATTGATCATTGAGAATTTTGAAATGATCCTAGAGGTTTTTTCTTCAATTGATATTATAAAACAAGATCTACAAAGATATTCTCCTGAATATTGTCGAAAATATATCCCCTGTATCTTTTGACATTTTGAACATAGAGAATATTGCATTTATATGACTGTCTTTAGTTGCTGTTAGGTTATTTAATTTAAACTAGATTTTCAAAGCACATTTTAAAGTGATGAAAATGAATAATAATATATTTTATTAAGATACTTGAAGAATATGAATATCAGGCCAAATTTTTTAGATTATATCAACTATAGGATCTTGGACGTTTTGAGTAAAAACTCCTCTTTACCATTTGTAGAATTGGCTAAACAAATTGGGATTTCGGATGCAACTATCCATACCAGAGTCAAAAAATTATTGACCTTGGGTGTTATAAAAAAATTTACTATTTTTGTAGATAATGATTTGCTTGGATACGACCATCTAGCATTTATTAATTTGAAAATTGAAAGAGGAAGAACCGAGGAAACGACTAACAATCTCATGAAAATAGATGAAATATTAGAAATACATGAAATTTACGACAAATTTGATTTGCTAATTAAAATTCGAACAAAAAATTTGGACAATTTGAGAGATATAATTGTAAATAAAATATTATCGATTAATTATATAAAAGAGACAGAATTAATGACAGTTTTAAAAACTAGAAAAGAAGAACAGATGATCTCATTACAAAAAGAAATGAGTGAAAAAACCAAAGAATTCTTTTAATATTTAAAATTAGTTTCTTTGTTTTTCTTTTTTTGAGGACTGCCACCAATCCAAATAATCATCACGTGTTCTTTGTTTAGAATCTGAAGAACTAATTTCTGATTTATCTTTCAATTCCTCAATTTTGTCTCTGGAAGCATACAGGCCACAACTTTTGCAAGTAAAATTTTTTGTAGACGTATCCATTTTTAAATCTCCACCGCATTCAGGACAAAATTTAACCAAATTCACTATTTAATATAGATAAACCCTATAAAAGCATTATGAGATAATGCAGTACCAACGCATTTTACTCATTCAATGTTATATAACTAGAAAAAATAGATTCATAGACATAAAGTTATGGTTTAATTCTATTTTGTCCTCAAACGAATATATATTATTTATGAAGTATCATATTAAAAATCTCGGGATAAAATTGAAATCACTAGATAAACTTATTTTGAAAGCATTATACATAAATTATTTAGATCCATCAAAATCATTTTTCCATTATTTGCAGGAGAAATATCAATTAGAGAAATCTTTCTTTGAATCAAGGATAACTCGACTGATAGAATTAGGATTAATAGGAAAAACAAATTCAGAACAATACAAATTAAATTTATTAGGAAGAGAGACGATGAAGGTAGTTCTTGTCGGAGGTGTTTTTGATATACTACATCCCGGTCACATATTTACTCTCAAAGCAGCGAGAATGCTTGGCGATGTTTTAATAGTAATTATCGCAACACAATCAACTGCCACTAAAATAAAAAAAAATAGAGTAATATTTCATAATGAAAACTTGAGAAGAGAAATGGTTTCATCATTAAATTTTGTAGATTTGGCACTAATTGGAAAAGAAGGAACATTATTCGATACAGTTGAACATGTAAAACCTGACATCATAGCATTAGGTTATGATCAATCTCATACAGAGAAATTTATTTCAGAAAACTGCAAGAAAAGAAATATTAATGTTAGAATATTGAGATTAAATACTCCAATTCCAAATATGAAAAGTTCTGAATTAAAACGAGATTTAGGAGATTTATTTTATCAAATATAATATTAATTTGTTAGATAGGATAATTAGTATTAACTTTTAATTTGATAAAATCGCCATTTTTTAAAGAAAACTGTTCTTTGATGGAAAATGGAGCTATTATCTCGATTATAGAGTCATCATAATGAGTTCGTTCCAATATCAAAATTGAAGAATTAATATTAACACTATCATTAATATAAGCAGGATAACACTTTACCCATCCAAAAGTTCGAGATTGATCACTAAATCCTTCAATAGTGATTGATGGATATTTTAACATCTCCTTTTTTGCCTCGACATATGAAGAAGAATTTAGTTTTATATTTAAAGTTCCAGGATAAGGTTCATAACCTAATTTTTCTTTAAACTGTTGTTTATATCCCTTTAACGACATGTAATATGCACCTTCTCCCATTCCAGTTATAATATGACCCTCAAAATCAATAATATGTTTAAATGACTCTATAGCAGTCTTTAGAAATAAAAATAGATCATACACTTTTTGATACCCTTTTTCTGTAACCTTTATAGTATATTTTTTACTTTTTTTGTTTCTTTTTATATATCCAAAAAATTCAAGATCGAGTAATTCTTTTGAAGCTAACTGTTGGGATCGTTTTATTTTTTTTGCTATCTCACCAGTAGTTAACTCAACAAAATTATTCTTTGCCCCGCACAATAACAATTCCGAAAGAATTACTACATGTTGAAAGGTAATATCATTCATAAAATTATTTAGTAATTTATTTATTATAATCCTATTTCACTGAATGTACCTACCTTAATAGATGAACTACGTTTTAAATCCGCTAATCTATGACCTATTATCTGTTCAATACCAGCCTTATCAGAGGCATCAATCAATCTTTGGGTTACTATTCCATCTAGAACCAAAATTTTACCTCCAGACGAATCTGAAAGTTTTTTAACTATCTCCGAAACTGGAACTTTCATAATAGTATTCATTGAACCATCCAGAATAATTGCTTCTAAGGTTTCATTGATCTGAGAATATATGTTTCTAATAACTGACTTGGATTCATTATTAGTTTGCAATCCGTTCTCTTCTTTAGTAATTGGGTATGTTTCCAAATGATTGAATTGGGGTTGTGTCTGCTGAAAAGAGTTTTTTTCTCTGTCATTTTTAACATATTTTTTATGAGTTTGTAATATAGATTGTTGTTTTTTTATAGACGAGAATGATTCTTCTTTCGAATCGTCCAGTGCATTATTTAATATCTCCGTTATTTCTAAAGGTGTACATTCTTCAACCTCTCTTCCAGCCGGTGCTCTGAATACTTTGTCGATTTTAACCAAGCCATGGAGTTCTTTTAAAATTAAATCACCTGCTCTATCACCATCTAAGAAAGCTATCACTTTTTTTCCTTCAGTTAGATGAGTGATACTTTCATCAATCTTAGCACCTTCAATAGCTATCGAATTATCGAATCCAGCTCGCAACAGATTAATGACATCAGCTCGGCCTTCTACTAAAATAACCCAATCAGCATTGAAGACTCCTGTACCACATGCAAGTTGTCCTTTTCCGAATGTAGTAAGTTTTCCTGGTTTACTTGCATCGTATACATCCTTGAGCATTTCTTCACCTTCGCTAATAGTTTTAGTGGCCCATTCTTGAACAATTTTTTTTGCTCTATCTACTATAACTTTTTTCTTTATGGCCCGAATATCATCGATGCCTGACAACTCGAACCTGGCTTGAAATGGGCCCACTTTATCTATACTTTCTATTGCCGCTGCTATAAGAGCAGCAGTAGAAATATCAGTGCTCATGGGAATAAGAGCGTCACCCTTTGCTACATTAGACTTCGTGTCTACATTGACTTCTATTCGACCAACTTTTGAGACCTTTTGTAATTCATTCAAATTCATTTCAGGACCTAAGAGTCCTTCAGTTTGGCCAAAAATAGCACCTATTATATCCGCTTTTTCTACGAGTCCATCTACGTCGAAACTTAATTTAACGTGATATTTTACTATACCAGTATTAGGCAATTCCATAACCTCATGTTTATTGTAAAGTAAAACTATGGGTGACTGGCACGAATATAAGTGCTTTGACAAATACCCAAATCAAATAATTCTTAACTTTGTATTTCTTTAAAAATTACATAAAAAATGTTTCCACGCTTTAATATTTTTTAATACATAATTAATAAATAAATTATCATTTTATCTATTATATATAATGGGAATTGGCGGGTCAGAATGGATAATAATTGGTTTAATTTCTATCTTTTTACTTTTTGGTTCAAAAAAATTACCAGATATGACAAGAAATATAGGCAAAGCAATTGGTGAATTTAATAATACCAAACAATCCCTTCTTAATGAGGTAAATAAAGTTAAAGTCAATAACATATCAGTAGATGATCATAATAATAAAAAAAATTTGTATTTTGGAAAGATAATACATGGACCTGTATTAACTGAAAGAGAAAAACTAGAAAAAATAGCAATGTCACTCAACATTGAATTTAGAGACAAATCCGACGAACAACTCCGTTTAATTATCTTAAAAAAGATGAAAAATGATAATTTTTAGAGATATATTTATTATCTAAGATTAAACAACACATTATGAATAAAATATATGTCATCATCTAATTCTAATGAAAAAATAAACCCATATGAAGTAGCACTAAAACAACTACAAGAAGCATCGAAAATTCTAAATTTAGACAATGGAATGTTTGAGATATTATCCAAACCTAAAAGAATTCTAACTGTTTCCATTCCAACAAAAATGGATGACGGGTCGATAAAGGTGTTTACTGGATTTAGATCCCAACATAATGATGCAAGGGGACCTCATAAAGGAGGGATAAGGTACCATCCTGATGTTACACTAGACGAAGTTAAGGCTTTATCAATGTGGATGACCTGGAAATGTGCAATAGCAAATATTCCTTATGGTGGTGGAAAAGGGGGAATAATTTGTAATCCAAAACAGATGTCAGAAAATGAATTAGAAAGGATGACTAGAAGATTTGCATATCTTATATCTGATATTATCGGTCCTTATAGAGATATTCCTGCCCCGGATGTATATACAGGCGGGAAAGAGATGGCATGGATTATGGATACATATTCAACTTTAAAGGGAAATTATGTTCAACCAGAGGTAATAACTGGAAAACCAATCGCGATCGGTGGTTCATTAGGCAGGAATGAGGCAACTGGTAGAGGTTTGGCATATACTGTTAGAGAAGCTGCTAAAAAAAGAGGTATTGATATGAAACAAGCTACCGTTGTAGTTCAGGGTTTTGGAAATGCAGGACAGTTTTCTTCCAAACTGGTTGAAGAGCAAGGTGCTAAGATAATAGCAGCTTCAGACTCGCAAGGAGCGATAATTAATACAAATGGAATCTCTATGGATGCCCTAATGAAATTTAAAAAAGAAAAGGGGAGCATAGTAGGATTTGGGGATGCAAAATCAATTACTAATGATGAACTTTTAGAGACTGAATGTACTATTCTCATTCCAGCAGCGTTAGAAAATCAAATTACCAATCATAATGCAGATAAAATAAAAACACAGATCATAGCAGAAGCAGCTAATGGACCTACAACTCCTGAGGCAGATGAAATTTTATATAAAAAAGATATTCTAGTGATACCTGACGTACTTGCTAATGGAGGAGGTGTAACAGTTTCTTATTTTGAATGGTTACAGAATTTAAGAAGAGACTACTGGACAGAAGAAGAAGTTAATAATAGATTAGATATAAACATCACAAAATCATTCTATGATGTTTATGATACGCATACAAAATATAATGTAGACATGAGAAAGGCCGCTACATTACTTGCAGTACAGAGAGTTGTTGAAGCAATTAATATTAGAGGATTATGGCCCTAATAAAATATTATATTTTAGTTTTTTAAATACTAAATAACTTTCAGGAGGTAAATATAAAAGAAGTTATATTAAAAAAAAGATTTTACTCAGTAGAGAATGAATGACCACATGAACAGCTTTTGGTTACATTGGGGTTATTAATTTTGAATCCAGAACCCATGAGGCTATCAATATAATCTATATTAGCTCCTTTCAAATATCTTTGACTGTAATTATCTACCACAATTTTGACTCCATTTTGCTCGATAACAAGATCATCTTCTTCAGAATTTTCTTCGAAACCCATACCATAAGATAATCCAGAACAGCCACCACCAGTGACATATACACGCAAAAATAAACTATCTTTACCTTCTTGTTTCATAAATTCACTAACTTTTTCTGCAGCTTTTGGAGTAACAGTTACTATTTGTGATTGTTGTGTACTTTCCATAATTTAATTATGTTTGAAAACAATATAAGTTTTCCCTGTCTGAAGGGACATCAAGACTTTTTGTTTTTTAGCTCAGACCATCTCGCAAGAACACCAGCTGCTGTAACCCAAGATATTACTGAATGATATACTGGTACCATCTTATCTTCTAATCTTCTTGAGATATCAATAGTAAATGGACCTCCTAAAGCACCAACTATTATTGGTTTTTTCTTTTGTTTTTGAAAATCTCCTAATATATCGACAATAGTCTCTTCAAGAGGATCATCCTGAAAAACAAACCAGGGCATTATAATATCAATATTAGGGTCATCCATAAAAGTTTGAATAGCAAATTTATAATCATCAGCATTGGCAGACCCAGTTACATCAAGAGGATTGCCTAGAACATAGGTTGCAGGATAATGTTCAGCAAACTTTTGTTTAGTATCTTCGCTTAATTCAGCAATTTTTAATCCTAATCTTTGAAAGTGATCTATTGCAGCAATTATTGGTCCTGCACCATTAGTAACTAAAGCCACTCTACTTCCTTGAGGAATAGGTTGCCAAGTTAAAGCTTTCAATGATCCGGTTAATTCTTCGTAGCTATCTACAGATATAATACCTGCTTGGTCAAATGCTCCTTTTACAACAGAATATGATCCGCCCAATGATCCAGTGTGAGATGCTGCTTGTTTAGCTCCTCTCTGGGTTCGTCCATTTTTAAAAACTACTATAGGTTTCTTTTTTTCATTTATAACTCTCTTGGCAGTATTCATAAACTTTCTACCATTACCGAGACCTTCAACATAGAGACCAATTACATTTGTGTTTGGATCTTCTGATAAATACCAAATCATATCTGCTTCATCAACATCAGAACGATTACCATAAGAAATCATTTTGCTCATCCCGAAAGAGTCTGAAGTTTCCATAAAAGCTATTCCAATAGTTCCGCTTTGAGATAAGAAAGCAACATCTCCTTTTTTTGGCCTAACCATCCTATCATGTCCTTGAAAAGCACAATCTAATCTATTTTCACCATTAAACATTCCGATACAATTTGGTCCGATTATTCTAACTTTCAATTTAGAAGATAATTCTTTAACTTTTTGTTCT
>Ga0075418_10003814_pt1 | contig 17198 bp, 12 predicted proteins | sample SoiMetdeltSBSDD2_FD_81776 | JGI IMG/M metagenome (GOLD analysis project Ga0075418, IMG submission 81776) | Bulk soil microbial communities from a Populus tree surrounding site in Tennessee, USA - Soil MetaG P. deltoides SBSDD2 | ecosystem: Environmental > Terrestrial > Soil > Tree plantation... | reverse complement strand
GCACACCGTTGGGACCGACACGGTTGGGTCCGACCCGGGACTGCATGCGCGCCGCGATCCGCCGCTCGAAGAAGCTGGTGAACCCGGCGAGCGGCGCCACCCAGAGCATCAGCACCACGAGTGCGGCCACCAACATGCCGGCGGCGTAGAACAAGGTCGCCTGCCAACCGGCTTCGATCCCCCAGCGCAGCATGAGAGCATCCAGTGTCTGCTGCATCGGGGCTCCCTTCAGCGGTCGATTTCAGGCGCCACGACGTCGAAGCTGGCGATGAGCGCCACCAGATCGGCGATGAGAATTCCGGAAGAGACGTGCTGCACCGCGCCCATGGCGGTGAAAGATCCCGTGCGCGCCTTGTAGCGCCAGGGCTTGTCGCTGCCATCGCTCACGACATAGATCCCCATCTCGCCGCGCGGCGCTTCCGTGCGCACGTAGCACTCGTTCGGCTTCACCTTGAAGTTCTTCGGCTTCGGCACGGGGTTCTCGCCTGCCGTCGCCGGCAGCAGGCTCAGACACTGGCGCACGATGCGCACCGACTCGCGCATTTCCTGCACGCGCACGACGAAGCGGTTGTAGCTGTCGCCGACGACGCCGGCGGCGCCGGCGCCCACCGGCACCGCGAACGTCATCTCGGGGTAGAGCGCGTACGGCTCATCGCGGCGCAGGTCGAAGTCGACACCGCTGGCGCGTAGATTCGGGCCCGAGAGGCCGAAGTCGATCGCATCGGCCGCGGGGATCGTCACCACGCCCGCCAACCGTTCGACGAAGATGTGACTCTTCGTGATCAGACGGTCCCACTCGTCGAGGATCTTGTCGTAGCTGTCGCAGAACTTGCGTGCCTTCTTGTCCCAGCCCTCTGGCATGTCCCAGCCGACTCCGCCGATGCGATGATAGTTGAAGGTCAGGCGCGCGCCGCAGATCTCCTCCAGCAGGTCGTTGATGCGCTCGCGCTCGCGCAACGCGTACGGGAACGGCGTCACCGCGCCGACGTCCATGGCCATGGTGCCGACCGAGATCAGGTGGCTCGAGACGCGGCCGAGCTCGGCGGTGATCATGCGCAGCAGCTCGGCACGGCGCGGGCAGGGCAACCCCGCCAGCTTCTCCACCGCCAATGCATAGGCGTGGTTGGCGTTCATCGCCGCCACGTAGTCGACGCGGTCGGTGTAGGGCATGAAGCCGTTGTACGTGCAGAGCTCTGCGATTTTCTCGATCGAGCGGTGCAAGTAGCCGACGTCCGGCTTGCAATCGGCGATGACCTCGCCGTCCGTGCGCAGGATGAAGCGAATCACCCCATGCGTGCTGGGATGCTGCGGCCCCATGTTGAGTTCCATCTCGACTGTCTGCAAGGTCGCCATGCTTCTCCCGACCCACGATCCCCCGAGCCACGGTTCATCTGCCGCGATTCATATGTTGTAGTCGCGGGTGTTGTCGATGCCGCCGTAGTGCGAAGGGAAAACGTATTCCTTGCGCAGCGGATGGCCTTCCCAATCGTCGGGCAAGAGAATGCGCCGGAGATCGGGGTGGCCTTCGAACCGCACGCCGAAGAGATCGTAGGCCTCGCGCTCGAACCAGTCCGCCCCGCGCCAGACGCCGGTCACGCTCCGGGTCACTGGCGTGTCCTTGGGCACTTTGACCTTGAGCACAGTCGAGTGGCGAAGGGCGTAGGAGTACAGATGATAAACGACGAAGATCGAGTCGCCGGCGTCCACGCCGCACAGGCTGCTCAAGAAATCGAATCGCAGCGCGGGATCTTCCTTGCACGCGCGGGTCACGTCGACGATCGCGGTGGCCTGCACTTCGATCCACGGGTCGATCGTCTCCGCGTGCAACGCACCGATCGCGTCGCCGAGGCGCGCTGTGAGCGTCTGGTGAATCTCTTCCGTCTTCATCTCGTCGTCAGCTGTTCCGGATGAGATAGCGTTCGCGGTGAATCTTGTCCTGGATCTCGAGAATGCCTTCGGTGAGCGCCTCCGGCCGTGGCGGGCAACCGGGGACGTAGAGATCGACCGGAATGACCTTGTCGACGCCGCGCAGCACCGAATAGCCCTTGTCGAACAGTCCGCCGCAGTTCGCGCAGCTGCCCATGGAGATGACGTACTTCGGGTGCGGCATCTGGTCGTAGAGCAACTTCACCCGCGAAGCCATTTTGAGCGTCACCGTACCGGCCACGATCATGAGGTCCGACTGGCGCGGCGTGGCGCGTGGCACCGAGCCGAAGCGGTCGAGATCCGCGCGTGGCCCGCCGGTCTGCATGAGCTCGATGCCGCAGCAAGCGAGACCAAAGAGCAGGTACCAGAGCGACGAGGCGCGGCCCCAGTTCATGAGCTTGTCGACGTTGGTGGTGACGAACGTCGCTGGCAGCTCGTTGTACAGGCTCATGTTTCCCCCTTCATCCTGCCAGCATTCCAGCGCAGGTCGCCTTTCGACCACACGTAGATCAGGCCGACGAACAAGATGGCGACGAAGATCAGGACTTCCGCCAACGCCAGCGCACCACGCCCCTGTTCCACCCAGCTGCGGAACACGGCAGCGACCGGGAACATGAAAGCGACCTCGACATCGAAGATCACGAACACGATGGCGACGAGATAGAAACGGAAGTTGAACTGGACTCTGGCGTCGCCGACCGGTTTCTCACCGCATTCGTACGCGATGTCCTTGTCGTTTTCGACGATCCGCGGGCGGATGAAGTGGCCGGCGAGCATGATGGCCGCGGAACCCGACGGCCAGGAGCAGGAAGACCAGTACGTTGGCGAAGTCGAAAAGCACTTCGACCTCCAGCCGGACCGTGTCGGCGCATCCTCTTGTGATTCAAAAGGATGTGGGCCCTGATCCAGCCCCGCGCCCTGCTCCTCGAATATACGGGGATCGGCGCCGGAGCGACAACTGCGGACATCGGCGGTGCCGACGCAACTTGGCCTCGCGCTTGAGCCTGTGCGCACACTCCGACTTCGGCTCGACCGTCGGATCGGGGATTCCCCGGCACGCGGCCCGATCTTCCACAGGGTTATCCACACAGGCTAACTGGAGTTATCCGACGTATCCACAACATATAGTGGCCGTTCTGCGCAAAAACACTACAGGTTGAGAAATGTGCTTGACCGCTAAAAGCCTCAGTCCTAGAGTCCGCCTCAAGCAAGCTTGCCAGTTTCGGTGCGAGCCAGGTTGACGGGGGCCAGCGACTAGAGAATCGCAAAGCCTTTTAAATCATCAGGTTGCGCTTCCGTAGGCGCCGCACTCATTTCTCTTCGAGACTCCAGACGCTGAGTCGTCCGGGCAGGGAGAAGTCCAGCTTCACCCACCGCCTGGGGCCAGCGGCGTTCCAGGAGAGGCCTCGGCAGCACGAGGGTTCACCTGGGCATCGGGTTGTCCGTCCCAGGAATCGGATGGCACCCGACGCTTTGTTTTCGGCAAGAGGCGGCCAGGCTCCGTGGCGGTCGTGGTGACAGCGGAGGCGGAGAGCTGACCGGCTCGTCGCGTTCATGATGAAGGAGAGTTTCCATGGCGATCGTTCCCAAGGAGAATGCGACGTCCCGCATGGCTCCAGGCCAAGGAGGGCATCGCGGGATGCTGGGTGACGCGCAAGGTCTGAACCCGCTGCGCATGACGCGCCGCTTCACCAGCGCGGAGGTACACCCCTACGACGCCGTCGAGTGGGAGATTCGTGCGGCGACGATCCAGAACGAAAAAGGCGAGATCATCTTCGAGCAGACCGACGTCGAGGTACCCGCCTCGTGGTCGCAGATGGCCACCAACGTCGTCGTCTCCAAATACTTCCACGGCCGCGTCGGCTCGCCCGAGCGCGAGCGCAGCGTCAAGCAGCTCATCGGCCGCGTCGCCCGCACCATGGCGCGCTGGGGCCATAAAGACGGCTACTTCCACAGCACCAACGACGCCCGCATCTTCGAAGAAGAGCTGACGCACATCCTGCTGACTCAGAAGGCCAGCTTCAACTCGCCGGTTTGGTTCAACGTCGGCGTCGAGGACAAGCCGCAGTGCTCGGCCTGCTTCATCAATGCCGTCGACGACACCATGGCCTCGATCCTGACGCTCGCCAAGACCGAGGGCATGCTGTTCAAGTATGGATCCGGCACAGGCACCAACTTCTCGTCGTTGCGTTCGTCCAAAGAAAAGCTCTCGACCGGCGGCCAGCCGTCCGGCCCGGTGAGCTTCATGAAGGGCTACGACGCCTTCGCCGGCGTCATTCGTTCGGGCGGCCGCACGCGTCGGGCCGCCAAGATGGTCATCCTGAACGCCGATCACCCCGACATCCTCGAGTTCATTCGCTGCAAGGCCAACGAAGAGCGCAAGGCCTGGGCACTCATCGACGTCGGCTACGACGGCTCGTTCAACGGCGAGGCGTACGCCTCCATCTTCTTCCAGAACTCGAACAACAGCGTGCGCGTCTCCGACGAGTTCATGCGCGCGGTGGAGAACGACTTGGAGTGGAAGACGCGCTTGGTCACGAGCGGCGAGATCAGCGACACCTACCGCGCGCGCGAGCTCATGCAGGAGATCGCCGCCTCCGCCTGGGTGTGCGGCGACCCCGGCATGCAGTTCGACACCACCGTCAACGAGTGGAACCCCTGCATTCGCACGGCGCGGATCAACGCCTCCAACCCGTGCTCGGAATACATGTTCCTCGACGATTCCGCCTGCAATCTGGCGTCGATCAACCTGTTGCAGTTCCGCCAGCCCGACGGCAGCTTCGACGTCGAGTCGTTCAACCACACCGTCGACGTGGTGATCACGGCGATGGAGATCGTCGTCGGCAACTCGAGCTACCCGACGGAAGCGATTGCGGCCAACAGCCACGCCTTCCGGCCGCTGGGCCTCGGCTACGCCAACCTCGGCGCCTATCTGATGTCGAACGGCCTGCCGTACGACAGTGACGCTGCCCGTGCGGTGACCGGCGCGCTCACCGCCTTGCTCTGCGGTCGCGCCTACCGGCGCTCCGCCGAGCTGGCGGAAGCCATGGGACCGTTCGAGCACTTCGCGGAGAACCGTGATTGCTTCCTGCGGGTCATGCGCAAGCACGCGCGCGCAGTGGTCGACATCGACGCCCGTCTAGTCGATCCCGAGCTATTGCTCGCCGCGGGGACCGCCTGGGAAGAGGCCGTCGCCCTCGGCGAGTACGCCGGCTACCGCAACGCCCAGGCCACGGTGCTGGCGCCGACGGGCACGATCGCTTTCATGATGGATTGCGACACCACCGGCATCGAGCCCGACATCGCGCTCGTGAAGTACAAGAAGCTGGTTGGTGGCGGCATTCTCAAGATCGTCAACAACCCGTTGCCGCTGGCGCTGCAGCAGCTCGGCTATTCCACGACGGCCGTGCAGCAGATCGTCGATTACGTCGATACCCAGGACACGATCGAGGGGGCACCGGGACTGCTCGACGAGCATCTGCCGGTGTTCGACTGCGCCTTCCGGCCGTCCAAGGGCGCCCGCTCGATCCATTACTCCGGTCACGTGCGCATGATGGCCGCGGCCCAGCCCTTTCTGTCGGGTGCGATCTCGAAGACGGTCAACATGCCGCACGACGCCACGCCCGACGAGATCGCGCTCGTCTACTTGCAGGCTTGGAAGCTTGGGTTGAAGGCGCTGGCCGTCTATCGCGACGGCTGCAAGCGCACGCAGCCGCTCAACACCAGCCTCGAGGACAAGGACAGCAAGCCGGTCAAGAGCAAGCGCTCGGGGAAAGCCGTGCGTCGGCGGCTGCCCGACGAGAGGCAGGCCATCACGCACAAGTTCTCCATCGACGGGCACGAGGGCTACATCACCGTCGGCACCTACGACGACGGCAAGCCCGGCGAGATCTTCATTACCATGGCGAAATCGGGCTCGGTGGTGAGCGGCTTGATGGATTCGTTCGCCACCTCGGTTTCGCTGGCGCTGCAGTACGGCGTGCCGCTCGAGGCGCTCGTGCGCAAGTTCGTGCACATGCGCTTCGAACCAGCCGGACGCACGAACAACAGCCAGATCCCCTTGGCCAAATCGGTGATGGATTACATCTTCCGCTGGCTGGCCTTGAAGTTCATGCCCGAGCTCGCCGACGAGGTGAACTCGGCGCACAAGCCAGTGGTGGAGGAGAACGGCCACGGTGAGATCTACCGACCCGTGGCAGTCGGCGGCGATCCGCTGCCGCTGCGCCGGAACGGCGGCATCACGCCGGGGCGCGAGTCGAACCCAGTTGAGCAGCAGATGGCCCAGCACGAACAGCAAGTGTTCCAGCGCCAGTCGGATGCGCCCGCATGCAGCGAGTGCGGCTCGATCATGGTGCGCAATGGGTCCTGCTACAAGTGCTTGAACTGCGGCATCACGAGCGGCTGTAGCTGAGGGACGCCGTGATGCAGCGTCACCGCCTGGAGTTCCAGGCGGTGCGGGCGGGGGGTGCTGGGCGCCGCCTTGCGCGGCGCCCAGCGGGGTTGATAATCTCGGAGCCTCAGGGCGACACGAGGCCATTCGACGGGGAGCGACGGATGTCTCTGGTGGCGTTCACACCTCGAGCCGAGCAGAGCTTGCTGGACATTCTCGGCGACGCTCAGCGCTTGGACGAGAGCCTCCTGGTCGTGGATATGCACGACGGCGAAGTGCAGCTCATGATCAAGAGCGCTGGAGAGCTCGAAGAGCTGCAACGCGACGTCGAACTGGTCGGACCTTTCCGGGTTCCGATCGCGGGTCAAGAGACGACGCTGTTCGTACGTGAGAACGAGCCGGCACCGAACGGCGTCTACGAGCTCGACTACTACGCCGTCGGCGGGCGCGCCTGCTTTCAGATTCGCCCGACCGTCGACTAGATCGCCAACGACCGTCTCATCCGCTCGACGAGGCCCGGCGCGGTTCGGCCGGGCCTCGCCGTTTCGGGGACCATGAACCGCGAACGCATCATCCTGCACGTGGACATGGACGCCTTCTACGCCGCCATCGAGGTGCGCGAGAACCCGGAGCTGGCGGGGAAACCGCTCGTCATCGGCCATCGTGGCCGGCGCGGCGTCGTTTCGACTTGCTCATACGAGGCGCGGAAATTCGGGGTGCGCTCGGCCATGCCCTCGGTCACAGCCGAGCGCTTGTGCCCGCAAGCGATCTGGCTCCCCGGGCGCATGCAGCTCTACGCCGACGTGTCGCGGGCCATCCGCTCGATCTTCGACGGATTCACACCCGACGTCGAACCGCTGTCCATCGACGAAGCTTTTCTCGATCTCGGCGGCATCGTTCCCGACTTGGAAGCCGGACGGCAAACCGCGCGAGTGCTGAAGCAGTGCATTCGTGACGAGCAGCTTCTCACCGCCTCGGTGGGTGTCGCCGCGAATAAATTCTTGGCCAAGATCGCATCCGACCTCGAAAAACCCGATGGCCTCGTCGTCATCGCGCCGGGCGACGTGCCGCAGATGCTGTGGCCGTTGCCGATCGAGCGCCTCTGGGGCGTCGGTCCCAAGACGGCGGCGCGCTTGCACAAGCGCGGCTTCCACACCGTGGGAGACATGGCGAACTTGCCTGAATCGTTGCTGCGCGCGACCCTCGGTGCCGGTGAGGCCGAGCAGCTGCGCGCCTTGGCGCATGGCGAGGACACGCGTCCGGTGGAAACGCAGCGTGAGGCGAAGTCGCTCTCTGAAGAGCGGACGTACACCAACGACCTCACTGATCCCGAGGCCATCGATCGCGCCTTGCTGCAGCGGGCGGAAGGCGTGTGTCAGGAGCTGCGCCGACAGAAGCTGCTCGCGCGCACGGTGCATCTCAAGGTGCGAAGCGGTGACTTCACCACCTGGACGCGCGCGGCAACGCTTCCGTCTCCGACGGATCTGGCCGAGGTCGTGGTGAACACCGCACGCGAGCTCCTGTCCCAACGCATCGATCTCGCCGGTCGGGGCGTGCGCTTGCTCGGTGTCGGTGTGAGCGGCTTCGTGGCGGCGGGTGCCGGCCAAGCCTCTCTATTCACCGACGAAGCGCACGAGCGGGCGCGTCGCGTCGCCATGGCTGCCGACAGCATTCGCGAGCGCCTCGGACCGGATGCGGTCGTGCGCGCACGTCTGCTGCGCCCGGCGCAGGAACAGTCGGCGGACGACGCGCCGCCGGAGGCCTCGAGCCTGCCGTCCGTGGATTGACCAGGGATTGCCCCATGATTCTGCCGCGCGGAGGATCGACGCGATGATCATCACCAAGTTCGGCGGCACGTCCGTCGCCGATCCGGCGGCCCTTCGGCGCCTGCACGCCATCGTCGCCGCACGTCGCGCCGAAAAACCCGTGGTTGTCGTCTCCGCTTTGGCGGGCGTGTCGGATGCGCTGCACGCGATCTTCGGCGGTGCTTCCGGCACGACCGAGCTCTTGCAGCGCCATCGAACCTTGCTCCTCGACACGGCAGGAGCGAGCGCCAGCCAATCGCTCGACCCGTGGATCGAGATCTGCGAGCGCGGACCACGCGGCAAGGATGCCGCAGCGTACGCCGAGTGGATGGCACTCGGCGAGCTCTTGTCCTCCAGCATCGTCGCTGCGACATTGGGTGCATGGGGATTGCCGACGCATTGGTTCGACGTGCGTGGCGTGATGCGCACCTCTGGCGAAGACCCGGCGCGCGACCGTCCCGATCGCGACGTGCTGCAGCGTCTCGCCGATCGACACTTGCGCCGCGAGGTGGAGGGCGAGGAAATCATCGTGACCCAAGGCTTCATCGGCTGCGATGCAGATGGCGCGACGACATTGCTCGGGCGCGGCGGCTCGGACTACAGCGCGTCGCTTCTGGGTGCCGCGCTGCAGGCCGCGCGCATCGAGATCTGGACTGATGTCGATGGTGTCATGACCGGTCCGCCGCGGCTCGTCCCCGGGGCCCGGCGCTTGAAGGTGCTGTCATTCGACGAGGCCGCGGAGCTCGCCTATTTCGGTGCCAAAGTGCTGCATCCTTCGAGCTTGCGTCCGGCGCAGGAGGCGAAGATCCCGGTGCTGGTGGCGAACTCCCGTCATCCCGATGGCAGCGGCACGATGATCGTCGCCGACCCTGCATCCGAGCCCGACGAGCGCGCGGTCGTGCGCTCGGTGGCCGTCAAGCACGGGGTGGCCGTCGTCACCGTGCACTCCACCCGCATGCTCATGGCGCATGGTTTCCTCGAGCGCATCTTCGCCGTGTTCTCGGCGCATGCGACACCGGTGGATCTCGTCGCCACCTCGGAGGTGAGCCTCTCGCTCACCGTCGACGAGCCGAGCGCGCTCGAGGCGATCGTGACGGCGCTCGGCGACATCGCTCGCGTCGAGGTCACGCCCGACATGGCCATCGTCTGCGTCGTCGGCGAGGGCATGCGCCGGGCACGTGGCATTCCAGCGCGCATCTTCCGTGCCGTCGGCAGCACCGAGGTGCGCATGATCAGCCAGGGTGCTTCCGAGATCAACGTCAGCCTCGTGGTCGCGTCGCGCGACGCCGACGATGTGGTGCGGCGCCTGCACGACGAGTTCTTCCAAGGCAACCTGCCGAGCGCCATCTTCGGCGAGTCGCACACCGACCTCGAAGCCATGCGCGCCGACACTGACGCCGCCACCGCGCCGAGCGTGCACCGGTTGGCGGGCGTGGCGGGCGAGCTCGCCGCCGCGCATGGCACGCCCTTCTATCTCTACGAGATCGACCGCATCGAAGCCCAGTATCGGTTTCTGCAAAATGCGCTCGCGCCTGCGCGCGCCCGCATCGCCTATGCCTGCAAGGCCAACTTCCATCCCGCGATCTTCGCCCTGATGCGCGACCTCGGCGCCGGCATCGATGCCGTCTCCCCCATGGAGGTCGAACGCGCGCTGGCAACCGGCATTGCCGCTCCCGACATTCTCTTCACCGCCAACAATGTCGAGCCGGCGGCCATTTTCGGTCCGCACGACCGCGGCGTGCGCATCAACTTGGGCTCGCTGTCGGATGTGCGCCGCTTCGCCGCGCAGCGCAGCGGCACTGCGGTTTTCTTGCGCTTCAACCCCGGCATCGGCGGCGGCCACCACGCGCACGTCGTGACCGGCGGCATCGACTCCAAGTTCGGCATTCTGGAAGACGATCTCGGCGAGGCGCGCGACCTCCTCGCCGACCGCGACATCCGCGTGATCGGCCTGCACGCGCACATCGGTTCCGGCAACCTCGACCCGGCGCCATTGCTCGAGGCCGCGCGGCGTCTGGCGCACGCAGCCGCCCTGTTCCCGCATTTGCAGGCGCTCAACGTCGGCGGCGGCCTCGGCATCCCCTATCGCCGCGAGGATCCGGAATTCGCGCTGGAAGCGTATGGCGCCGGTCTCCGTGCCGTATTGGCCGAGGTCGAGACTGCGCTCGGCCGCTCGCTCGATCTGTGGGTCGAGCCCGGACGTTTCTTGGTGGCGCAAGCAGGCACACTGGTGGCACGCGTCACGTGCCGCAAAGAGACCGCCGGCCACATCTACATCGGGCTCGACACCGGGATGAATCACCTGCTGCGCCCGGCGCTCTATGGCGCCTACCACGCCATTCGCAATCTGAGCGCTCCCGAAGCACCGATCGAGTGCGTCGATGTCGTCGGCAACATCTGCGAGTCCGCCGACATCTTCGCCGCCAACCGTCCCCTGCCTTCACCACAAGAAGGCCATCTGCTTGCCATCGAGAATGTCGGCGCCTACGGCTTCGCCATGGCGTCGCATTACAACCTCTGGCCACTCCCCCGCGAATGGGTGCTGCGCGACGGCCGTGTCGTGGCCAATGCATGAACCCGGTGGAGCTGACGTCCGCCGTGCCGCCACAGCATCAATGAACTCTCTAAGGGCTCTCGATTCTTTGATCGTGGTACGGTCGGCTTGCTTTTTGGCCACTGCAGTGCGTTGGCTCGATCGCCGTGGCGGTGGAGACTGACTCACCGGTGAGCATGCGGCTTCCCCTCTACGTGCGGCGGCGCCAGTCTGTGGTCTCGCCTACGAATGCTCCAGTATTCCACTCGCTCGCTTGCCTGTCAGTTTACCAGACACGTTCCCCTGGAGGGTGAGGCAGCGGGAGCCTCAGCGCGACTCGATGCGGAGCTTGGAGCGATTCTCGGAACGTGGATTGCAACGATGAAGGCGACCTGACTGCCGGAGGCCATCTTGCGCCTGCGGCCAATCGATCGCGGTTCGGTCTGGAGCCAGACGTCAAGGTGCGAGTCTCCAGGCGGACCAGAATCGATATAGGGACAGAGTGGTTTTCTGTTCCGGATCGAACACCTGACAAGTTGCGAAGCAGGGTGCTGCCTTGAGAAAACAAAGATTCCTGTGCCCGTGGTCGATGCGGCCCCGGGGATGCTACGCCAACATCACCGACCGACTGCCACCTCTTTCTTGAGTATGAGAATCCTCATCGTCCACCAGTTCTACCTGCAACCTGGGGAACCAGGCGGGTCCCGCTTCAACGAGTTTGCACGGCTCTGGGCCGCGGCGGGGCACGACGTAACCGTGGTTGCCGGGACGGTCAACTACGCAACCGGCAAGGCGCCGGCGAAGTATCACAGGCGCTGGATCACTCGGGAGAAGGACGGCGAGGTCGTAGTCTGGCGCTGCCATGTGCCGGAGAGCTACGGGAAGAGTTACAAGGGCAGAATGTGGGCCTTCTTCGCTTTCACCCTCTCGGCATCGACCGCAGTGTTGAGATGCGGCAGACCCGATGTCGTTCTCGCGACGTCGCCACCCCTGGTTGCCGCGATTCCGGGATGGATTGCAGCTAGGCTCCGCCGCGCCAAGCTCATCTTCGAGATCCGCGATCTTTGGCCGGAGAGCGCCGTGACGACGGGCGTGCTGCGCGAGGGGTCCATGCTCACCAAATGGCTCTACGCGCTCGAGCGGTGGGCCTGCAGGCGAGCAGACAAGGTCAACGTGTTGACTCCTGCCTTTCGCGACGATCTCCTGCGGCGCGGTCTGGTGGGTGGGGACAAGATCGTGTTCGTGCCGAACGGGGCCGACCTCGACCTCTTCAGCCCAGGTTCAGCGGATCTTACACTGCGGGAAGAGCTGGGGTGGGGCGAGCGGCTCGTCGTCATGTATTCCGGTGCACACGGGCGGGCGAATGCGGTCGGCCAGCTCGTGGATGCTGCGGCGCTGCTGAAGGATCGGCCGGACATCCTCATCTCGACCGTCGGCGACGGCCCGGAGCGCCGCCAGCACGAGGAAAGGGCGCGCGCTCTCGGATTGACGAATATCGTGTTCAACGGTGCCCAGCCGAAAGAGCGGATGCCGGCAATCGTGAATGCTTGCGACGTCGGCGCGGCAGTCCTACAGAACAATCCAACGTTTCGCACTGTCTATCCGAACAAGGTCTTCGACTATATGGCGTGCGGGAAGCCAACGCTGCTTGCAATCGATGGGGTTGCGCGTCAGATGGTGTGCGACGAGGCACAAGCAGGCGTCTTCGTCGAGCCGGAGAACGCCCAAGCACTTACCGTCGCGATTCGCAAGCTGGCAGACGATGCTGGGGCACGGACGGCGATGGGGCGGCGGGGTCGCGAATGGGTGGAGACTCATGCCGGTCGCGAGGGATTAGCGAAACACTACGCCGAGATCATGGAAGAACTTGTCCATGGGGAGAGATAGGACATGAAACTGCTCGTCGTAGCTGGGGCACGACCGAATTTCATGAAGATCGCCCCGATCTTAAGGGCACTGAGGAATAGGCTCGATGCCGACACTCGGCTCGTGCACACGGGCCAGCATTACGATTACGACATGTCGAAGGTCTTCTTCGACGAGTTGGAGATCCCGGAACCTCATCACTTTCTCGATGTCGGCTCGGGGAGCCACGCTGAGCAAACGGCGAAAGTCATGATGGCGATCGAGAAGGTCTACGAGACGGAAGGACCGGATGCCGTGGTCGTGGTGGGGGATGTGAACTCCACAATGGCATGTGCGGTCACCGCGAAGAAGCTCCACATCAAGGTGGCGCATGTGGAAGCTGGCCTCCGCAGCCGCGATTGGAAAATGCCAGAGGAGGTCAACCGGGTCGTGACCGATGCCGTGTCGGACTGGCTTTTCGTGTCGGAACCGAGTGGTGTCGAGAATCTGCGATCAGAGGGCAAGCCGGCCGACGCGATCCATCTCGTCGGGAACGTCATGGTGGACACCTTGCTATGGCAGGCCGGGCATTTGAAGTCGGAGGACGGCGCCGTGGCTGCGGGGCTTGCAAGACCGTATACAGTGGTGACCCTGCATCGCCCATCCAACGTCGACGATGCCGATTCACTGCGGTCGATCGTCGAGGCGTTGGGCGAAATCGGACGTGACATGCCGGTGGTTTTCCCGGCGCATCCGCGGACAAGGAAAAAACTCGAGGAATTTGGGCTGGTCGAGGTGCTGGGCGATGCTGCGAGGATCCTCCCGCCTCTCCCGTACAACTCATTCTTGGCGCTTTGGAAGGGTGCTGATCTCGTGCTCACCGATAGCGGCGGATTGCAGGAGGAGACGACGGCGCTCGGTGTTCCGTGCTTTACGGTTCGAGAGAACACCGAACGGCCGATCACCGTCGAGATGGGGACGAATACGATGGTCGGGACATCGAAGGCGGGCATGCTTGCGGCCTATGACCTGTTCCGCCGCGGGGAGCGGAAGAAGGGAAGGATCCCGCCACTCTGGGATGGGAAAGCCGCCGAGCGTATCGTGGACATCCTGCTCAGGCACTGAAGGATAAACCTCGATCGTGGGATGGGCGACGCAGCTCCCCCGACCACCAGCGGACGGCGGACGACGGTTGGGTGGCGCGACTGGTCTTCGCCGCGCCGCGAGCGCTCTTGTGACAACGGAGCGGGCAGACCGTATCGGCAGAGCCTGCGTCCCGTCAGCGCTCTTGCAACGCGCGGTCGAAGAGAGCGCGCGCCCGCGGGTCGTCGCTCTCGACCAGGATCTTCAGCGCTTCGCGCCGGATCTCGGCGTCCTCGTGCGTGCGTGCGATCTTGACGAGCGGCTCGATGCCGGCGCCGTTTGGCAGCTCGGACAGCGTTTCGAGCGCCTCGCGCACGACGTCTGTATCGCGCTCGTTGTCGGCGATGTTGGTCAGCACGCGCACTGCGTCCGCGGCCGGTAACGCCGCCCCCACCGTTTCCACCGCCTCGCGCCGCACCTGTGCACGCTCGTGCTCGCGCGCGAGACGCGCCACGAGCTCGTGCGCACGCGCTTCGTCGCGCTCGCCCAGCGTTTCCACAGCTTCCCGCTGCACGTCTTCGCTGGCGTCGGACTGGGCGGCGCGCAGGAGCTCGTCGATGCCGTCGTTACCCGGAAGACTGTGCCCCAGCTCCTCGATGGCCTCGCGCCGCACGTCCGAGTTGGAGTGCGTGCGCGCCAGCTCGCGAACCTCCTTCACGCCGACGCCGCCGGGCAGTTGCGCCAGTGTCTCCACCGCCTCGCGGCACGCGTCCACGCTCGTGTTGTTGAGCGCGATGTCTTGCAGCTCGCGTCGCGCTTCTTCGGGCGGCAACACGTGGCCGAGTGTTTCGACCGCTTCGCGGCGCACGTTCGTGTCGGGGTGCGTGCGCGCCAGGTCGCGCAACGTCGCGCGGGCGCTGGGCTCCGCGCGCTCGCCCAGCGTCTCGGTCGCTTCGCGGGCGATGTCCGAGTCGGGATCTCGGGTCGCGATGTCGATGAGCGTCGAGAGCGACTTGGCATCGGTTCGTTCCCCGAGCGACTCGACCGCCTCGCGCCTTGCATCCGGGTCTTGCAGCGTGCGCGCAAGCGCGCTCGCCGAGTCGCCGGCGGCGGCGAGCCGCATCGTGCCGACCGCTCCGGCAGCTTCGCGCCGCACGTTGGCTGAGCGATCGCGGCGCGCCGCGTGCGTCAGCGTTGCCAGCGACTCGGGCCGACTGTGACGCGCCAGCCATTCGACCGCTTCGGTACGCACGTCGTCGGGGCCGTCGCTGCGCACGCGCTCGATGAGCGGCGGCACGACCAGCGCCGAGGCGGCGTGCACTCCCAGCGCCCCGGTGAGATCGACGCGGGCATCGAGCCCGCGCGCATTGGACTCGATCTTACGCAGGACGGCGACGCTCGCCGCATCGTCGCTCGAGCCGAGCCAGTAGAGCGGCCGGCGCTGCAGGTCGATGGGGTACACCAGGCTGACGGCGTGGACGTGCAGCAGGGTTTGTTTGCGCCCGCTCTGCTCGATCTCGTACACGAGCGCGACCGCGTTCTGATCACCGGCGACGTCCAGGGTTGCGCCCGGGAAGATCCAGCTCGCATCGCGGTCGCCGTGCTGCCCGATGTGTGTGATGCGGCCGGCGATCGCTAGATCCTGCCCGCGCAGCGCGGCTTCGCCTTCGCCCAGGTGGCCGACGAACACCGGTCCTTCGAGCTCCGGGTTGGGCGCGATCGTGTAGCCGATCCAGAAACGCTCGACGCCGCGGGCGCGCGCTTGATCGAGCGCCCAGTCCCAGCGCGCGGCGAGCGGTGCGGTGGGATCCGGTGCTTGCGCGACCGGTGACTGGCTCTTGCCGAGATCCGGCGGCGCGCCGCTCGTCGACGGCACGACTCCGGGTGCCAAGAGCAGGACGGCCGCGAGGCCGATTCCAGTCGCGAGCCCGAGCGCACCGAACGTCCAATGCGATGGTGCTTCTCGCGGCGACGGCGCCAGCAGCCTGCGCACGCGCCATGCGAGGACGCCTCCCGAGGCTGCCACAGCCAGCGCGGGCTCCGCGCGCAGCTCTTCGAGCTCGAGGAGCGTGCGCGCGTAAAGACGCGCATCGCCGCCGCAGAGATCGATGGCGACGTCGTCGCAGCAATGCTCGCGCTCGGCGCGCATGTGGCGCGACACCCACCAGGTCGCGGGGTGATAGAAGAGCATCGTCTCGACCAGCATCTGCAGGATGTTGACGAGATAGTCGTGGCGGCGCACGTGCGCCAGCTCGTGTGCGAGCAGCATCTCGAGCTGACGCGGGTCGAGCCCGGTGAGGGCGCTCGCCGGCACGAGCAAGACCGGACGCAGCCAGCCGATGACGCCCGGGACCTGCATCCAGGTGGATTCGAGAACCTCGATGCCACGCCGAATGCCGAGCTTCGCTGCGAGCTTCGCGACGATCGCGACGCAAGCGGCGGGCGCCGGGCGGACACCGATGCGGCGGAACCGCCGTGTCTGCAGCCAGCCGCCGAGGAGTCGGAGCGAGAGCACGACGACGCCGGCTAACCATGCGGCGACGAGGAGCGGCAGCGCGCGCTGTACCTTTCCCCGCAGCGTCTGCCACGCCGGGGTCGCCGGCGCTGGCACAACCGCCGGCGTGATCACTGCGTCACGCACAGGCGCATCGGTCGCGGTGGCTACCGTCGTGGGTGGCTGGGCGATGTCGTTCGGTGATTCGTCGCGCGCCTTCCCGGCGCGGTCGGTATCAGAGGACCGCATGGGTTCGAGCCCGAACGGCGCCCGTGCGCCGCGCCCACCGACATTACACGCCGTCCACATTGGCACGACGGCCATCGCCGCCAACGCCGCGACGCACAGCGCGTAGCGCAACGACGCGGCGCGCGCGCTCGTGGCGCGCAGCGCGACAGCGAGCAGCATCGCAATCGCAGCGCCCTGCCAGACGAAGTGGACGAGCGCCCAGCCCAGCGCTTGCATCATGACTTGCCTCCGTTCCGTTCGTCGAGAAAACGGCGAATCTCCCGGAGCTCTTGCACCGATACCCGCTTCGACGCCACCGCTTGCTGCACGAGACGCAGTGCCGAGCCGCCGAAAGCGCGATCCACGAGCTCGGTCATGAGCCGCTTCTGGGTCGCCGTCTCCGACACGCGGGCCGTGAACACATGCGTGCGCGCCGACGTGTCGCACGCGACGAGACGCTTGTCGGTCATGATCTGGAGAAGCTTGAGCGCCGTGGTGTAGCCGACAGCGCGTCGGCCGCCTGCAACGAGCGCTTCGTGCACCTGACGGACGGTGCTCGGCCCGCTCGACCACAGGACGCGCAGGATGGCGAGCTCGGCATTGGTTGGCCTCGGCATGGCCCGCATGGACCCTCCTCGGCGAGTGGACAGACTCTATACGAAGCCGTTCGTAGAATCAATACGAAAGATTTCGTAGGGCCGGGGAGCCATCGGCCCTCGCCTAGGGGCCAACTTTCACCTACCTCGAACGGATGAGGGGAGGATGGAGGAGAGTCAGGCGCGCCCAGAGGCCGAAAGGCGTCGCGGGTGCACTGCGGTGACGGCAGCCTAGGAAACCAGTCGAGCGCTCACTGCACGCGCACGACACGCACGGCGCGTTCTCCGGCCGGAGTTT
>Ga0075418_10003811_pt1 | contig 17206 bp, 23 predicted proteins | sample SoiMetdeltSBSDD2_FD_81776 | JGI IMG/M metagenome (GOLD analysis project Ga0075418, IMG submission 81776) | Bulk soil microbial communities from a Populus tree surrounding site in Tennessee, USA - Soil MetaG P. deltoides SBSDD2 | ecosystem: Environmental > Terrestrial > Soil > Tree plantation... | reverse complement strand
CTGCCAATGCCACCTTCGCCTTGAAGGCCGCCGAGTGGTTCCGCCGTGCTCGTCTGCTCATCGTCGCTCCTGATTCGCGAGCCACAATCGTGCCCGCTGTCAGGCAGAGATTCCACTCATCGCACTGTCTGAAATTGTGGAGCCACTTCTCACCTCAGTGCCGGCAGGCCCTCCCACAAGCCTTACATGCCGGATGACGGCAGAGCCTTAAGCAAGCGCTGCGTTGTTGACGTCACTTCCCTGCTTCGGGAAGCGCGAGCTGGAGCCGACCCCGGCCTATGGTCTTTGCATTCCAACCCGACAGAACCATCGTTGGTAGCGTGTTCACGCACGCCGGGGTTGAAGAGTTCGCCCTCACCGAAGCCGATCGGATGCAGCATCTCTTGGTCATCGGCAAGACGGGCATGGGCAAGACGCGCGCGCTCAAAAACATCATCGTCCAGGACACCCTCGACGCACCGCGCGACCTTCGGCGCAGGCTCCTCTTCCAGGTGCCTCTCCAGGCAGACCGTATGCAGCCATTTGTCGCCCATGTCGTAGACGTAGCGGAACTCAGTCCCCGGCTCGCGTGTGAAGTCGCGCAGCCTGACCTCCGTCTCCTCAAAAATTCGCGGATCGTCGTAAGCTCGCTCAATGTCGAGGAACTCATTGCCGTATCGCAGCCCGCCGATTTCGAACTCATGCAGGTGCGCGTTCATCCACCCGAACGCCGCCTGCAGGACGAGGTGCAGCTCCCGCAAGTTGAAGTGCGACGGCACAACCAGCCGGCGCCATAGCTGCGGCTCGATGCGATCGATCGAGACCCGCACCTGCACCGTTGTCAATTCCCGAAACCGGCCCGCCATCTCATACCCCGAGGGTCAGCTAATGCGGCTTGTAGCAAATTACTTGAACCGGATGGGTCCAACCTTCTTCGATATTGCGGGCTGCGTTCTTTGTCTTGGCAGGCGCGGTCTGTCCCATCAAAATCTGAATGCCAAACGCGGGCAGAGCGCCTTGCTCAGCAAGTTCCATCGCCCGTCGGTATCCTGCGAGGTACTTCGCGCCCGTGTCTTCGACCTTCACATCAACGAAGCCGGCTCCGTTGAGGTAACGCACCGTTTCCTCTGGGGTAACAAGATGCGATCCGCTTCCATCTTCAGACCACGGCACGGGGTAGAGCGGATTGCCATGTGGTCCAAGGCCATGCTCAGTGAGGGAGAAGAAGGCGCCAGGCCTTAGGACACGATATGCTTCCGAAAAAAAGCGCGCGCGATCTGCAATGTTCATCGTGACGTGCTGAGAGTACCCGCCGTCGAACACTCCACCGGCAAATGGCAGCTCTTGCCCATCGCCCAACTTCACGTCAACGAGGCCCTCCATTTTCAGGAGTGCCGTCAGTTTGTTTGCGGCCTCAACGAAAGGTGCCGTGATATCAACCCCGCTCACCCGGCAGCCGAACCGCTTCGCCAAATAACGCGCCGGTCCGCCGATGCCGCAACCGATATCGACGATGTGATGGCCCGCTCGGATCGGAAGAACGTCGGCCAGTTCAACCGTTGCTTGACGTCCGCGCGCGTGGAAATGATCGACCGGCGCCAATTGTTCCACGGTTACGGTGTCAGGCGAAAGCGACGCCGCTTTCATCGCCGCCATGATGCGGGCAAACACATCTCCGGTTCCCCAATGGTCCGAGATCGCTTTTGCATCTGCCATCACCATCTCCCACTGGCTGCCACTTCCCGATCACGTGCCCTTCGGTCGCCAAGAACACCCCTCGGCCCGTCCGCTAGGAGCTGGCCTGTTCTCCGATTAGCTGCTCGGCCGCGGCTCGCACGTCAGAGGGTATCGTAGTGGCTTGCCGCTTTTCCAGATCAAGCAGCACGCACTTGAAGTCCGTGCTCATGGCGATCTCTCCGGTCGCTACATTCTTCAGTCGGTGACGGAAGGTGGCGGACTTTTCTCCGAGTTTGAGCACTGTGGACTCGAGCACCATTACGTCTCCGGCGTGCAGCTCACGATGGAAATCCGTCTCCGCCCGAACGGCCGCGAATGACATCTTCCTCTGTCGGATCTGTTCGGGCCCAAGATCAAGCCGGACCATCAGTGCGAACATGCCATCGCTGACCGCGCCGAAGTAGTGCTGCACATTCATGTGGCCGAGATGGTCGCAATCCGCGGGCGCGACGGTCGCCCGGTAAGTCTCGACGAAATTCGACATACCCATTCCTCGTAACGACCTCGTGCCGCCAACCGACGACAGTCAGATCGCCAGCGTGGCCACGCCCCATGCGATGAGCACGGCACCGGAGACACGTGAAATCCAATGTCCTGCGGGCGCCAGTTTTTCCGCAAGGACAAGAACGGCGAGGATCGCGATCCACAGCAAATTCATAACGCCGCCAACGAACAGAAGCGCCATCAGTACCCAGCAGCAACCGACACAGTAGGCGCCATGCTCAAGCCCCATACGCACAGCGCCGGAAGCGCCGGGCCGCCAATGCCGCGACAGGAACTCAGCGGGGGCGCGGCAGACGCGAAGGCAGACGTTCTTCAGGGGCGAGAACTGATAAAGGCCGGCCGCAATGAGGAGAGCCGCCGACAACCATGCGCCCGTCGACGCCATATGGGTGGCCGACAAGACCCCCTCTCTCTCCAACAGCCACATCACAAGTGTTGCCGCGATTGAGAACCCCAGCCACACCAAGAGGTAGCCGCCGGCAAACGCGGCCGTCGAGGCGATCCCGGGCTGCATTTGCCCACCAGCCTGCGCATGGCGCGTCGCCCGAGCGTAGAGGAGGATCATTGGCGCGGCGCTCGGCGTCATCATCGCCACCATCATGATCCACCACATCAGGAGCATGATGACCCAATAGGCAGGCGACCAAGCGCCGGGATGCATTACCATGCCGCCCATCGCCATCTCACCGAGGCGATGCGGGAACAGCGACAGCGAGATCATGTGCCAGGCCGGCATGCCTGTACCGGCGCCAGCCAGGATGTAGAGCCACGCGAGAGCCGAAATAAGGGCGAGGCCGCCGACCACGACCAGCCGGTCGCGCCGGAGAAGCTTCTCCGTAAACGACAGCTGCTCAACCGGCATCTCAGGCCGACCGATGCCTGATCACCCCGTGATTGTTCAGATGCAGATGCGCGAACTGCGCGTAGCTCGACTTCAGGTCGAGCACGACGTTCCCTTGCGTCTTCGTCGTGCCGCTGCCGACCTCGGCAATCTCGTACTCGAAGCCATGCGGAAGGTCGATGCGCGCACGATGCTCGGCACCCGTGACCGGGTTCTTGATCGGCTCGCCCTGGCTCTCGGCCACGCCATCCACGCGATACCGTCCTTTGCGCGCCTCCACATCCACGTCGAACTCGATCTTGGCGAAGATCGGGTCGTAGACCTTCTCGCACGTCGAGAAGTAGACCGCGAACATGGTGGCCATCGGATCGGTATCTTGCCCGCTCATGATCTTAAGCAGGGCCTCGCGCTGCTTGTCGTCGGCGCGCTCGTCGACGAACGGCTGGCACTTGCCTCGACCCTCGTGCACCGCGCCCGGCCACTGATAGACCCCGCCCATCCGCAGGCCGTCGAGCTTCAAATCACCGTAGTGGCCTTGCTCGATCTCGAAGGCCACCGCGGCCTCGCAGTGACCATGCGTCGGCAGGGCATTGAACTGGCACGGACAGCCATAGGCGCAATTGCAGTTCGCAAATTCCTTCGCCTTGATCTCCCAAGGTGTCATGGGGAGCCTCCCTTGTTGCGCCTCGTCAACGGCCCGCACCACCGCATAGCCTTACAGCTACCGCGGGAATTTGCAATGTCCGTCCGCTTCACATTCCTTCGCATCATCCCAAAGGTTTGCACGCGTTCAGAACGTCACGCTCACACCCGATACTTCTCGACATCCTCGCCCTCGTCCTGCGTGCTCTTGAGCCAGGACGCCATCCGCCCGCGCCCCGTCCACGTGTCGCCCGTCACCGCGTCGTGGTACTTCGGCTTCACTTCATGTCCGACTGTGTTTCCATCCTCGCGAGCCGCCACCACGATCGGCGGTTTCTGCGGTGCCGTTTCTTCCCGGTCGGCGGCCTCGTCTCCTTCCCCAAGCTTTCGCTTCAAGTACCCCCGACGCCGTTCGGAAGCACAGCGACCAGTTTCCAACCCACGTCGCCCGCGTCGCACAGGAGATCAATCTCATCGCGCCGACGCGACACCTCGCTCAGCGCGATCTTCTTGTATTCCCATGGCTTCATGGAATTCCCCCACTTAAGCGACCATCTGCGCACGTGTCGCCATAGCGAAGAAACAGGCAATGACGTAGCTCACAGGTCAGCGAACCTTCTTCAGCCCATGCGCGGGGTGCCGCGCATCTCCCCGCTTGTTCGCGCGGCGCACGTACATGATCTCCGCCTCCGGCCGCTGCATCTTCACCTTCAACGCCGCGATCAGCGCATCGTCGGCGTCGACGACCGTATGATCACTCTTTCCATCCGACTTCAGTCCGACCGTGAACTGCATCGTCTTCGCCTCCAGCCGCCTCCCCCTCGTGCTACCCTACCACCATGGGCGCACAGTACATGAGCGTTGAGCAATTCAAGCTCGTGCAGCAGACCGCCGTCCACAACCTGGCCGCTTGGAAGCAGTCGGGCGTAGTAAAGACACTCAAGTACTTCTCAGCGGAGGATGCCGACGTGTGGGCCGCCTGCAAAGCGCGCCACGGCGTCCTGGTCGACATCGCGGAAGCTGAGATCGGCGTGACGCTGGCACCGCTTCCGGCTTGCTCCTCGACCCGCTGCCGCTGCTACTTCAGGCCGTGGGACGTCCCAATTGAGTAGCCGGGCCTCGCGTTTTCCGTCACCATCGTTTGCGGCGAACGGGCTCCAGGGGAGTTTGCATCATGAAGCGGATCGGCATCATCGTCGCAGGTTCAGCCTATCCGATGGATGGCTTCAAATCGGGACTTCGCGACCTTGGCTGGCAGGAAGGCGAACGTATCAGCTTCGAGCTTCGCGCCGCCGAGGGAGAATTGCGTCGTTTGCCCGAATTCGCTACGGAAATCGTGAGCGCTGGCGTCGATGCAATTGCCGTCATCGGAGCGGTTACCGTGCGAGCCGTCCGGAAGGTCACCTCAACCATTCCCATCGTTTTTGCTGTCGTCGTCGAACCGATCAGTGACGGGCTCGCGGACAATCTGCAGCGTCCCGGTGGAAACGTCACCGGGGTGACTACCTTCGACCCAGAACAGGCCGCAAAGCAGCTGCAGTTGTTGAGGGCGGTCAACCCTCGCCTGGAGCGCGTCGCCATTCTAAGCGATCGAGGTGTATCTGAGTGTCTGTCGAACTCGAACCGACAGGCCGCGCAGGACCTGGGTCTGCGGGCACAAGTCATCCGTGTGGAGGGGCCGTCGCCGGAGTACGAAAAAGCATTTGCCGCGATGGACAGAGAGCAAGCTAGGGCGCTGCTCGTGCTGGAGGAGCCCATCAATCAGCCGAATAGGAAAGCGATTGCGGAGCATGCTGCCGCGCGCCGATTGCCGACGGTATTCCCAATATCGATGGCGGATGCCGGTGGTCTGTTCGCATACGGCACCAGCCTTCGTGAAGCGGCCCGGCATATGGCTCGCTACGTGGACAGTATACTCAAGGGGTCTTTGCCAGGTGAACTGCCGATTGAGATTGCCTCACACCACGAGCTTGCTATCAACATGTCGGCGGCCCGGCATCTGGACGTGACAGTCCCGCCCGAATTGCTCGCGCAGGCCGCGCAGACGATCCAATAGGCAAGGAAGTTTCTTGCGCACTCACGAAGAGGGCAGTCGGTCACAACAACACTTGCCAACCTGACGAGAGCGCAGAACCACTCTGGAGGCACGGCAGATGGAGATCACCTTTCTTGGCACCGGCGCCCCTTTGCACGTGTCACGAGCGACGACAGGTATGCTCGTTACGGCCGAGGGCTGTGCACCGTTATTGCTCGACACGTGCGGTGGTTTTGAACTGCCTCGAAGTCTGAACAGTGCGGGGTTCCCACTTGCACAGATTCGGAACGTCATTGTCACCCACCGCCACTTCGATCATTCGGGAGGGCTGATGGCGCTCTTCTTAGCCAACATGCCACTCGACATTCACGCCTTAGACGACACCTACACCGGAATCTGTGAGATGAAGGCTGGTTCTATACCTGACACGGAGCTTCATCAGGAAGTCCGTCATCACCGCGTCCAATTTGGTGAGAGACGCGAGATCGGCGGGTTAGCAGTGGAGTTCCTCCAGGTTGAGCATCGCGTGCCGACGACAGCGGTCAGGATAACGCACCGCGGACGAACCATCGCTTTCAGCGCGGATAGCCTGCCATGTGAGGGGCTTACTGCAGCAGCACGCAATGCAGACCTATTCATCTGCGATACCATGTGCGCGGAACGGGACGGAGATGGTGCACGCGATCGCACACGAAGTCTCATGCACCCGACTGCGAGGGAGGCTGCAGAGATTTCCAAACAGGCAGGAGCCCACCGCTTGGCGTGTGTTCATATCGCACGGTTCGGTTCCGCCCAGAATATTTTGGAAGAAGCACAGACGGTTTTCGGCGGGCGTGTGGAGGTACCAAATGATGGTGACCGCTATTCGATATGATGTGCAGCACCGCCGGCAGTGACAGCCGCTCAATAGAGCCGGTCGGTCTCGTTGCTGGCTACTCTCCGCTCAAGCTCCTGCAAAGCCATCGAAAGATCACCATGGTCTTTAAGGGTTTGCGCGTATGTGGGCAGACCATCGATCGGGGCCCAACGGCTCGGCTCCCACATTCCTGAACGGATCATGGATTTGCCGCAGTGGAAGAAGGCTTCCTTCACCCGCACCACCAGGGCAAGGTCCGGTCGCTTGCCATTGACCGACATGCTTTCGAGCAATTCAGGATCCTTCACGACTTGGGCCGTTCCGCTGACGCGCACGACCTCCCGACGCTTCGGCACTATGAATACGATACCAACGTTCGGGTTCTCGAGGACATTCAGGAAGGTGTCGCCCCGGTGATTGCCCAAGCGGTCGGGTATTGCAAGCGTGTACTCGTCGAGGACCTTCACGAAGCCCGGAGGATCGCCCTTCGGAGATACGTCCATCGCCCCTGCCGCGTTGATGCTCGCAACCACGATGAACGGGCATCTCTCGATCCAAGCGCGGCAGTGCACATCGATGTGGTCGATGATCTTTGCAACCTGACTTGGGTAGTCTGGGCCTAAGATCGCTTTGATCTCAGCTGCCGTCTTGATCGGCATTTTCGGTTGGTACATTGACTGCACCTCGCAAAGGCGAGACCTACTACGGGGCATCCTAACACTCACCCACCGGTGCAGATAGCCAGCCGGTCGCCAGGAACATTGCACTGCTGTCGTGACAAGTAGCGCGCCGCCACACGAACCAACCCACCATCTCCCTGTAGCCGTCCCCCAACCGGCAAACGCACGGCACTCACGTCAACACTTCATGTCCTTGCCAGAAGGCACATCACTCTTCACCCCGTCACTGGAGTTGGAACACCCTTTGAGGAGTTCCTTGACTGCCTGTTTGGCTTCCCGGGTGGCGACCGGATCGTGACCAGTGTGCACGCCGTGAACGACACAGGTATCCGTGTAGGCGAATGGCTGCTTGGTATCGGTGTTTATCAGTACCCCTTCGGTCTCTTCTTGGATCTTGCAGTTCCGCGCGCTCTGGTATCTAGGCTGTAACATTGCCGGCTGCGCGCCAAGCGGGTTATCGAATGCGTGCGACGCGTTCGGATATTCAGTCACCTCGACATCCGCGCCTGCGGCGCGCAGCCGCTCGACGTACTCCTTGCACGCAGCGATCGGGTTGTAGTCATCCGGCGCACCGTGGAAGATGCGGATCGGTCTGGCGGCGACCTCGGTATCGGACAGGAATGTCGTAATGCAATCCGGGTAGAACGGAATGTAGGCTGCAAACTCTACGCCTGACTTGTTCCACAACCGATGAAATCTCTTGAGGCTCGCATAGAGGGTGGCCTGACCACCACGCGAAAAACCCATCAGCGCGATGCGTGCCGGATCGATGCTGGGATGGTTCGCCAGCACATTGAGAGCGCGAAAGATGTCGAGTATGAAATTGAGGCGGCCGAGCAGGGCTTGGTTCGTGTTCACTTCGGTGAGACCACGACCCGTGAAGCCATCGAGTGCAAATGTCGAAACGCCAATCTTGTTGAATTCCCGTGCCCACGTCTCGACATTAGGTCCCATGCCGGCGGAGCCATGCTGAAGGACTACGACCGGCAACCGACCAGAGCCTCTTGCGAGCCGGAGCTGTCCGGAGGTTGTCGTTGCCTTCCCGTTGGCATCACCGCGCAAGAACTGCGTATCCGAAAGCGTCAAGGTGTCGATCGAATGCAGCTCCGCGCGTGCAGCCATATCCTGCAAGACGGCCTCGGCTTTCGCTTCATCAGTTGCCATCTCGTGGTTGCCCATGTGCTTCACCCGCTCCGCTTCCCCGCCGGCCAACCGTATTGCCGCGCGTGCGCGTCCAACTGTGCGTCGCTGCGGAACACTGGGTAGCCATTGCGTCTCAGAAATTCGATCTGCGCGTAGTTCAACACGTCATCGTCGTTCATCAATTCCATCGCACCGTGGTCAGGGCAAACCGGCTGGGCGATCTCTACGATCACCGTGCGGACGCCGTTGTCCTCGATCCGGTCGAGTAGAGCTGAGAAGCCAGGCCGGTCCTGGATAGGGTCAGCACCGCTCACGGCTTGGTCATAGAACTCGGCGACGATCTCGAAGCCGGCGCGCTTGGCGAAGGCCTCGATTGTCTGCCGCTGCCGCTTGTCGCTGTGCTTGTCGGCGCCGACGTTGGCGCGCGAGCTGGTGCGCAGATAAGCGATGGCCGGCGTCCTATTCCTCCTCGACATTTCCTTGATCCGCCCGGCGTTCTCGGTGTCGCACGACGACCGGAAAGTGCAAGGAAATCAATGATCGTCGAAGCACGTTGTAATGACTTCTGTGGCGCGCGAACGCGAGTCTGTGCAACTCGCCACGGCCATCAAAATGAGGTCCCGCACCGGGAAAATCTGAGAACTGTCCCGCCGGTGACAGCGCCGCCGCTGAACCTGGTCAATATTGCGAGGAAATGATCGAGACGCCAGTCACTGATCGAGTGTCGGTAGGCGTGTGCAAGTTTGGGTTGTGCGTCCGTGTTGATTAGGCCGCTCATAGTGTCGGTCATGTGCGCCCTAGCCGGCCCTGCGGTTGGTATCGGGTTGTTTCTGCTTTTGCGTCTCGGCTGACGGCGCAGCTGTGCGGAGCCTAGCGTTGGGCAGCAGGTCCGGCTGCAGCATCGTTGCTCAGTGGCGCGTTCCGTGCACAAATGGCTTCGACAGCGCTAATGCTGCCGGTAGGCGCGTACCAAGTGGGAGGGTCCGATGTTCTTGCTGGTCGCGGTGGCTTTGGCGTTGATGGTTGGCGCGACATCGGCTCGCGCAGATGCGCGAGCCGATTGCACTCAAACTCAGGATCGGCCACGCGCTATCCGTGGTTGCACCGAGATCATCCAGCAAGGCAAGAATAATGCCATCGCCCACTTCAATCGCGGGGTCGCCTACCAGGCCAACGGCGATCTCGATCTGGCCATCGCTGACTTCGATCTGGCGGTCGCGCTCAACCCGAAATACGCGGCGGCCTACAACAACCGCGGTAACGTCTACAAGGCCAAGGGCGATCTCGACCGCGCCATTGCCGACCTCGATCAGGCGGTCGCACTTCTCCCGACACACCCACTGCCGTATTACAACCGAGGCAACGCCTACCACGCCAAGGGTGAGCACGACCGCGCCATTGCCGACTACTCCAAGGCGATCGAGGTAAACCCGAAATACGCTCCGGCCTACAACGCGCGCGGCGCCGCCTACGACGGGAAGAAGGACTACGACCGCGCCATTGCCGACTACAACAAGGCGATCGAGATCGATCCGCGGCACCCCGCCGCGCATAACAACCGCGGCAACACCTACTTCCACAAACAGGAGTACGACCGGGCGATCGCGGACCACAGCAAGGCGATCGAGATCAACTCTGAGAATGCCAACTATTACAAGGGCCGTGCCTGGGCTTACATCAAAGCCGGCAAGGCGGCGCAGGCATTGCCGGACGCAGAAAGATCGCTCGCGCTACGCCCGAATGATGCTGCCACGCTCGGCATACGGGGGCATATCTTTGAAGCGCTGGGGCGGCGTGAGGAAGCGATCGCCGACTTCCGGCGAGCTTTGGCGAACAATCCCGACATTCAAGAAAACAAGGACGCGCTGAAGCGCTTGGGAGCGTCGCAGTAGACGCATAAGCGCTTGGGCTACCGCCTACCAAAGTGCCCGAAAACGTACCGGCGCGGCCCGAACACAGCATTGGCCGTCCTGAACCCAACGTTGGTCAGGCCGAACTCTTGCCCGTCAGCGCCTTCCATCTCCTGTTCACGCTGCCGGCGCTGATCGCCGACATCGCCTACCAGAACAAGCGAATGATCTACGACCTGCTGTTCAAGGCGGCGGCCAAAACCACGATCACGATCGCTGCCGACGAACACATTCATCCGCCGCAGCAGGTGGTTCTCGGGATGCGATCTTCGAGGCGGAACTCGTAAAACAGACGACCCTGATCCCGCCGCTACCGCCCCATTATCGCCCCGCCCACGCTGCCGGCGATCAATCAGCCACCGGAATCACGGTGCGCGGCGGCACTTAAGCCCTTTTTCGACAGCATCGACCCATGTGAGAAATTCAGCCCAAGCCACGAAAAGCTCGTTGCCGGCCAGTCGCTTCGTCCTGCGCACTTGAGCGAACGATGGCACTGCCGTAGTGATCGTATCGCCGATCTATCGCAATCATGTCGGCGGTCAGTGCCATCATCCAGTATCTGCACTGCGACCACGGGGCTAGAGCAAGCGGCACGGATATGCGCGAACCGTGCACCTGACCATGCGCTTCGGAAGCGACTTATGTTCGCAAGTGCGGCGTACCTTCTTGGCCATTGCCCAGTCTGACCAACCTGGGCCGTAGGCAGCTGCTGCGGCCTGCTGCCAAGCAGCGATGGCGCCGGTTTCGGCGAGATTGGCGGGAGCCCGTGGTCCGGTACCGGAAATGATCCTTGGCTTACAGGCGTCGGCGGCCTCGGTTGAGATCATCGGGTTATGGAGACCGATTGCGACGGTCAGGCACATACCGACGGCACGCGCGGCATGGGTGCGGTTAATGTTCATCACGAAACCCTTTAGTTTTGAGAAGCTAAGCGCGCAAAAGGTGATGCACGTTGGCGTGCGTAATGATCACTTTCGTGATTTGCTGATGCCGCCCATGCAGGCTCGATAGTCCTCGAAGCACTCGCTGCGGCAGTAGGAGCCTTCAGGCCGATCAGGACGATTCGGCCCAAATATGCTCCCACAGCGTTTCAAGCAGCGCGCGCGCTGCTGCGCGCACGACAGCGTTGCCGCGAGATGCAACACGCCTGCGCGGGCGCCTTTCTGCTGGGCCACCCCCGGCAGCGGCGTTGTCCCCGCGGCACCGGCACTGGTGCCCAGTACTGATAAGAGGGACGCCGATAAGAGTACGGCCATCCAAGCAGTTTTCGACCTAATCATGAACGTAACCTCATTGAGTTTGGCACACGCCGTCTGCGCGATGCCGGAAAAGCTTGCTACGACCCTCGCCTGACCCTTCACTAAGGACACATGACGAAACGTCGAGCACCATGCGGCGCAGGCAGACCGCCTAACGAGACCCGTCCTTCGCTGTGTCCTACTTTTTCCGCGGATCGTCGGCAGGATTGACGTAAGTGATCCCCCGCGGGCCGATCCCATGCAGCTGGACCACGGTCGGCTCGCTGGTCCATGCGAAATGGTTGGTCTTGGGCGGCATGATGGCTATGGATCCGGCAGTCAAGGCCATGGTCTTGGCCGGATCCAATTTGTCTCCGATACCCATGTGAAAGGTGCCGGAAATCACCGTCACGCGCTCGACCGTGGGATGCCAGTGCGCCGGGATCTTGTAGTTCGCTGGAAAGCGCAACCGAAAGGTGTAAGGCTCCTCAGGCGTCTTCCCCTCGATCACCGCAATTTGTGCTCCCGGCGGCAATGAAGGCTGGTCGGTCCACTTGAGATCGGCAGGCGTTATCATTTGGTGATCCTGGCCAAGCGCCGCGGATGCAGTGGCGACCAGTGCAACGGCGAGAGCTAAGACTTGTAGGTTTGCATGGCGGTTCATGGTGTGCTCCACGTGTTGACGCATGCGCCGCAGGACGGTCGTGCGACCTTGGCATCTGCGACGGTGACTATGGGTGCCTAAGAATGAAGGCGGCCGTGTCTTCCAATAGCGCAACGAGGTGATCGGATCCGTTGGCCGAGGCCCTAAAATGTTGGTAGGCACGTGCGGCAAACACAAAGGGGTCCATAAGGAGAACAGAATCGCTGATCAGAAAATCAGTGTGGTGTGTTGAGCGACCGGCGGTCTGCAGAAATCTATCACGGACTGTTGCGGGAAAGGACGCGATTTGCAGGACATACGCGGGATACTCGTAGGCCGCGTGGCTCAGCGCCTTCCGCCTCAGGTTCTGATGCATTACTGCGTGGACCACCTCGTGAATTATTAGGCTCCGGTAGAGTTCCCGCAGTGGGAGCACGGCATATGGGGTACCCTGAACTAGAGACGAGACATCCTCGAACTGGGCAATGAGCGCTCTTTCATGCTTGGCGTCGAAAAACCCTAGAGCCGGCAGTCCCGTGGGATGTCTGAGTTCCTTCATGATTTCAAGATGCAAGTGCCTTCGCAGGGAGATCCCGCAACTCTTGAGCAGGCTGAGACCATGCTTGGCCGCGGAACACGCCAAGGCCCGGTCACGGGGTGACGGCGCCGCGACATCAACGGCTACCTCTGCGCATCGGTGCTGGGCAGCAGTGCCCGCCGGCCATGAGAGGGCGAGCTGGGCGAGAAGGGAGCAGATTGCTGCGCCCGCAAACAAGGCAGCGCAGACCGTGACCTGCTTGAGCATGGCGGCCCTCCGATCAAGGTGACACCGCGAATTGTGTCAGCTGGCAAGCGAGAGGGCCTTGAGATACCCTTTGTTTAATCCTGGCTTTTCCCTTGGACAGCGGCACCGACTGGAGGAGGGGGACCAACGCCGTGATCTACGATTTCGAGGATTGCTCACTGGATACTGACCGGCGGGAGTTGCGGTGCGGAAGCAATCTCGTCGCCGTCGAGCCGCAGGTTTTCGATCTCCTGCTCTTTCTCATCCGCAATCGCGCACGCGTGGTCAGCAAGGACGATCTGATCGCCGAGGTGTGGAACGGCCGCATCGTCTCGGAATCGGCGCTGTACAGCAGGATCACCAATGCTCGACACGCGATCGGCGACACCGGCGGGGCACAACGGCTGATCCGCACTGTCGCCCGCAAGGGCCTTCGGTTCGTGGGCCAGGTTCGGGAGAGGACTCAACCCGGCGATGCCGGCGCGGAGCTGCCAGCGGCGTCGCAAGAAACGATGCCGCTGGCGGAGGTGCTGGGCAGCGCCGAGCGGCGACAGTTGACGATCATGGCTTGCAATATGGTGGACGCCAGTGCCCTTGCGGCTCGGCTTGATCCCGAGGATTTTCGCGAGGTTGTGGCAACCTATCACGGATGTGTGCGAGAGGTGGCCGAGAGTCATGGCGGTTTCGTCGCCAAATACCTGGCGGACGGAGCCGCCGTCTATTTCGGCTATCCTCAAGCTCACGAGGATGACGCCGAGCGCGCGGTTCGTGCGGGCCTTGCCGCCATCGCCGCCGTTCCCGAACTGAAGGTCGAAGGTGTCGCCGACGGAGTGCGGGCACGCGTAGCCATCGCGACAGGCGTCGTCGTGGTCGGCGATCCTGCCGGTACCGACGTGGCCGCGGATCACACAGTCCTCGGCCAGGCCCCGTTGCTTGCGGCACAATTGCTCGCCCTCGCCGCTCCAGACGCGGTCGTGGTATCGGCCCTTACGCGCCGCCTTCTCGGCAACATGTTCGATTGCTGCGAGCTGGACGTCGCGGAATCGGGGCGCGGGACGGAATCCGGCCGCGCCTACCGGGTTCTCGGCGAGAGCGTGATTGCAGGCCGCTTCGACGCGTTGCGCCCAGGCCATACCCACCTCGTGGGCCGGGAGGAAGAGCTCGATCTCCTTGTTCGGCGCTGGGAGCTGGCCGAGCGCGGAGTAGGGCGCGCGGTGCTGCTTACCGGCGAAGCCGGGATCGGCAAGTCCCGGTTGGCGCGTGCCCTGCAGGAGCGGTTGGGTGGGGTGTCATATGCGTCGCTGATCCTTCATTGCTCGCCCCACCACAAGGACGCCGCCTTCTATCCGATTTCGGCCGAGCTTCTTCGAGCCGCCGGCATCAAGCCCGGCGACGACGCAAAGACCAAGCTCGACAAGCTCGAAGCCTTGCTCAAGCCGTCGAGCGAGAGCCTCGCGAAGGACATGCCGCTGTTTGCCACTCTCCTCTCCATTGCCGTTGGGGAGCCCTTTTCGCCGCCGAGGCCAACGCCACAGCAACTGAAGGAGCGCACCCTGGCCGCCCTGCTTCGTCGCACCAAGCGGCTTTGCGATGCGCGGCCGGTGCTGATGATCGTCGAGGACCTGCAATGGATCGATGCGACATCACTGGAGGCCCTCTGCCGGATCATAGAAGAGGCATCAGGCTTGCGGCTCCTTCTGCTGATGACAGCCCGGCCAGAGTTTACGCCCCCTTGGCCAAATCACCGCCACACCGCAACCATGGCCCTCACGCGCCTGGGCCGGTCCGAGGTCGAGGCCTTGGTCGCCGGCATGAGCCATGGCAGGCCTCTTCCCCTTGAGGTATTCGAGCAGATCGCCGACCGCACGGATGGCGTGCCGCTTTTCATCGAGGAGCTTACCAAATCGGTTCTCGAGAGCGGCTTGCTTTGGGAGGTCGGCGATCGCTACGAGCTCCGCGGCCCCCTGCCGCCCTTGGCTATCCCCTCCACGCTGCATGCCTCGCTGCTCGAGCGCCTCGACCGCCTCGCCATGGGGAAGGATGTCGCCCAAGTGGCGGCCGTGATTGGGCGAGAATTCACCTATAGCCTGATCCTCGCTGTCAGTGGTCTGTCGGAGCCCGATTTGAATGCCGCGCTCGCCCGGCTGGTCGCTGCCGAATTGATATTCCAGCGCGGCTCGCCACCCGAGGCAACCTACACTTTCAAGCACGCATTGCTGCAGGATGCGACCTATGGCAGCGTCCTTCGCGGGAGGCGCCGACAGATCCACGCAGCGACAAAGCGAGCACTGGAGGACCACTTTCCCGAGGTGACGGAGGCTCAGCCCGAACTTCTGGCTTTTCACTGCAGTGAAGCGGAGCTCATCAGGGAGGCGATCGACTATTGGGAGCGGGCCGGACGCCGGGCGGCCCACCAGTCCGCAAACAGGGAGGCGGCCGGCCATTTCCGGAGAGCCCTGAGGCTACTCCAGCAAACGCCCGGGGGCACGGAGCGCGATGGGCACGAACTGAACCTCGTGATCGCCCTCGGGCCGGCCTTGTTGGCAACGCGGCCCTCGGCGGACCCGGAGGTGGCAAGGAACTATGCGCGCGCCGGTGAGCTGGCCAGAAAGACGGGCCGCTCGGCGGAATTGTTCCCAAGCCTTTGGGGCGCCCATCTCGTCGCCGTGGTCGGTGGTGACAATGGGACCGCGGCTAAGCTCGTCGACGAGCTGTTTGCTATTGCCCGAGGCTTGGACGACCCTGACTTCCTACTCCAGGCTCATCATGCGGCTTTCGGCGTGCGGCGAACCGCCGGTGTTTTGGCCGACGCACAACAACATGCGGAGGCGGCGCTCGACCTTTACCGTCCCGATCTACACGGCCGCCAAGCCTTGATTTACGGTGCCCATGATCCGGGAGCCTGCGCGCACATGAATTTGGCGCTGCTATTGCTGTTGCGCGGCTTTCCCGACCAATCGCAGGCCCAAGCGGAGCAGGGCTTGGTCCTCGCGCGATCGCTCCAGCACCGACAAACTCTGCTGCAGACGTTGCGAATGGCGGCGGAACTGCATTGCCTGCGCCGCGAACCCAGGGCTACTGCCGAGCTTGCCGCCGAACTCCTGCGACTGAGCGCACAGCACGGCTCGGCCGTCGGCACTGCGAGTGGCACTATGCTCGGCGGCTGGGTCCACATCATGCGGGGCGAGCGGGTGGATGGGTTGAGAGACGTGCAGGAGGGTCTACGCCTTTGGCGCCAGACGGCATCGAAATTGCACGTCCCCCAACGATTGGCTGGTGTCGCGGAGTTCTTCATCGCGGCAGGCGAGTCCGGAATGGCCCAGCCGCTCTTGGAGGAAGCCTTTGCCGCCGCGGCGCGTGGCGAGCGCTTTTTCGAGTCCGATCTCCACCGACTCGAAGGCGACCTACTGCTCGTTCTACACCATGGCAGGCAAGACGAGGCAGTGGTCCACTTCCAGCAGGCGCTGACGATCGCTCGAACGCAGGGCGCGCGGCTGCTTGAGCTGCGCGCGGCCACGAGTCTGGCTCGCCTGTGGCGCCAGCAGGAACGCCACAGCGAAGCGGAAGCGCTGCTTGCGCCGGTCTACGGGTTGTTTACCGAAGGTTTCGACTTGCTCGATCTGAAAGAGGCCAGGGCCTTACTTGGGGAGCCTTGCGACAATCGTGAATCCGCGTGGCAGCGTTGACCGTGCGACGGTCACGAAAACATTGGGGCGGCGAAGCAGATGGGCGACAGGCTCATCGAGGTTGAACTCGTAAAAAGTCCACTTGCAGAGGTGCACTCCGACGCGAGTAATGGGGGTCAGCAGTTGGCAAAACTCACTCGCCAGTTGGTCCCTTCTGGCACGACTCTGAAATTCTCGCAGGTGCGGCATTTCCGGCAGCTATCGGGGGGATAGCTGGAGTGCGACGGGTGCTGTTTTGGTCTGGGCCAGGCTGAAAAAAGAGCCGCCGGGGTCGCCGACGGCTTGTTGAGTTGGTCGCGCACGCGACCACTGCTCGATCTTGAAGCGTCCGATCTCTTCGGTGTTGGCGACATGAGGACCGCCGCACAACTCGAGCGAACGGTTGCCGATGCGATAGACCGAGGCTTGAGTGACCCCACCACTCAGAGCTCAGCACCCAACTGAGCGTCGTTGCTCACGCACGAAGCGCTCGCCCGAAAACTCCGCAAATACAAGCGCTAACCGCTGGCGACGTCACGCGATCGAGGG
>Ga0075418_10003808_pt1 | contig 17209 bp, 11 predicted proteins | sample SoiMetdeltSBSDD2_FD_81776 | JGI IMG/M metagenome (GOLD analysis project Ga0075418, IMG submission 81776) | Bulk soil microbial communities from a Populus tree surrounding site in Tennessee, USA - Soil MetaG P. deltoides SBSDD2 | ecosystem: Environmental > Terrestrial > Soil > Tree plantation... | reverse complement strand
GATGCCGCTGGTCGCCGGCAGCCCGAGCGATAACGAGGCACATCCCGAAGGAAGAATCCGGAACACGCATAAGTTGCTGACGACTGCAGCGCTCGTCATGAGCGTCCTGCTGGTGACAAGCAGCGTCGTCACGACCCTGTTGATTCCGCCGGCGGAATTTCAGGCCGGCGGCTCCGCTTACGGTCGAGCGCTCGCGTACATCGCACACGAACATCTGGGAGAGATCTTCGGGACGCTTTACGACTTCAGCACGGTGGCGATTCTCTGGTTTGCCGGTGCCTCGGCGATGGTGGGTCTGTTGAATCTCGTTCCCCGCTACCTGCCTCGCTACGGGATGGCGCCGGAATGGGCCAAGGCCAACCGCCCGCTGGTGGTCATCTTCACGTTTATTACCTACCTCGTCACCGTGTTGTTCAGGGCCGACGTGAATTCACAGGGAGGCGCCTACGCCACCGGCGTCCTGGTCCTCATGGGATCGGCGGCGCTGGCGGTCACGTTGGCGCGGCTGCGCTCGCGGCAGGCATGGCACGGCTATCTGATCCTGACCGTCATCTTCGGGTACACGACGTTGGTCAACATCGTCGAGCGTCCCGAAGGCATCAAGATCGCGTCGATTTTCATCGTCACGATCATCGTCACGTCCATGACCTCGCGCGTGCTCCGCTCGACCGAGTTGCGCGTGCACGGCATCGACGCAGATCAGGCGGCTCGCGAATTCATCCTCGCGGCCGCCGACGCACCGGTCCGCATCATCGCGAATAGACCTGATGCCGGCGACGTCGAGGAGTACGCCTCCAAGCTTCGAGAGGCACGCGAATCGCACCATCTGCCGCCCGACGAGGGGGTGCTGTTTGTCGAGGTGCGTCTTGGAGACGTCTCCCAGTTCGCCGACACCCTAAAAGTGACGGGCGTCGATATCGGCGGCCATCGAGTCCTGCGATGTGTGAGTTCCGCGATTCCCAACGCGATTGCAGCGCTCCTGTTGTATTGCCGCGACGAGACGGGAAAGATTCCGCACGCCTACTTCGGATGGACCGAGGGGAATCCGATTGCGTATCTCCTCAAATTCCTCGCGTTAGGTGAAGGCGATACCGCTCCCGTCACCCGCGAAGTCCTCCGGCAGGCCGAGCCGAACCCGATGCGCCGTCCGAGAATTCATGTCGGGTGAATTTCCGCAAGCCTGACTTCCGCCTACAGGCGGAGGCTACACAGCGGCGGCAAGCCACACGGCGCACTCATCCACACCGTGGCCTTTGACCGCGGTGACTTCCAGCTGCAGCCGATCGTAGCGGACAGTATCGGCAACCGCGGGAGGCCGCCCGAGGAGCGTCAACACCAGGCCGCTGACGCTATCGACATCCTCGTGTTCGAGATCCAGATCGAAATGCTGTCCCAGCTCGTCGAGTCGCATCGTCCCCGGCACGCGAAGTCGCCCCATCGCATCGCGATAAACGTGGCGCGCTCCGCCAAGGCCTTCCTCGATTTCGCCGACGACCTCCTCGAACAGATCCTGGAGTGTGACGACCCCTGACGTTCCTCCATGCTCATCGAGGACGATCACCATTTGCGTCCGTTCCTGTCTCATCGTCGACAGCAAGGAATCAAGAGGAGCGGTTTCGGGCACGAGCGGCAGGGCGCGCGCGTGAGTACGCCGGATCGGTTCGCCACCCAGCAACACTCGCAACAGGTCCTTGATATGGACCATGCCGATAATGTGATCGAGATCGCGTTCGTAAATGGGATAGCGCGTGTGAGGGTTTCGGCTCAAGAGCTCGCGGATCTGTTCCGGCCTGGTGCCGAGCTGGATTCCCGCTACCCGCACACGCGGAACCATGACTTCGCCGGCCGTCAGATCGCCGAACTCGAAGAGCTCCTGAAGCATGCGGCCTGACTCGGCGCGTATCGCGCCGACCTCCTCGCTCTCCTGGACGATCAGTTGCAATTCCTCGGCAGTGTAGTACTGGTCCGCGTTCTGGGCCTGACGGTTGACACCCAGGACCTTCAACAGGCGGTTGCCGATGCTGTTCAGCACCAGCACAAACGGAAACAGTGCATTTCGGATCCACAGCATCGGCGGCGTGATCCAGAGTGCAAGTGTTTCCGCGTACTGCAGCGCCAGCGACTTCGGCACCATTTCGCCGACGACAATATGAAAGTACGTCAGGATAGCCACCGCGACAGTGCTTGCGAGCCCATGCGACGCGAGCCACTCGGGAAGCCCATGACCGCCAAGAATTGCGTAAAGCGAGTCGGCGAGAACGTGCTCACCGTACATGCCCAGGCCGAGGCTCGCGACAGTGATGCCGAGCTGTGCGGTTGCGATGTATCGATCCTGCTGTTTCGGATCATCGAGAACGCGCTGAACCAGTTGTGCGAGGCGGTTGCCATCCTGCGCCTTACGGTCGATTGCGGCGCGCGGCGCTCCCACGATCGCGAATTCGGCCGCGACGAACACGCCGTTCAGAAGGATGAGAACGGTGATGATGAGAAGCGCGGTCATGAGTTGTCGTTGTCGTCCTGGCCGGGGCGATCGCCAACGATGACCGACATCGTTGCGCCCTCGACCGCCTCGACTTCCACGTGCAGGCCATCGACATCCACCGCTTCACCCGGTTCCGGGGCGTGACCAAGCGCGGCGACGACTCGATCGCCGACAGTTTCCTCCCGCCCGCGCCATTCTGAACCAACGAGCGGCGCGGCCTGGTCGAGGCGCATCGATCCCGGAAGGCGAAGCCGGCCGTCGGACAGCCGAATCGGACGCGGCTGCACCGATTTGAATTCGTCGGCAACACCGCCGAGCAGTTCGCCGACAACATCTTCGAGCGTAATCAGGCCGACGACCGACCCGCTGACGTCGACGACGAGTGCCTGATGGCTACGACGCTCACGGAGAAACGTTAGCAGCCGGTCGGCAGGCATGGTGTCGGGCACACGCACGATCGGCCGCATCAGCGCTGCCACCGACAGCCCTCCACCGCGAACGAATCGCATCACCACATCTTTCGTGTTGAGAATCCCAACGATGTTGTCGATCGATCCGCGATAGACCGGCAGGCGGCTGTATGGGCTGGCCGCCACCACCTGGAGAACCTCGTCAAAGGGAAGCGACGCATCGATGGCGGCCAGCCGGGAACGCGGCACCATCAACTGGCGGGCGCTGCGTAGACCGAGACGAAGCGCGCGATGCAGCCGCACCTGCTCCTGTGGCTCGAGGAGACCTCCGTCACGGCTTTCGGCGATGAGTAGCGCGATCTCCTCCGGCGAGTGCACGTGGCGATGGCCGGTCGACGGCAGTCGCAGTGCGCGCAATAGCAGCACCCCGCTGCCGTTGAGCAACGCGATCGACCACGAGAATGCGCGCATCGACCACTGCATCGGAAGGACAGTGACGAGCGCTGTGCGCGTCGCATATTGCAGTGCGAGAGACTTCGGGACGAGCTCTCCCACAATCACTGCCAGCGTCGTCAGGAAAATCAGAACGATCGCTGCTGAGGCAGACTCGACGGTTGATGGCTGCAGCCGCTCGAACTTGGCGAGAAGCGGCATCAGGCGCGGCGCCAGGGTTGCCTGCCCGTACGCGCCGAGAATCAGGCTGCACAGGGTGATCCCGACCTGGCACGCGGCGATGTAGCGGTCCAGCGCGCGCGGATCTTCAAGAACCGGGAGGAGGCGAGCCGCGAGCGCGTCCCCATCCTCGGCGAGCCGGCGAAGACGGCTGCGCCGTGCGCTTACGGCAGCGAACTCCGCCGCCACATACAACCCGGTCAGAGCGATGAGCAGGACGATGATTACCCACGCCGCCACCATGCATGCGGATCGTACTGCAAAAGGAGGGGTTGATCGGCACGGTCTTTAGACCGTGAGGCCGTTCACTTATTCGGCCCTGAGTGCAACCACCGGGTCGACGCGCGTCGCACGCCGGCCCGGGACGTAGCTGGCGAGAGCGGCGACGCCGACGAGCAAGACGGCGACGGCACCGAACGTCACAGGATCTTCAGGCGCGACGCTGAAGAGCAGCTTCGTCATCAGTCGAGTCAATACGAACGCGGCCGCGGAGCCAAGCGCAATGCCGACGACCGCCAGCAGCAGGGCGTCACCAACGACCATTCGGAGCACATCGCGCCGCTGCGCGCCGAGCGCCATACGAATGCCAATCTCCTGCGTTCGCTGCGTCACCGAATAGCTGATGACACCGTAGATGCCCACGGCGGCCAACAGGAGAGCGATCACCGAAAAGGCCACCATCACGCCCATCGTGAATCGTCGTTCGGTCGTCGATACCGCAATCACTTCTGACATCGGTCGAATCTGCGAGACCGGCACGTTCGAATCGAGCTGGTGAACCGCATTGACGATGGATGGGACGATACTCGGTCCACCGGCGGATGTTCTGACCGCGACACCCATGAACGGATAGGCGAAGCGGGCCGGAGGCAGATAGCTCGCGCCGCGTGGTTCGGTTTCGAGACTCACCGAACGAACATCTCCGACCACACCAATGACTTCGTCGGGGCCTTCATTGTACCAGGCCAGTACGATTCGCTGTCCGATCGGATCTCGTTCGCCGAAGTATTTCTTGACCAGCGATTCACTGACGATCACGCGCCGGGTATTCGGCGCCGTGTCGCGACCGTCAAAGAGGCGGCCCCGCAGAAGCGGAATGCCCATGGCCTTGAAGAAATCGTGCGTGACGACCTTTACTTCCGAAACCGGCTCCTCGCCGGCGCGGGGTTTTTCCCGTCCTTCGATTGAAAAACCTGTCGCCGCACCGAGTCCGTTCAGTGGCAGAAAGCTGATGCCACCGGCCGCCTGCACTCCCGGCAGCGAGTCGATCCGCTCGAATAATCGATCGAAGAACGGAATGATCTGGCTGTCGCTCGAATAGCTCGCCGACGGCAACGTGACCCTCATGGTGATTGTTTTCGACGGGTCGAAGCCTGGATTCACACGCATCAAGCTGAGGAAACTGCGTGCCAGCAGACCCGCTCCGACAAGCAGCACGAGCGCCAGCGCCATTTCGACGATCACCAGACCGTGACGCACGCGGCGTCCTCGACTCGAGGTGCCGGTGCGCCCACCCTCTCTGAGCGCATCCGTGAGCGAGATGCCAGCCGCGGTGAACGCCGGGATGACGCCGAAGAGCAGACCGCTACCCAATGCGGCCGCGCAAGCAAAGAGCAGCACCCATCCGTTCAGCCCGACGAATTCCAGCCGTTGAATTGGAAGGTTGGTCGCCACGACTGTGCGGAGAAAATTCAAGGCCCACCAGGCGAGCGCCAGACCGCCTATGCCGCCGACCACTGACAACAACAAGCTCTCCGAAAGAAGTTGCCGAATCAATCGTCCGCGATCCGCGCCAAGCGCGGCGCGAACGGCGAGTTCACGGTGGCGCGTGGTCGCGCGAGCGAGGAGGAGGTTGGCGACATTCGCGCACGCGATCAGCAGAACGAACCCGACGGCGCCGACGAGCACCAACAACGCCGGGCGGACGCCGCCGGTGAGTTGCTCCTTCAGCGGCACAACGCGAGCCGTCCAGCCGGTGTCGAAATCCGGGAACATCGCGGTCAATTGGCTCGCCACACGCGTCATGTCGTCCTGCGCCCGCTTGAACGTCACCCCGTCCTTCAGCCGCGCAATCACCATCGTCCAGCGGCCCTGCGGCGTCCGAGCCTCCGCTGAGAATCCGATTGGAACCCAGATGTCGACATTCTTGTCGAGAATTGAGAATCCCGGAGGCATGACGCCAACGATCGTGAACAGATTGCCGCTTAGACGAATCGAACGATTGATGACGTTCGGATCCGCGCCGAAGCGCCGCCGCCACAAACCATCGCTGAGAATGACAAAACGATTTGAGTTCGGCCGATCCTCCTCCGGCGTAAAGACCCGCCCTAGTGCCGCGTTGACGCCGAGCATCGGAAACAACGTCGCATTCACGATCTGCTGGGTCAGTTCCTCCGGTTCGCCGTCGCCGGTGTAAGCCGTGCGGAACGTCATGCTCACGATCGACATTTCGCTGAAGACCGAGTTCATCTCACGCCAATGCAGGTAATTGCCCGGCGAGACGACGTTATTGCGCCGATCGCGTGGGAGGTTGTGTTCCCACACGATCGCGAGCCGCTCCGGATCCTTGTACGGGAGTGGTTGAATCAGCAGCGTGTTGACAACCGCAAAGATTGCGGTATTTGCGCCGATCCCGATCGCCAACGCGGCAACCGCGGCCAAGGTAAACGCCGGCGACGCGCACAGCAGCCGAGCCCCGTGCCTGAGATCCTGTATGGCTTGACGAAACATGTTCACTCGCTGCGAAGGCTGACGACGGGATCGACTGACGCCGCTCGGTGTGCCGGCGACGCGGTCGCGGCCAGTGCCACTACGCCAAGAAGCAACGCAACTCCACCGAATGTGAGCGGATCGCCGGCCGTGATCCCAAACAGCTGGCTACTCAGCAGACGCGTAAACCCGATCGCGCCGGCGAACCCGAAGACCAGGCCAACCGCGGTCAGAGTGAGGCCCTGTCGAACGATTAACCCCACAAGGTCCGCGCGACGGGCCCCGAGTGCCATGCGAATCCCGATTTCCCGGCGTCGTTGCGACACACCGTAACTAAGTACGCCGTGAATGCCGATGGCGGCGAGCAGCAGAGCGACGACCGCAAAGGACGCGAGCAGCAGCATCGTGAAGCGGCGCTGACCGATCGAACGCGACATGGTGTCGGCGAGTGGTTCGACGGCGAACACGGCGAGCCCGGGATCGATTGCGTGGATGGCGGACGTCACCGCCGTGGCGAGCGAGCTGGGGTTTCCAGGCGTTCGCACGAGCAGGACCCCTGCGCCGCCGGCCGAGGGTGTTTGCGAGAGCGGGGTATACGCACCGATCGGCGACGCTTCGGCCAGGCCATGAAACTTCTCGTCCGCAACGACGCCGACAATATTTCGCGCGGTACCCCAGAAACGGATTTGGGCGCCGACGGGGTCGCGATCGCCAAAGAACCGTCTAGCGGCCGACGTGTTGATGAGCGCGACGGGCGCCCCGCCGGTTGTGTCGCTGTCGAGCAAGAGCCTGCCGCGAACGAGCTGCAGACCGACGGTGGCGAAGTACCCAGGACTGACCCGACGGATTGAGATCTCCGGCCAGGTCCTCGCCTCCGCTTCACGCCCGACGATCGTGAACGAGTTCGTGAACCCTGGATCGAGCGGATGATTGCCGGCGATTGCCGCGGCGCGAACGCCTGGAAGCGTCGCGGCGCGCGCGAGCAACGCGCGATTGAACGCGTGCTGTTCCTTGAAATCCGGCCAGACTTTAAAGTTCGACGGGTAACGCGACGCCGGAAGTTGGTACTCGGCCTTCAGCACTCCCTCGGTCACAAATCCCGGATTCACCTGCTGCAACGTCCAGAAGCTGCGAATCAAGAGTGCGGCACCGCAGACGAGCACTACCGCGAGTGCCAGCTCGGCGACGACCAGCGCACCGCGCACGCGGCTGCGCATCGGCCCCGCCGAGGCGCGACCGGTTCCGTCAGTCAGCGACGCCTGCAGATTCAGGCGACGTGCCTGAATCGTCGGCAAGAGGGCGAAGACCGCCCCGATGAGAAGAGCGATCCCAAGCGTGGTCAGCAGCACGCGAACGTTGACCGACGCCAGCGTGAGTCGCGGAACATCCGCAGGAGCGATCGAAACGAGAAAGCGTACGCCGACAAAAGCAAGGACGATTCCTGTGATTGCGGCGGTTGTCGAGAGGAGAAATGTCTCCGCGAGTGCCTGGCGAAGAAGCCGCGACTGTGACGCCCCGAGGGCGCAGCGCACGGCGGCTTCCTGAGCGCGCGCGCTGGCGCGTGTGAGCAGCAGATTCGCGACGTTGACACAGGAGACGATGAGGACCAGCGCGACCGCGGTGAGCAGCAGGAACAGAGCGGGTCGAACGGGACCAAAGATGACGCGGTCGAGTGCTTCCACGTGCGCGCCGCGCGCGGCGTTTTCAGGGTATGCCCGTTCGAGGTCCGCCGCGACCGCCGTCAGCTCGTTCTGCGCCGCAACGAGCGTTCCGGTTGACGCCAAACGTCCGAGAACGAAAATTGGATGCGTCGAGCGAGGGAGCTGCTGTGGATCGGCCTGCAGCGGCGTCCAGATATCGATGTCCGTCTTGAATCCGCGATCCGCGAAGCCGCGCGAATACGCTGCTGCCGAGAGGATCTGGAGCACGCCGAAATCCGCACCGGCGGGCATGATCCCGACGATCGTATACGGCCGATCGTCAAGGCGAAGCGCAGACCCGACGGCGGTGTCGCGACGCTGAAACGCACGTTCCCACAAGCCCTCGCTAATAAGCACGACCGAAGGGCCGTTGGGACGATCTTCCTCTGCGGTGAAGGCGCGGCCCGCGATTGGCTGGAGACCGAGCATCGGCAGTGTTTCAACGGATACATTCAGCACTGGCAGCCGAACCGGGTCGCCACGTTCGGGCGTCAGGTTGACTTCGCCGGCTGCTATGGCGGCAAGCTCGTCGAACGTTTGCGTGCGTGATTTGAAGTCAAGGTAGTCAGGAACTGATGCTGGTTCGCGGGTGGTGCCGGTATTGCGATCGGTTTCCCACACCATTGCGAGACGGTCGAGATTGCTGAATGGCGTCGGCCGCAGGAGCACGGCGTCGATGACGCTGAAGATAGCCGTGTTCGCGCCTATGCCGAGCGCGAGGGTGAGGATCAGAATCCCGGTGAGGGCCGGCGTTTTTTGAAACGACCGGAACGCGTAGCGAAGGTCCGACCACATGTTTTCATCCTCATCTGCCGATTGCACCGATGGCCCACGCCGCCTGCTTGCGCACACCTGCGTCGGTGTCTTTGAGGCACGGCAGGAGTCCAGCCAGAGCGCGCGAATCGCCAATCGCGCCAAGCGCCCAGGCCGCTTGCTGGCGAACGCCGCTGTTCTGATCGGATAACGCGCGGATCAGTGCGTCGACCGCACGAGAGTCATCGATCGAGCCGAGCGCCCAAGCCGATTGTTTCCGCACGCGTTCACCGGGATCGCTGAGTGATTTGATCAGCGCCGGAACGGCGACTTTGTCGTCAATCGCTCCCAGCGCCCACGCCGCCTGCTCGCGCGTGCGCTCATCGTCGTCGCCGAGTGCCGCGCTCAGGGCGTCGGACGCGGTGGCATCATCGATCGCCCCCAACGCCCAGGCCGCTTGACGACGGACGCGCGGATCGGAGTCTTTCAATGTGGCAATGAGGGATTGGACCGCGCGCCTGTCGTCGAGCGCCCCAAGCGCCCACGCGACTTGCTCGCGTACGGCCGCCTCCCGATCCTTTAGCGCTTCGATGAGCGCCGGCACGGCGCGTTGATCGTCGAAGGCTCCGAGGGCCCACGCCGCGTTTCGACGTGCCGCCCAGGTGGTGTTGCGTAGCGCGTTGAGTACGGGGTCGAAGGCCCGTGATCCGATGGCCACGAGGGCGGCGGCCGCTTGTTCACCGGGCGACGTCAGATCGTTCGGGTTCCCACGCCACCAGCTGCGATGGCATACCAGCGGCGCGACCGGCGCCGCATCGGCGAGCATGGCCGTCAGCGGGGCAATTGCGTCAGCCGCCGCATCGCCCAGCTCGCGAATCTCGCACGCCGCCTGCGCACGGGCCGTCGGATCCGACGCGCCGAGCTCGGCAACCAACTCGCGAACATTGCGGCCCTGGACGCGCCCGTCACGATACTCGTTGGCGGGGGCGGTCAGGGCCAACAGCGCGAGAACGGAACCAATCGCGATGCGAATCACTTCACTACTCCTGAAGGCGCGGGTTCGGGTTTGGATTCGGATTCGGATTGGGGCTTGGATTCGGATGTGGGTGTGGGTGCGGATGTGGACGCGGATGCGGTGCGTGGAAGCCGCCGCCGCCGTCGCCGCCGATCTCGGCGATCGCGGCAATCGCGGCGCGCCGGACCGAGACGTCTTCGTCCTTCATCGCGGCGGTGAGCGCGGGCAGCGCCCGTTCATCGGAGAGCTCGCCGAGCGCCGAAATCACGTGCTTGCGCACATCTGCGTTCGCGTCGCGAATCGCCGCGATCAGCGCATCAACGGCGGATGTGTCACCCAACTCGCCAAGTGCCGATGCCGCATGACTGCGGATTGACGGCGAGCTGTCTTTCAGCAGAGCTGCGATAGCGCCGGCGGCGCGGCGGTCGCCGATTTCTCCGAGCGCGGAAAGCGCGTGCGCCCGCACATCAGCGTCGGCGTCCTTGAGCGCCTCCATGAGGCCGGTCACGGCGCGTGTGTTTCCGATCTCGCCAAGCGCCGCGGCCGCCTGACGTCTGACGCCGGCGTCGGAGTCCTTCAGTGCTGCGACCAGTGCGTCGACCGCGCCTTCGCGCGGACTCTGACCGGCGCTCACCTGCGGTATCCGCAGCTCCATGGACTTTGATGCCGCAGTGGGAGGCGTCGAAGTCCACTCCAGTGACGGATGCAGCATGACCGACACGAAGCCGATGAAGATCGCGCTCGTTTTCAGAAGCGTGCGGACAAAAACAGTGATGGGACTCATGCGCCTCTCCTGCTAAGAACCTAGCATCACGAAACAGAGCTATGGGTGGGAGGACCTCGCAATCCCACCCTGAAATTGCTGCTTTCTGATTGCTGAATGCTGATTGTCCGAATCAAACCCGAACAATCAGCACATCGAAAATCAGCAATCAGAATTGTCAGCGACCGATTTGTCCCAGCGCGAACGCCGCCTGCTGCCGGACATCCGCGCTCGGATCTTTCAACGCGGCCGTCAGCCCGTCGATGGCGCGCGGATCGCGAATCTGGCCGAGCCCGAACGCCGCCTGCTGGCGCACATCCGCGACGCTGTCCTTCAGCGCAATGACCAGCGCTTCGACGGCGCGCGGATCGCGAATCTGGCCGAGGGCGAACGCCGCCTGCTGGCGCACATCCGCGTCGCTATCCTTGAGCGCGGAGATGAGCGGCTCGACAGCGCGGCGATCGCGAAGTTGTCCGAGCGCGAACACGGCCTGTTGCCTGACATCCGCTTTGGCGTCGCGAACCGCGATGGTGATCGCGTCGATCGTGGACGGGTCGCGAATCTGTCCGAGCGCAAAAACCGCCTGTTGGCGCACGTCGTCGTCGGTATCCTTCAACGCGCCACTGAGGCCAGCCACTGCTGCACGATCCCGGATTTGCCCGAGCGCGAACGCCGCCTGCTGGCGCACATCAGCATTCTGATCTTTAAGCGCATTCACCAACGGCTCGACCGCCCGGCGATCGCGCAACTGTCCGAGCCCGAATGCGGCTTGCTGACGAACGTCAGGGGTCGGGTCGGACAGCGCCTGGATCAGAGGATCGAAGACGCTGGGATCCCGCAGCTGCACGAGCGCGTGGAGTGCAGTTTGACGGACGTCCTTGTCGGTGTCCTTCAACGCCGCGGTGAGTGCCGCAACCGTTCGAGGATCGGCCTTTCCTTGGCCGCTCTTCGGCGTCCGGTTGTTCTCTTGCTCGTGCTCCCAGTTCGAATGGTCGCGAAGGGCGAATTCGACGGTGGATCCAAAGTCGAGTTGGCCGAGCGCTGTGTTCACACCCTGTGCCGCTGCAGCGGCGACGCTCGTGCCGACGGTTGCTGCGGTCTGAATGCCCGTCTGGACACCCGTTGTGACGGCACTGGCGACCGCTGACTGCACGGTGGTCGAGGCGACTTCGCCTGCGCGCTGCGCGTTGCGCACGACGCGCTGTTGATCCGCCGACAACGGCGCAGGCACCGATTGTGATGTCGACTCCGCAGTCGGCGCAGGTGTGGCTTGCGGACTGGGCGCCGGCGTCGATTGCGGCGTGACGGCCTGCGCTCGTTGCGGCTCGTCGGCCGTTGCGACTTGCCACGCTTGAACCGATGCGAGCGGCAACAGTCCGAGCGCGAAGATCGCCGTCGCGGCGCTCGTGCGGAGACGCGACAGTCCTGCGCGAGGAACACTGGGATCGAGAATGGCCATCAAGCGGCCCTCGAGCTCCGATCGGTGAGCCATCGCGAGACTCGCACCGGCAAGGACTGCAGGGAAACGGCCCGCGCGCATGACGCGCGCGATTTCGATCAATTGATCGGCGTAGTCGGACCCGCGTGTGCCGGCCGCGAGGACGAGATCGTCGCAGGCGCGCTCACGTTCTGTGCGCACGTGCCTCGCCGCAATCCACGCGAGCGGGTTGAACCAGTGCAGCGCGCACGACATCTGCGCCAGCATGTGCGTGAGGCAGTCGTGACGTTTCACGTGCGCCAGCTCGTGCAACAAGACGATTCGCAGACGCTCAGCCGGCCAGTCATCGGCGTCTGCTGGCATCAACACCGCGGGCCGGAAGAGCCCCCAGGCCATCGGCATCGCGGCCCCCTTGCTGCGAAGGAAGACGATGCGGGATGAGATCCCGAGCTCCGATGCAAGCGCTTTGGCCTGTGCGAGCCACGGCGCTGCGGTCACCCGTTCGGTACGACGGGACATCCACTGCACGGCAATCACACCGGCCACCAGCCGACCGACGATCAGCGCCGCGCCAATCATCCACACCCCGAGCAGAACGACTGACCATGACAAACGCTGCCGAATCGCTGAAAGTGACGCGGTCCAGTCCGATATCGGCGACCGCGCTTCTGACCGGCTTTGCTGAATTGCCGGTGTTGGCGGTTGGCGCCTGGCGGTTGGCGATTGGCGGTTGGCGCTTGCCGGCTCGGTTTCACGAGCAATCACAGGCGAGGTGGAAGCTGGGAGCTGGAAGCTGGAAGCTTTCTCAATCGTCACCAGGTTCCACTCCCAACGTGGCAACGCGATCGACAGGATCGGCAGGACGAGTACGCTCGCCAAAGCGAGCATCCAGATCATGTGGCGGAGCGCCGCCGACCCGCGACGAAGAAGAAATGATGCGAGACCAGCCGTGACGAATACCAGCGTCGCCTTGATGACGGCGTCAGCCACACCAATCCACGAGGTCCCGAAATCGGCGGAAAACAGTTCGAGGATCCTCATGGTTATGCTCCAGCATTACGCGCCTGGTCGATGAGCCTCGCCAGGCGATCGAGTTCGGCGTCGGAAAGTTTTTGCGACGATTCGTCGAGCAGTGCCGAGATTGCTTGTTCGGCCGAGCCGTCGAAGAACGTCTTCAGCATATGCCGAAGCGCGGAACGCTGCGCGTTGTCGCGGCCGACCGTCGGCACGTAGACGTAGCGGGGGCCGTCCTGTTCATGGCGAACGTGCCCTTTTTCCTCGAGAATCCGCAGCATCGCGCGGACGGCCGAGTAGCTCGGCGGGTCCGGAAGGGCGGTTTGAACTTCAGCAGCTGTCGCCTGCCCTCTGGCGTAGAGGATGTCAATAATTTGACGCGCGCGGCGGCTTAAATCGTCGTGTGGTCGTTTGATCATTTATTACTACTCCGTCCAACCATGATCCGGGGGGCTACGCCCCCGCGGCCCCCCCGCGCTCGCGGGGACCCCGACGCCCCGCTCCGCTGCCGGCGGGCGCGCTGTGGCGCGCCTTCGTGTTTGTTCGCCGAATCTGCGTTCTAGGGCATTGGACGGTTCCCGTTGGCAAAAGGTGCTATGAAAATAGCACACCGGCAAAAAAATAGCACTTTCCGTGTTTTTCCACGGACCCTCGGTTCGGCATATGCTCCTGCGTATGTACAAACCCCTTGCCACCCTGTCGGCGGCCGTGCTGGTCGGCCTGGCCAGTCAGCCGCAGCAGCCGCTGCCGCTCACCCAGATCAAGTTGCCGCCTGGGTTCACGATTGACCTTTACGCGACCGGTGTCCCGCATGCCCGCGAGATGGTCATGGGAGCGAAAGGGACGCTCTTTGTTGGCAGCCGCGACTACAACAAGGTGTACGCGATCGTCGATCGCAATAACGACCACAAGGCGGATCAGGTCTACACCATCGCCGAAGGCCTGAAGGATCCGAGCGGCGTCGCCTTTCGAGATGGTTCGCTGTACGTCGCCGAGATCAGCCGCATCACGAAGTACGACAACATCGAGGCCAATCTCGAGAAGCCGCCGACGCCGGCGGTCGTGAAAAGCGATCTGCCGACTGAAACGCATCACGGCCAAAAGTTCATTCGATTCGGGCCCGATGGACTGCTCTATGTTCCTGTCGGCGCGCCATGCAATGTCTGCGAGCGCCCGGACGATCAGCGATTTGCCACCATCCTGCGCATGAAGCCGGATGGCACCGAGACCGAGGTCTTCGCGAGCGGCGTGCGCAACAGCGTCGGCTTCGACTGGCATCCCGCGACACGAGAGTTGTGGTTCACCGATAACGGCCGCGATCTGCTCGGCGACGACATTCCGCCTGACGAGCTGAATCACGCGCCCAAGAAGGGTCTCGCGTTTGGATTCCCGTACTGTCACGCCGGCGAGGTCAAGGATCCGGAGTTTGGAGACAGGCGCCCGTGCACGGAATTCCAGGCACCGGCCCGAAAACTGGATCCACATGGCGCGGCAATCGGCATGCGCTTCTACACCGGGACGATGTTTCCGGCGGAGTATCGGAATCAGATCTTCATTGCCGAGCACGGTTCCTGGAATCGCTCCGTGCCTATCGGCTACCGCGTGATGGTGGCGAAGATCGAAGGCAATAAGGTCACGAGTTTCACACCCTTCGCCGAAGGCTGGCTGCAGGGTGTCGCGAATTCACAAGGCACGAAGACAACGGGACAGACGTGGGGTCGTCCGGCGGACGTATTCGTGATGCCGGACGGCGCGCTGCTCGTGTCGGACGATTTCGCGGGTGTGATTTATCGGATTAGCTATCAGAAGTAGGCCGGCAGAAGAAGAGCCCGGCCTGCGCGCCGGGATTCGGTACGGTGGAAGACTCCGGGATCCGGCACGGACACGGGTCAGGCGCCTGCGGCCCGAGCGAGGCGCCGAAGGGAAGCGCGCAGAGCGCGCCGCCGAGCGAGAGCGCGTGGGGTGGGGCCCCACGCGCAGTAAGTAAAGCAGACACGCTCTGCGATTAACGATCAGAATCGCAACTCGCCGACTGGAATCCGCCGTTCACCGTTTCGAGCTGGAAGCTGGAAGCTGGCAGCCGGAAACTAAAAAGGAACGCCTATGGCCCTGATCAAAGAGTTTCGGGAATTTGCGGCGCGCGGCAACGTCGTCGATCTCGCCGTCGGTGTCATCATCGGCGCGGCGTTCGGGAAGATCATTACTTCGCTGGTCAACGACATTGTCATGCCGCCGATCGGCATGCTGATCGGACGCATCGATTTCAAGAATCTTTTCGTCGCGCTCAATGGCCAGCAGTACGCATCCGTTGCCGACGCCCAGAAAGCGGGGGCGCCGACGATCAACTACGGCGTCTTCCTGAATACCGTCCTCGAATTCCTGATCGTGGCCTTCGTCATATTTCTCATGGTGCGTCAGCTCAATCGCCTGAAAACACCGGCGCCGGCGCCGCCGACCGAAGACGCGCGCGATTGCCCGTTCTGCATCTCACGCATTTCGTCGAAGGCGAAACGGTGCCCGCATTGCACGTCGGAGCTTGGGGCGGCGTAGGAGATCGGAGATGACGGAGATGACGAAGAGAACGGAGATCACAACGGAGAAACGGAGTGAACGGAGGAAAACGAAGGTCTCTAGTTTAGATATTCTCCGTTCGTCTTCGTTTACTCCGTTTCTCCGTTGTGATCTCCGTTTCCTCCGTGCTCTCCGAAAGCTTGATTGATGGGGACCCCGACGCTAAACTCGCCGACGACCCCGATGAACATACTCTCGTTCGCTCGAGTGACGTGGAGACTCTCGATTCTCCTTTTGGTGTCGGCGGTCGTTGCCGGCTGCCAGCCTGCTTCGAATCGTGAGCGAGCGAGGACGTCACAAAGTTCGGCTCCGGAATCCGACGCTCCGTATCAGGCAGAAGTCGAAGAAGGCCTCGGTGCGGCGGTGGCGATTCTTGTCGACACGTCGGGATCGATGAAAGAGCCGGCGCCGGGCGATTCACGTCCGAAGTACGTCGTCGCCCAGGAAGCGCTCGAGGCGATGCTTGATGCCACCGACGCGTTCATCGCGCGGCGGCCGGACTTCCCGATCAAGATCGGCGTCTACAGTTTTTCGAGCGGCGTGCGCGTGCAGCGTCCGATCCAGCCGTACGACCGCGCCGCGGTGCGGGCAACGCTCGCCAGCCTGCCGCGGCCTGGCGGCGGCACGGCAATTGGCGATGCGATGCGCGAGGCGCGCCCGGATCTCTACCGCGCCGGAGTGTTCCGCAAGTATCTCCTCGTCGTCACCGACGGACAGAACACGAACGGCCGCAGTCCCGAAGACGTCGCCCGCGACATCTGGCAAAAAAGTGAAGGCGGCGTCCAGACCTACTTCGTCGCGTTCGACACGAGCCCGGAGAAGTTTTCGTTCCTGAAAGACGCCGGCGGCGACGTGATTGGCGCCGGAACCGGCGTGGAACTGCGCAAAGCACTGGACGGTATTTATCAGGGCAAGATCCTCGCCGAGGCCGTCGGCGGGGAACGGGAACCCGGCAAGAAGTAACTCGTAGTTTTAAAGGAGCCCCCGTGATTCTTCACAAGTTCTGGTCTGCGTTCGTGGCCCAGATCAATAAAATCGCGAACGTCTTCTGGGAAGCCGATCCAATCGCACAGATGAGATACGAATACGACCGCGCGGTCGAGCAGCTCAAGGAGGGCCGCATCGGACTCGAACAGTACCGGGGTCTCGTTGAACGCGTCACCCGGCAAGTCTCAGCCAACAAGTCGCACGTGCAGAAGCTCGAAGCTGAAACGAAGGCGTATCTCAAGGCGGGCGATCGCACCACGGCTGCAAAGTTCGCACTCGAGTTGCAGAAGGCGAAAGAGGAACTGGCCACAAACGAGGGCCAGCTGCAGATGCATGAGACCGCGTACGGCAACAGCCTCAAGAAGATCCAGCACGCGAACGAAAAACTGATCGAGCTGAGACAGAAGATCCAGAAGTACGACGCCGAGCTGAAGATGAGCGCGGCGGAAGCGGAGATCGCCAAACTCTCCGAAACGTTCGACATGAATCTCACGACGGACTTCGGCGAGATCGAAAGCGTGATCCAGCAGAAGATCGATCAGAATCGCGGGAAGGTGCGCGTCGCCGCGGACCTTTCGCACAAGGGGATCGCCGAGATCCAGGCCGAAGAGCGCATGCAGAGTCAGCTCGCCGAGGATGCGCTCACCAATTTCGAGATCGAGCTCGGGTTGAAATCTCCCGAGACGTCGCCGATG
>Ga0075418_10003806_pt1 | contig 17216 bp, 16 predicted proteins | sample SoiMetdeltSBSDD2_FD_81776 | JGI IMG/M metagenome (GOLD analysis project Ga0075418, IMG submission 81776) | Bulk soil microbial communities from a Populus tree surrounding site in Tennessee, USA - Soil MetaG P. deltoides SBSDD2 | ecosystem: Environmental > Terrestrial > Soil > Tree plantation... | reverse complement strand
GCCGGTCGCGTCCTTGACGCCCATGCCCAGCACCACCCGGGTGTAGAAGTTGCCGCCGCGCGACAGCAGCAGCCGGTGGAACGGCCAGTTGACCACCTGCCCGCCCCGGACCCACCTCGAGCCGATCACGGCGTCGGCGTCGCGCAGGGCAGTCAGCAGGCGGGGCAGCTCCTCGGGGGCGTGCGAACCGTCGGCGTCCATCTGCACGACGGCGTCGTAGCCGTGGTCGCGCGCCCAGGTGAACCCGGCGATGTAGGCCGCGCCCAAGCCCTCCTTGCCCGCCCGGTGCATGACGGTGACCTGCGGGTCCTCCGCGGCCATCTCGTCGGCCACACGGCCCGTGCCATCGGGGCTGTTGTCGTCGGCGATGAGCACGTCGACCTCGGGCACGCACAGCCTGACCCGGCCGGTGATCAGACGGACGTTGTCCGCCTCGTTGTAGGTCGGGATGATCACCAGTACCCGACCTACGCCCGGGTACCCCTCGTCAGACAATTCCCCTCCTCCGGAGCACGATCGCCAACGGCCCTCCTAGCAACATCAAGAACGCGATGAGCGTCAGTGCCCACTCGGGCCACGCTCCGAGCCTTGTTGCAAGGGTAGTCGAACCGTCGCTGGTGTGTAGTTCGCGTACCTCTACGGAGAGGGTGTTGAATTGTGACGGTTGGTGCACCTTGCCATCGGAGGTGACGAATCCGGAGATACCCACGGTCGAGGCCATCAAGCTGTCGCGACCGTGTTCGACCGCGCGCAGGCGCACCATGGCCATTTGCTGCGTCGCCTCGGCCACGTCGAAGGTGGCGTTGTTGGTCTGCACGGCGATCAGGTCGGCGCCGTCGGTCACCACATCGCGCACCAGCTCGTCATAGGCGACCTCGAAGCAGATCACGTCGCCGACCTTGGCCGGCCCCATGGTGAGCACGCCCGGCGTGGTGCCGGCGACGAAGTCGCTGCGCAGCAGCTTGGCCTGATTGGTGATCATTTTGGCGACGGGTTCGACGATCGGGCGCAGCGGCAGATACTCGGCGAACGGGACGGGGTGCCGTTTGAGGTACATCCGGTCGTCGCTCGTGACCGGCAGCCAGACGATGCCCGCGTTGCGCGACTCGTTCTCGCCCGGCCCCCGCAGCACCGCCCCCACCAGGATCGGCGCCTGGATCGCCTTCGCCGCCTGATCGATGGAGGCGTGCGCGTCCTCGTTGAGCAACGGGTCGATGTCGGACGCGTTCTCGGGCCAGATCACCAGGTCGGGCCGGCGCTGCTCGCCCCGGTCGACCCGCTGGGCCAGCTCGATGGTGGCCCGGACATGGTTGTCGAGCACCGCCTTGCGCTGCTCGTTGAAGTCAAGGCCCATGCGCGGCACGTTGCCCTGCACGATCGCCACCGTGACCGGGCGCCCCTGCGGCAGGCTCGCCGGCACGGCCAGCCCCACCGCCATTACCGCCCCGGCCCCGGCAATGGCGAGCCACGGCTTCCACCGCACCGCTATTGCTCCCGCATCGGTCGCGACGTTTATCGCGGCGCCGGCGCCCACATCTGCCGCGCTGTTCGTCCCGGCGCCTCCGTCTGCCGCGCGGTTTGCGCCTTCGCCCACAGTTGCCGCGCGGTTTGCGCCTTCGCCCACGGTTGCCGCGCGGTTTGCGCCTTCGCCCACGGTTGCCGCGCGGTTTGTCGCGCGCCACAAGGCCAGCGCGAGGAGACCGCCCGCGAGGGCCACCACGAAGGTCACCATTGGCGCCCCGGCGAGCGCGGCGAAGCGCAGCGCGGGCGAGTCACCCTGGCTGAAAGCCAGCCTGCCCCAAGGGAACCCGTCGAACGGTGCCCGGTCGCGCAGCGCCTCCTGCGCCACCCACAGCAACGCCACCACCGCCGGCCACGCATTGGGCCAGCGGTTGACCACCGGGGTCATCAGCGCCAGGGCCAGGCCGAGCAGGCCCAGATAGGTCGCCTGGAACAGGGTCAGCAAAACCCATGGGGCGTAACCGACGTGCAGGTTGGTCCAGGCCAGCAACGGTCCAAAGAAGACGATCCCGGTGATCAGGCCCAGAGTGAAGCCGCCGCGCAGCCGCTGCCCGTGCGCGGCCCAGGCCAGCAGCGCGACCGCCACCGGCGCCAGCCACCACAGCCCGTAGGGCGGGAACGCCAGCAGCAGCCCCACCCCGGCACCAACCGCGGCGACCACGCGCAACGGCCTTCCCCATGACCGCCGCTTGGCCTCAGCAGCGGGCATCACCACCGCAGACTCCTGCACGCTGACCACTAAAGCATCCTCCCCTGAAAGACAACCGGGGCGCGACCCCCCGGCCGCGCCCCTTACTGTTGTCCCCGCGCGAGCGACCTTCGGGCCGACCTGGTTCTTTGGTCGTTTTCTACTGGCCGCGTCTGCACAGAACCTCACGACGGTACGCGGAGCGCGACCTTCAGGTCAAGGTGGACTCAAGGAGTGAGATGGCCACCTCACGGTGCTTACGTGCAAGCAAACCCGCCGCGGCCAGCACATACGACGAGTCTATGACGACCTTGGGGGATCTTGGCAGGGGCCAGCCTCCGACATGATCGTTTAGTCCCCGGTTAAGGATCGCGTGGGCCTCCTCGGGGCTGCGGTGGCGCAGCACTCCCCCGGACCCGACCACCAGCTCGACCGCCCGCAGATCGCGCCCGCCGCGCCTGGGCCCGCCGGGCTCCAGTGCCTCGCCGCGCGCGTGCCGGCGCAACGCCACCGCCATCGCCAGCCCCGCGACCCACTCATCGGTCTCGTGCTCCTCGATGCTCGGATCGGTGACCGTCGAAATCTGCTCATCGATAAGTTTCTCTTTAATCGCGGCCTCCACCACCCCCGGCGACGACCAGCGCAGGCCCAGGTCCCCCTCGACCGTGCGCGCGTCCCTGAGCGTGCCCGCCACCTCGCCGCCCTCCAGGTTCTTCAGCACCGAGTAGACGTCGGTCGTCGCCCCGCCCACGTCCACCACGAGCAAGTCCCCTGGCACCAGGGTCCCGAGCAGCTCCACCCCGCCGAGCACGATGTCCGGCGTCGCCCCCTGGACCAGCCCGGCGAAGCGCGGCCCCTTCGACAGGTGCTTGCCCCCGATGACATGCCTGAGAAAAGCCTCCCGGATCGCCGCCCGCGCCGGTCCCGGGTTGAGTTTTCCTATGGTGGGCAACACATTCTCCGCCACCACCGCCCGCGGCAGGATCTGCCTGATCTCCGTGGCCGCGCTCGCGTTCCCGGCGGCCACCACCGGAACGCGCAGGCGCGACAGCCGCTTCGCGTTGTGCAGGATCGTCTCCTCGTCCCCGCCGTCGGCCCCGCCCACCAGCAGAATCACATCGGGGCGGCTTTCTTTGACCGCCGAGATCTCTTGCACGCCAAGCTTTCCCGCCGCCACGTGGACCACCTTGGCCCCGGCCGACAGGCCCACGCGGGAGCCCGCCTGCGCGGTCACCAGCATCTCGTAGCCGACCACCGCCAGGCGCAGCCCGCCTCCGGCCGACGAGCACACCAGCACCTCGTCCGGCTTGACCCCGGTCGCCTTCACCGCGTTGTCAAGCCCCACAAGCACATCGCCGTCGCTGGTCGTCCGGTGGTCGGCCCCGGCGATCAGCCGCCCGCCGCCATCGACGATGACCGCCTTGGTAAACGTCGATCCGACGTCTACGCAAGCAAAAATCATTTCTTCGGTACCACGACGACGCCCGTGGCCGTGACGGCGACGATCGGCGGGTCCAGCACCTCGGCCGCGCTCTCGGAAACATCGGGCCGCCCGCGGCACACCACCCTCACCTCAAAATCGATGGTGCGGCTGCGGTTTCCCATCCTCGTCACGTTCGCGGTGATCTCCAGCACATCACCGGCCCGCATCGGCGCCTTGAACTGGACGTCCGAATAGGACGCGAACAGCCCCTCGTCGCCGTCGAGGCGGATGCACACCTCCGTCGCCACATCGCCGAACGCCGCCAGGGCATAGGCCCCGTCCACCAGATTGCCCGCGTAGTGGGCATGGCTGTAGGGCACATACCGCCTGTGCGTCACCGTGATCACTTCACACTCCCGGTCAGCTTGTGGACCAGATAACTGGCCACCTCCCGCGGCGTCGTGCCGCGCCCGAAAATCCGGTCCACCCCAAGCTCCGCGGCCATCATCTCGTCGAAACGCGGCCCGCCGACGATCAGCACCGGGCGCTTGCCCGCCGGCAGCGCCTCCCGGAACGCCGCCGACATCTCGCGGGTGTTGTGCAGGTGCGCGTCCTTCTGGGTCACCACCTGCGACACCAGCACCGCGTCCGCCTTCTCCGCCTTGGCCGCCGCCACCAGCTCCGGCACGCCCACCTGCGCGCCCATGTTGAGCACCTTGAACTCGCGGTAGTACTCAAGGCCCTTCTCGCCGGCGATCCCCTTCAGGTTGAGGATCGCGTCGATGCCCACCGTGTGCGCGTCGGTCCCGATACACGCCCCCACTACGGATACCTTGCGCCGCAACCCCTGCCGGATCGCCGCGTTGATCTCCTTGGCGCCCAGCAGCGGGAAGTCCCGCTCCACCACCTGCACCTTGTCCAGCTCCACCAGGTGACGCACGCTGCCGTACACCACAAAGAACGTGAACCCGTCGCCGATCTGCTTGGCGTGCACCAGCATCGCCGGCTCCAGCCCCATCTTGGCCGCCAGCTGAAGCGCCGCTCCCTCGGCCTTCTTGTCGTGCGGGACCGGCAGCGTGAACGACACCTGCACCATCCCGTCACCGGTCGTGTCCCCGTACGGCCTGACAATCTTGGCCTGCATCACTTTTTCCGATCCATCAACTGTTCCACCAATGCTCATACACCGCTCGATGGGTTCGCGGCGTGGTCTCGACCGGTGGGATCGCGCTGCTTTGCCCGCTTGACCGCGTCCTCCAGGCCGTTCATGAAGTCGCTAAACCGCAGCCGCCGCTTGTCATAGCCGCCCACAACTTTTGGCAACCGCAGTGACACCTCGTCGCAGCGGAGAAAAGGTGCTCCGCAATCGTCGTGATGAAGCAACAACCAGTACTCAAAGCAGGGATTAGATACCGCCAGACTGATCTCAGCCGCATCGGCAAGCGCAAACGCCTCGGTAATCCTCTTCCCTTCACGCTCATAGTGGTCAACGTCCACCACACACCACGCTGAGTCAAAGTCATCCCGATCGCAGTGATCGCGAGCGAACACCACCACGGCCTCAGGTGACTTGGGGTGCTTGACCACCTCGATATCGACTGCGTGCGGGTTCAGAAGCTCCCGAAGCCCTGAGAAGTACGCAGTCTCCGTCTTCAATGCCCCGCAAACGATGAGGACCCGTTGCTCCGGCTTACGTGACCATTGCTTGCGGCTGACGCTCGGGTCACGGCGGATACGACCGCTACGCGGCATCCGCTGCCTCCGGATTCACCAGTGTCTGAACCAGGGTGTCGGAGAACACCGCCGGAACCCCGCCGTAGCTGCCCCCTAAATAACGTCTCACCCGGTTGTCCTCGCGACGGGGCTGGAAATCAGTAAGCGCGAGCAAGGATGTGGCCCCCGACTTGGCATCCTTCTCCACAAACCAAATCTCGTCGCGCGCCAGGATCTCACGGCCGAAGCTGGTGCCGAGCAGGGTCGCGTCGTGCGTGGTGAAAACCAGTTGAGCGAGCCGGGGGTTGCTTCGCTTGTCGTGAAACAGCTCGATCAGCCGAGCCGTCAGCCTGGGGTGCAGGCTCGCATCGATCTCGTCGACCACCAACACGCCGCCACTTGCCAGTACTTCCATGGTCTCCAGCAGCAAACGCAACCAGCCCACCGTCCCGTCGGACTGGTCGTCGAGAGTCATCGGTACCAGCGATTCTCCATGCATGAAGACAAGAGTCGGCCCAGCGGTGAGTCCGATCCCATGCTGCTGCAGAACTTGGAACAGGCTCCGCAGCGTCCTGTCCGCCTCGGACAGCTCCTTCTCCAGCTCCGCAACCGGTGCGGGGTCTGACGCATCGCCAGATCGCGCTTGATAAAGCTCAACAGCCAACTTTGTACGGCGAACGGTAGCGGCGTCGAGACGCTCCGGCGTGACGCCGGTGTTCCTACTGAAAAGTGCCAAACCGTCATCGGTCACCCGCAGGTCGCGGATCCCTAAGTCGGCCACGCGCAACAGATCCACCAGGCCGCGATTGCGGTCGAGCGTCCTGTGCACCAACGCGGCGCCATACTGCGCCAATACTTGTCTCGCCGCCCCCTCCGCAACGCGCAACTGCGCGCGGAACCACTCGTAGAGAGGCATCACGACGTCCTGGTTCGCCTGTGCGGCAGCGCTCAGAGCCAGGCAGTTTGGACGCGTCACCGACTCCAGCAACCGTGCCCGCGAGCGACCATCGGAGACGGTCGATCCGAAGGACACGTCGTCCAGCTCGCGCTCAAAGATCACACGCTTGCGGCGCTCCGGATAGGCATAAAACCACTCCTCGGTAATCCGTGCGTCGTCAACGGCAAAGCCATAGACGTGCTGAACGTCGTCCAGAACGACATCGATGACGTAGCTCGACGGCTCTTCGCGCGCCGTCGGATCGAGTCGGAACGGCGCCCGGGGCACCCCAGACCCTGCCTCCCACGCGGCAAACGAGGTTCGCACAGCGCGCTGCATCCAGGCAAGCGCGTCAATCAGATTCGACTTTCCCGAGGCGTTGGCGCCGAAAATGGCGGAGACCGGGACGACGGGTCGGGCCTTGTCGTATGCGGGCATGAGCTGCAGCTCCTGCTCATCGCGGATCGACTTGTGGTTGGCGACCCGGAAGCTCCTCAACATGACCTTGGCCTTCCGACAGGTTTCAGCGTCCCTTGTGCAATTAAATCGCAGAAATCAGCCTCTGTCTTCTAGGATCTCGGTGGCCGGGTTGTAGTAGTCGGGTTCGTGCTTGGCCACGCCATCGAGCCCCTTGCCCCGGTTGGCCGGGCGTTTCATGATGCCGAAGGTGCCGTCGGCGATCGCCTCGAGCAGGGTGTCGTCGACGATTCGCTCAAGCAGATCGATCGCCTCGGCGAGGACCGTCGCCGCGCGCTGCTGGATGAAGCCGCCGGGCGCGGGCACGAAGTCCTCGTGCAGGCCGCCGCCGGCGTTGAGCACGTAGCGCACGTTCTGCAGGGCGATGTCGCGGTCGGACAGCCACGGGGTGACCACGGCCTCGGTCATCATGCCGACCAGCAGGATGCCCTGGCCCGTCATCGTCCCCGCGAGGTTGAAGAAGCCGTCGAGCAGGTTGCCCCGGAAGACGTCTCCGGTCATGTGCTTGGTCGGCGGCATCCACTTCAGCGGGGCTTCGGGGAACAGCTCCCGCGCCAGCAACGCGTGCGCCAGCTCCAACCGGAACGACTCAGGGATATCGGGATTTATCTCGAAGGCGTGCCCCAGGCCCAGCTGCCAGTCCTCCAGCCCGGCCTCGTGGGCGAAGTACTCGTTGAGCAGCTGCGACACCGTCACCGTGTGGGCGGCCTCCACCGCGTCCGCGGTCGTCAGGTAGTTGTCCTCGCCGGTGTTGATGATGATGCCGGCCCGCGCGTGGATTTGCCGCGAAAACCGTTGGTCCACAAAGGTTCTGATCGGGTTGATGTCCCGGAACAGGATCCCGTACATGGAGTCGTTGAGCATCATGTCCAGCCGCTGCAGGCCGGCCAGCGTCGCGATCTCGGGCATGCACAGCCCGGAGGCGTAGTTGGTCAGCCGAACATAGCGGCCCAATTCGCGGGACGACTCGTCGAGGGCCGCTCGCATGAGCCTGAAGTTCTCTTGCGTCGCATAGGTTCCCGCGAAGCCCTCACGCGTCGCCCCCTCCGGCACATAGTCCAGAAGGGACTGTCCGGTCGAGCGGATCACCGCGATCACGTCCGCGCCCGCTCGCGCCGCCGCCTGCGCCTGCGGGATGTCCTCGTAGATGTCGCCGGTCGCCACGATCAGGTAGATCCACGGCCGCTGCTTCGGGTCGCCGAAGCGCTTGATGAGCCGGTCCCGCTGCGCCCGGTTACGGTCGATGGTCTTGATGCCCGCGGCAACCGCCCGCCGGGAAGCCTTGCGCGCCTTGGTCAGAGCCGCCCCGGTCGGCAGGCTGAACCGCACCGACCCGGCGGCGGCCTTCTGCGCGAGCAACGTCAGGTCACCGTCCGCACCGGACAATTCGAGGGCATGAAGCACCGGCAGGGCAACGCCGTGGCCCAGCCCCACGTCCTCGCGCACCTGATCCACCAGCCGGTTGACCCACGGGATGCCGTCCGCGTCGGCGCCGGTCACGCCGGCCAGCCGCAGCACCGCCCGCTCCACGCTCACGGTGGTGTGGCCGCGGGCCAGCTCCACCACGGGCTTGCCCGCGCGCGCGGCGAGGTCGCGCGCCCGGCGCACCAGGCGCTTGTCGAGATTGAGCTTATTCGAGGGCATAGATCGTCTCTCCACGTAGGACGGTGCGCCGGCACCGCGGCAAATCATCTTGCGGCTCAAGCGAAGGCAGGCTCCCCACCCGGCCCGACGGGGTGTGCCAGACCGCGAACGTCGCGGGCGCGCCCGGTACCAGAACGCCCTCAGCATCGCGATGCACTGCCCGCCAGCCGCCCTTGGTGTGGGCGGCGAACGCGGCCGACTGCTTCATCCGGTGGGCCGGGTTGAAGTGCCACATCGCCGCGCGCACGCTTCCCCACGGATCGAGCGGCGTCACCGGCGAGTCCGAGCCGAAAGCCAGCGCCACCCCGGTGTGGTGCATCTGCCCCATCGGATTGCTGGCCAGACTCCTTGGCACGCCAAGCCTTTGGGCGTACATCTGATGCTCGCCACCCCACAGCCGGTCGAACGCGGGCTGCATGCTGGCGATGATGGCGAACTCGACGAACCCGGCGATGAGCCCCTTGTCCATGATCTCCGCGTGTTCCACGCGGTGGCGGGCCGCCCGGATCGCTTCCACGCCAACCTTTTCGGCGGCCTTTTTAAAACCATCCACTATGGTACCGATGGCAGCGTCGCCGATGGCGTGAAAGCCGCCCTGCATCCGGTGCCGGCCGCAGTCGAGCAGATGCTCGGTGACCTGTTCGGTGGTGACATAGGCGTGCCCGCAACCCCCATCACCGTCCAGATAGGACTCCCTGAGGTGCGCCGTGCGCGACCCTAATGCCCCATCCGCATACAGATCGCCACCCGCACCGACCGCGCCCAGCTCCCGCGCCTTGGCCGCCGCCATCAGCTCGCCCCAGAACCCGTACACCTCAGGAAAACCCTTGCCCGACCCTATGCCCGACTTCGCCAGCAGGCCGGTGAAGTCCTCCTCACTCGACGTACCCGGTCCGCCGCACTCGTGCACCGCCGCGATCCCCAGCGACGCCGCGGCCCGCAGCGTCTCGTTCTGCGCCTCGTCCCGCTGCGCCTTCGTGATCCGGCCGAACGCCGCTTCCCGTACCACATGATGGGCCTCACGCCGCACCCAGCCCGACTCGTCAAAACCGAGGGTACCGCCCGTGAGCGCCAGGAGGTCGCTGGAGACGAGCGCAGAGTGGATCGATGCCTGCGACAGGTAGAGGCTGCGCCCGCCCGCGGCCCGATCCAGCTGGGCGCTCGACGGCGGTACCTGGTCGTTACCCCATGTCGATTCATCGAAACCATGACCGAGGATCACGCCGCCGTTTTGTTTGCGCGCGAACGCCTCCACCGCCTCCAGCAACTGCCCAGCCGACCGCACGCCCGACAGGTCGAGCCCCAACCTCGCGAGCCCCGTGTCTGTCACATGCACGTGCGCATCGACAAACGCCGGGGTCACCAGCGCATCACCGAGATCAACAGTCACCTCAGCGGCCGGAGGGTCGTCGTCGCCCAGCCACTCGACCTTCCCATCGCGCACGAGCATGGCGGTCGCGATGGGCACCGACGGGGTGCGGACCTCGCCGCACTTGTACAGGGTCACAGGCGTCGTCATGGCACTAGTGTGCTTGCAGTCGAGCCTGGAGCATCGCGCGCACCGCCGGGACCTCGCGCACCAGATCCAGCGCACAAGCGGCGTGCCCGGGCACGAACCCGTTGCCGATGAGCATCGTGACGTCGGCGGCCAACCCCTCGGCGCCCAGCGCGGCCGCGGAGAAGCTGGTCGCCATGCTGAAGAAGACGATGGTGCCGCCCTGCGCGGTCGCCAGGATCGCGCCGTGCTCGCAGCCCGGAACGTCCACGCACACAACGGTCACATCGACCGGCGGCCCGATCGCCTCGGCCAACGCGACCGGATTGCGGGCGTCGGCGATCGTCACCTCGTCGGCGAGCTCCGAGACCCGCAGCAGGTCCGCCTCCCTGGAGTTGGGCACCACGCCCACCACTCGACTTGCTCCCGCTCTCCTCGCCGCCGCTAGCGAAAGGCAACCGCTCTTGCCCGCCGCCCCGATCACCGCCACGCTCACCGCCACCCGCTCCAAGATCCCGGAATTTGCCTGGCAATCGTCCGCTTGACGATTTTCAAACGGGCCATTTGCCCGGCAAATTGCGGGATCTTGGGCCACCCGGAGACGATCTCGGATGATGCGATCTTGGATGACGCGGGTGGTGAGGGCGGGGGCGCCGCAGACGTCCATCACGGCCAGCGCCAGCTCGGCATCCATGTCGGAGGGCAGCACCGCGGCGATGGAGCGGGCGAACAGGATCGCGTGACCCTCGCAGGGCACCTGCTCGGACAGGCCGTCCCACCGTTTGAGGCCGTCGATGATGGCCAGCGGCGTGAGGGTCAGCGAGACCAGGGTGGCCACGCGGTCGCCAACCTCCAGGCCCAGGGGCGAGGCGGGGCCGACCTCCTCGACCACGCCCATGAGCATGCCGCCGCTGCCCGTGACCGGGTTGTGCATCTTGCCCCGGCGCCCCACGATCTCCAGCACTTCGGTGCGAACTCCCTCGCCGGTGCCGTGCTTGGTGAAAAGCTGCCGGTAGCTGGCCGCGTCGAGGTTGAGCCGCTCGACGGCCACGCGCACCTCATCGGCGCCGATCTCGGGGCGGTTGTCGAGCTGCTCGGCAGCCTGGGGCAACACCCCGACCGGGAGGACGACCCGGTGCAGACCGATCGGTGATGTTCTCATTTTACGGCGTCTCCACTATCAAACGAGAAATTCTACGGCAGAATAGTTCCTAGACAGGATAACTTCCACTATGGTGCCTGACAGATCTTCGAGGGAGGGACGTGGCATGGGCGCGCAGCCGTACGAGTACCGCCGGGCCGAGCTGATGGAGCCGGACTGGACCCGCTTCCCCAGCTGGCACGACGTCACCCGTGCGCAGTGGGAGTCGGCCCAGTGGCAGCGCGCGCACTGCGTCAAGAACGTCAAGCAGCTGCGGGCCGTCATGGGCGACCTCATAAGCGAAGGGTTCTACGCCGACCTCGAGAAGGACCAGCGCGAACACGCCACCATGTCGATGCTCGTCCCGCCCCAGATGATCAACACGATGGTCCGGGAAGAGGTGACGACCGATGCCCTCTACGCCGATCCGGTACGCCGGTACATGATCCCGGTGGCGTCGGACCGCCTGCCCGACTGGCCCTCGCACCCCCACGCCAGCCGCGACTCGCTGCACGAGCACGACATGTGGGTGGCCGAGGGGCTCACCCACCGGTACCCGACCAAGGTGCTGGCCGAGTTGCTCTCGACGTGTCCGCAGTACTGCGGGCACTGTACCCGGATGGACTTGGTCGGCAACTCGACAGCGGTGATTGACAAACTGAAGCTCGAACTCAAGCCGGTCGATCGGTACGACGCGCACATCGCCTACCTGAAGGCGCACCCCGGCGTGCGTGATGTGGTGGTGTCGGGCGGCGACGTGGCCAACATCCCGTGGAAGAACCTCGAGTCCTACCTGATGCGGCTGCTCGACATCGAGACGATCCGCGACATTCGCTTGGCCACCAAGGCTTTGATGGGCCTGCCGCAGCATTGGTTGCAGGGCGAGGTGGTGGAGGGCCTGGAGCGCGTGGCGCGCACCGCTCGCCGGCGAGGGGTCAACCTCGCGATCCATACGCATGTCAACCACGCGAATTCGTTGACGCCGCTGGTGGCCCGGGCCGCCAAAACGGCGCTGGAGGTGGGCGTGCGGGACGTGCGTAACCAGGGTGTGCTGATGCGCGGGGTCAACGCCAGCCCGGAATCGTTGCTGGACTTGTGTTTCGCGCTTCAAGGCGAGGCCGGGATCCTGCCCTACTACTTCTACATGTGCGACATGATCCCCGGCTCCGAGCACTGGCGGCTGGCGGTATGGCAGGCGCAGGAGCTGCAACACGACATCATGGGGTACCTGCCCGGCTACGCCACGCCGAGAATCGTCTGTGACGTGCCGTTCGTCGGCAAGCGCTGGGTCCACATGGTCACCGAGTACGACCGCGAGCACGGAATCTCCTACTGGACGAAGAACTACCGCACGTCCATCGAGGAGAGCGACCCTGAGGTGCTGTCGAAGCGTTACGCCTACTACGACCCCATCGACACGCTGTCACCGTCCGGGCAAAGGTTCTGGCGCAAAGCCGAGATGTAGCCAAGTTACGCGAGCGGGAGGGCGACTCGCCGGCGGTGGGCTTCTCCCCGCGCAAGCCGGGTTTCTTCAGGCGAAGCCGTGCTTTGGGGCGTCGCCGGGATTGATCGCGGAGCGTTCAATCCCGGCGGCTGCCTTGGAAACTCAGTCTCCGGTCCGGCCGTCGATGCGCTCGCGGATCAGGTCGGCGTGGCCGTTGTGGCGGGCGTACTCCTCGACCATGTGGACGTAGGCCCAGCGCACACTGAGTTCGTTGCCGCGTGTGCGGTGGGTGAAGGTGCGGTCGAGCGAGACGTCCGCCACCGCCTCATCGGCAAGCTTGATCTCGTTGAGGTAGGTCTGGTAGTCGGCCTCGGCGTCGGCCCCGGCGACCTCCTCGAAGTCGGGTTCGCCGCCGTCGCGGGACCAGTAGAGGTGGTCGAGCTCTTGACCGGCCGAGTGCAGCCGGAACCACCAGCGCTCGACGTCGGCCATGTGCCGCACGAGGCCGAGCAGCGTGAGGTTGGAGGGAGGGGCACTGGCCAGCTTGAGCTGGTCGGCGGTGAGCCCGGCGCATTTGAACAGCAGGGTCTTGCGGTGGAAGTCGAGCCAGCTTTGCAGGATCTCGCGCTCACCGCCGACGGTCAGCGTGGAGGTCCGGGGAACATCAGGGGCGGTCCAAGCCATGCGCTGAATCTAACCGCCCCGGATCCCGTGCGTGGTACCTAGTCGAACAGCTCCTCGAAGAAGCTCTCGCGCTTTTTCTTGTGGTGGTGTCCGCCGTAGGAGTAGCCCTGCTGGTAGTGCGGCTGCTGGTGCGACTGGTACTGCTGCTGCTGCTGCTGTTGCGGCGGCGGGGCGCCGTGCCACGCGTTCTCGGCGCTGGTCAATCTCTCCAGTTCACCGCGGTCCAGGAAGATCCCGCGGCAATCCGTGCACTGGTCAACGGTGACGCCATTGCGCTCATACGCGCGCATGTCGCCGTGGCATTTCGGACAAGTCATTTGCATAGGAAGACGGTAGCGCGAACCCTCAACCTGAGATCATGGGCGGTATGCGGGAGATCGTCCTAGTGCGGCACGGGCAGACCGAGTGGAGCGCATCCGGGCGGCACACATCATATACCGATCTCGATCTGACCCTGGAGGGCGAGCGGCAGTCGTTGCACCTGGGCGAGCTGCTGTCGGGCCGGGCGTTCGCCGCCGTACTGTCCAGCCCGCTGCGGCGGGCTCTGGAAACGGCGGAACTGGCCGGGCTGAGCGTGACCGCCACCGATGATGACCTCCTTGAATGGAACTACGGCGCGTACGAGGGCCGCAGCACCGTGGAGATCAGGCAGGAGCGCCCGGGGTGGTCGGTGTGGCACGACGACTCGCCGGGCGGGGAGTCGGCGGCCGACGTCGGTCTGCGGGCCGATCGGGTGCTTGATCGGGTACGGTCGATGCTGCCCAGCGGTGACGTGGCGTTGGTGGGGCACGCGCATCAACTGCGGGTGCTGACGGCCCGCTGGCTCGGGCTGCCACCCCAGAACGGGGAGCTGTTCCGGCTGGAGACGGCGACGCTCAGCGTGCTCGGCTACGAGCGGGAGACGCCGGTGCTGTTGCGCTGGAACGCTTCCTGACGTTTGGCCCGCACGTCCCAGACGATGACGCCGTCCGTCTCGATCGGCTGGACGCCGCCGGTGAGGTCGGCCAGCAGGGCCAAGAGCTGGTCGCGGTTGTTGGTGCGGATCTGGCTCAATACGAAGGCGTCAGCGTTCCAGTAGACCAGGTCGGCCTCGAACTGCTGCCGGATGGCGTCGGTGACGATGATTGTCTCGCCGGTCGCGGCGACGTGGCGGAGCAGGTGCCCGGTGGGCCGCTCGGACGGCCCGAAGGTGGCGACGGGATTGAACTCGCTGGATGGCCCGATGAAGTAGCCGTCGGCGATGCGCGCCTGCATGCGGGTGGCCACAAGCCAGTGAAGACTGTCGTTGGACCAGACGTCGGGTGGGACGGGCACGAACGTCCCACCCGAGAGGTAGGGCCGCCAGGCGTTGGTGGTGAAGAAGGCCGGGACCGGGGCGTGGTCGGTGGTGGGCAGCGGCTTCGGGATGATCGGGACCAGCGCCACGGCGGCCAGTGCGCCGGAGATGGCGGCGACGGCAAGGGATTTCGCGGCGAGCTTCTCGGCCGCGAGGACGAGGACAACGGCGATCGCCGGGGCGACCTCCATCCCGATGCGGGTGACGATGATCGAGTTGAACAACGGCAAGTCACTGACGAGGGCCCACGGACCCGGTACCCCCGTCTGTTGGTTATTGATTTTAATCTCCGCGCCCAGCGACAGGGCGACGAGAACCAACCCGGTGATGAGCGCGACCCGGGCGATCAGGTTGCGCCACAAGGCGATCCCGAGACCCACGGCGAGCAGGCACAGTGGCCACCCGTAGAAGGCGTTCTGCTCGGTCGGGCTCGAGCCCATCGGGTCGATGATTCTCGGGTCGCCCGCGAAGGAAAGCGTCGCGTAGGAGGTGTAGGCGGCCAGGTCGATGCCGTAACCTTCGGCCCACCAGAACGGGCCGGTGTAATGCCGCGGTCCGAAGAACTGGAACCACAGCGGATAGGCCATGATCACGATGCTGATCCCGGCGGCGATGCCGATCGCCTTGAGGTAAGGGACCACGCTTGTCCTCTGCGAGACGAGGACCGTGATGGCGATGACGACGCAGGCCATGGCGGTGTAGAGCAGGATCTCCTCGTTGATGAAGAGCTGATAGACAATCATCAGCCCGAGGATGACGCCGTGGCGCGTCGGGTTTTCCTTGATGCGCAAGACCTGCGAGATGATCAGCGGCACCATGAACTGCGCGGCGATGTTGGGATGCGCATTCGCCTGGCTGATCATCGCCGGAGTGAACCCGCAAAACGCGCCCGCGACCAGGGCCAGCCAGGGGTTGGCGGTGATGTGCTTGAGGAAGAAGTAGTACCAGGCCGTTGCCGTGCCCGCGAGGGCGATCAGCAGCGCGACGATGAAGGACACCCGGGGACCGGCGAGCAGGGTGATCGGCGCGAGCGGGATGGATAGACCCAGCATGGAGGTGTTGGCCATCATGTTCACGCCCTGCGGAGCGTTGAGCTGCTCGGCCAGGAAGGGGCTTGTCCAAAGGTTGTGGGCGGCGTGGGACAGCACGAACTGGAAGAAGGCATAATCGCGCTCGTTGCTGGCCGTAACCTGGTTGGGAGCCCACAGGTTCTGGGTGACATAGACGGCGCCGAACAGGTAGAACGCGACCGCGATAGCGTGGATCTTCTGCTTCCCGTCCTGCGCGGGCGTCGTCATGTCTTGGACGGACGTCTTCACGTCTTGGGCGGGCGTCTTCATATCTTGGGCGGGCGCTGCTCGAAGGGTGTGGACAGGACAACCGTGGTGCGGGTGGTGACGTTCGCGGTCGTGCGGATCTCGGTCAGCAGGCGCTCGAGGTCGGTCGGGGATGCCACGCGGACCAGCAGGATGTAGAAATCCTCGCCGGCGACGGAGAAACAGGACTCGATCTCCGGGAGATGGGCGAGGCGTTCCGGGGCGTCGTCGGCCTGAGCCGGGTCGGACGGGCGGATCGCTACAAAAGCCGTCAGCGGCAGCCCGATCGCCTCATAGTTGACCTTCGCGCCGTAGCCGGTGATGATGCCGCGCTGCTCCAACCGGCGGACACGTTGATGCGCCGCCGATACGGACAGCCCCACCTTTGTCGCCAGGTCCGTATAGGACAGACGCCCGTCCGCCGCGAGCGCCGCCACAATGGCCTGATCGGTCTCCTCCACGGGAGTCAAGGTAGCACCAGCACTTTCAGCGCGGTTCTGCGATTCATCGCCGAATATCCATCTGGTACCCCGTCCAGCCCGACCGTCTGATCGAAGACCGGGGAGGGGTCGAGGGTCCCGTCCAGGACACCGCGAGCACGCCGCAGAGCCCGACAGCTCCGTCGCCCACGACCGCCACGGTCGTGCCCGGCCCGGCACCGGCTTCCAGGGCCGCATGATGACCGGTGCACATCACGTCGGAGAGCGTCAATATTTTGGTGGTCATTTGCTGGTCGAGGCCGCCGGGGATCCTTATCAGCGTGCCGTCCGCGTGCGGCACCCTCACGGCCTGGCCCTGGCCACCATCCGAGTCCGGCTGCCCCCAGAAACCACCGTCGACACAGGAGGTGTACAGGCCCTCCCGGCAGTAGACGCACGTCCCGTCCGACCACATGAAAGGGGCCACGACGGTGTCACCTTGTTTCAGATCCCTGACGTCTGGGCCCACCTCCTCCACCACGCCCACGAACTCGTGCCCGATCCGCTGCCCTGGATTGCGCTTGGCCACGCCTTGGTACGCCCACAGGTCGCTGCCGCAGATACAGGCCTGAGTCACCCGCACAATCGCGTCGCTAGGCTGGTGGATGGCCGGATCGGCCACGTCCTCCACCCGGATGTCGTACGCTCCGTAGATCACCGCAGCCAACATGTGATCACCTTATTCTCGGAACCGCGCCATGACATCCAGAGCCTCGGCCGATGACCCCGGTGTCGGTCACCTCGTACCCGCCCGCCTGGCGCGGAAAGAGCTGCAGTTGCCGTCCGTACGGGTCGTCCTTGGCGGCAGCAAGAATCAAGAATCAGGACTCCGTGGACCGGCTGTCTGAGTGCGCGGCTTGCACAAGGGGCCATTCATCGGAGTACACCTCTTCGGTCAGCAAGGCCTCCCATTGCCCG
>Ga0075418_10003803_pt1 | contig 17224 bp, 16 predicted proteins | sample SoiMetdeltSBSDD2_FD_81776 | JGI IMG/M metagenome (GOLD analysis project Ga0075418, IMG submission 81776) | Bulk soil microbial communities from a Populus tree surrounding site in Tennessee, USA - Soil MetaG P. deltoides SBSDD2 | ecosystem: Environmental > Terrestrial > Soil > Tree plantation... | reverse complement strand
GGCGGCATCGGTTCGAGCGCTTTGCCGCGGTAAAAACTGTTGTAAGTTGCACCCGGCGCGCCGAGCATGACGTCGACTAAGTACTGGTTGGCGCGCCGCTCGGCCATGACCTTGGTGACGATCTCGCTGGTGGTGCTGATACCGACGGAATTAAGTTTAATCTTGGGAAATTTCTTTTTGAATGCGTCCCAGATCACTTGCAGATCACCGACCGAATTGGTCGCATAAACCGTCACCTCGCCTTCCTTTTCCGCCGCTTTGATGACGTCCTCCCAGCGCGCCTGCGCGCCCGGCGCTTTGTCTGCGACAGCACAAGTTGCGACACTCAAGAGCGCCGCAAACATTCGAAAGAAATAGGTCTTATACGATTTATGGGTCTTATCCTCGAGCCTCATCGCTCCATCCCTTCGTCCACTACTCCGTGCTGATCTGCTGCCCCAACCCGCGTCGCTTCGCTTCTTCATAAGCCCAAGCCGCCAGGGCAAGATCGCCATAGCCGCCCTGCGAATCGCGGAATACGATTATGCCGGTTGCCAGCGGGGCGGCGATCTTACCGGCAATGATGTCACCGAGCTCGACGACCGAGCTCCAAGGAAGCGTTCCCTGGTTCGACAAACGAATCAGCGGCTGGTCCAACTTCCTATCATAATATTCCAGCTCATGCGCTTTGCTGGTCACGGTGATCAAGCCGGCGCGCAAATAAACGTCGTCGTTGAATTCGTTGGGGCGGCCAACGCCAAAAATCGCTTGGCCCGGGCGCAACCACTCGCCATGGACCGCAGCCGCGGGAGAATTGGTGCTCACCAACACGAAATCGGCTTGCTCGATCGCTTGCTGTGCGGAGGTGGCCGGAACGACGCTTACTTGCAACTTCGTGCTCGCTTTCCGCGCAAAGGCTTCGCGGTTTTCCGCGCTTCGGCTGTAAACGAGCACCCGCTCGATCGGCCGCACCGTAACCGCGGGTACAAGGACCGGCAGCGCCAATCGACCGCTGCCGATCATCGCCACCGTTCGCGCCTTAGGCTCGGTGAAGCGTTCGATAGCGATCCCGACGGTCGCGCTGATGCGCAAGTTACTAAACGGATAACCCATCAAGCAAATGAGATCGCCCGAGCTGATCTCAAACAGCAGCGCCCGGCTCTCACCGCCGGTGACGCTGACGCGAAAGCCATTTTTATTCTGCGCTTCGAGGCCGCCCACGACCATGCGCATGCCCCGATTCATGAAGCGCAGCGGCGCCACCTGTTTGACTTGACCGGCGGATTGCTCGCGCAGCGTTTGTTCGAGCACAGCCATCGCCCGTCGTAGATCAAGTAAATCGGAAATTTCGGAGCGTTTGAGCAGGAGCGTCAAGATACTGCCTCAATCTGGTTGGAAATCTTCGCTGTCCGCACGAGCGCAATCTAATAATGAACGTACTGTGAGGTCAAGGCGCCGTTCGGTCCGAAACAACTTAATCTCAGAGTTGAGATAAAAACTCTCGGCCGAGAAAGTCGCCGCTGCGGAGGGCAATTCCCAATTGAAGGGTGTCGCCGCAGGCGAAATGAGACGACAAAAAAATATTGGGCAGGTCGACGACTATTTATCTGTGGCCGCCGCTTTAATCTCCGTGATCTTGACAGCGAACAACAAAGTTTTGCCAGCGAGCGGATGATTGAAATCCATGATGACGGTATTTTCTTTGACCTCATGCACTCGCACCGGGACACTTTGGCCCTGCGGCCCCGTGGCGGTCAACACAGTGCCCACCTTAAGCGCGTCGGGCGGGAGTTTGTCCTTGGGAATTTCCTGGAACGCTTGGGGATTGACTGGGCCATAGCCGTCTTCGGGTTTGACCGTTACCTTCTTTTCGCCGCCCACGGGCATTCCCGCAAGCTCTTTTTCCAATCCCGGAATAATTTGCCCTTTGCCGTGCACATAATGCATCGGCTCTTTCCCCTTGCTCGAGTCGATCACGGTGCCGCTTTCATCGGTCAACGTGTAATCGAACGCGACCATGGAACCGGTCTGGATCACGACCGCCGGCTTCGCCATCGTCTGAGCCGAAAGATCGCAATTAAAAAACAATAGGGCGACAACGCAGACACAAAGAAAGGATCGAATCGGCCTCATGGATTCCTCCGAACGGGATTAATTTTGGCAGGTAGCAATAACCGTACGTACTAATTGAACCGAATTCAACCGATGGATCGACGGAACGCGCGCGATCGGACACAGGTTTACCAGCGCGATTTAGTAAAACTACCCTCAGCTCAATTCGACAAACTGTCGGCGATCTCGCCGCTACTGCGCCAAAATCTTTTTGATACGCTCGACGACTTCCGGCGGCTGGTCGATAACTTCTTTGGCGATCTTGGCCAATTCTTCACCGCTGACCGCGGTAATCTCCAGGTTACTCTTGGCCGCATCGGCCAACAGCGCCGGATCGGCCATGCTCTTCATGAACGCTTCCCGCAAAATTTTCGTGCGATCCGGCGGCGTCGCCGGATGGGTGACGATCGGTCGGCCAAGCTCGCCCGAACCGAGCATGACCGTAACCACGCGGCGTCCGAGATCGGCGGTCTTGAATTCGTCCATGAGATCGCTGAGCAACGGTGTATCCGGCAAGCGCGGGTCGCGCTTGTGCCCCGTTTGCATCAGCACCCGGACGAAGTTCTTCTTGCGCCAACTATGGTACGGCTCGCGGGCGAAGTAAGCTGCCGTCGTAAACGTGCGACACACGACTTCATTGCGCTCCGTGGCCAGATCGATTTCATTGCCGCCGGCGTAGCCGGTTACAATCGTGAACTTGGTGCCAAGGGCTTCTTCAAGCATGCGCGGCATGTAATGCCCGCTGGTTCCCGTCCCAGTGGCGCCGCACTTGGGCGCCTCGGTCGCCTTGCGGATGTCTTGCATCGACTTGAACGGCGCGTCGGTACGCATGTAAAGCATGTGTTCGGATTTGTCGGAGCTCGCCAGCCAGCTAAATTTGGGCCAGTCGAATTTGATTTCCTTGTTACCCTGGAGCTGATTGAAATAGTGCGCCGGGTTGATCGAGGCAAGGGTCAAGCCATCGGGCTTCGCTACTCCATAAACAAAATTTGCCGCGACGATGCCGCCCGCAGCCGGCATATTCTGCATGACCACGGTTGGATTACCCGCAATGTGCTTACCGATATGATTGGCAAGCAGCCTCGAATACATATCGTACGCCGTTCCCGCACCCGACCCGACGATAAACGTAATCGTCTTACCCTGATAGTAAGGCGTTTGCGCCAGCGCCACGGCGCTCGAGAGCAGCAGGAGAATTAGCAAAGATACAATCCTAATCATGAAATCTCCTCATCAAGTGTTTCTGTCAAAACGCGGCGTTATATTAGTCCGCGACTGAACCCCGTTCAAGGGAAAAGAGCGCCCAAAAACGCGCAACTGGGATTTGCGAAAACTGTTCACCTAAGCGGCTGCCACGAGTAAGACGCATAGAAACGCTGATGACATTCGTGCACACTCTCGCCGGATATTCGGAACGGAAAGATTCCCTGACTCCTTAAAGTTCACTCACGTTGCATCGAATGCGATGATTACAAATTGCGCTTGTATTTGGCGAAATCCTAGCGATTTCAAGGAACAAAACTTGCTTTAGAAATGCCCGTTCGATTTCTTTGGATTTCTTCATGAGGAACATCAATTGTTAAATACCAAAAACGCGAGTCGTGAGTGGCCACTGGGTGCGAAGAGTCTGTTCGGCATTTTCAGTTGTATAATCGGGCTTGGGGTTGTCTATTTCGGCTTTGGCATCGGCACCGAATCGCCCAAGAAGGAAGCATCGGCGGGGGCGACCCCGGTCGCGTCGCGGGATCTCATCAGACCCGTGCGCGCCATGAATCTCGCGTTGGGCAATATGGTCTTTTTCGCCCAAGATCTCAGCTTCAGCGCCAAGAGCGCCAAGAATAGCGCTGTCGATGCGAGCAAGGTCGCCGCGCGCATTGAAAACCAATTGCAGGGTATACGCGAAATCTATAGGATCGAAAGCGCTAAAAATCCGGCTCTCGTCGGCAGCCTGTTGCTACAATTTAACATCGCTCCTTCGGGCGAGGTCAGCCAAATAAGAGAAGTAGCGGGCCGTCTCAATGACAGCGAATTCAAAAAAGCCGTCATCGCAGAAACGGCGAAGTGGACGTTTGCCGAGATTGCTTCGGAAAACTTGATCGTCACTTGTCCGCTGCTCTTCGTCCACGAAGGAATGGATATCACGACTTTAGTTCAGTGGGAAAAAACGATAGGCAATCTTGCCGATAAGCCCGCCGCCAAGGCCGCGCCGAATCAATCGGCAAAACCCGCCGAGGCGCCGCGCTCGTCCAACGGCGCGATCAAATCGCCGACACCTGCTACGCTAAAAACCGAACCGGCCGTGAAACTAGACGGGAAAGTTTTTCAGATTAAATACGCGACTTCGCTGCGCACGGAGCCGAATTTTTCCGCCGCCTCTTTGACTACTTTAACCATCGGCACAAAAGTGACCGTGTTGCGAAAACAGGGAGAATGGCTGGAAGTGCGTTCGACGGACAACGGTCCCAGCGGATTCATTCGCAAAGAGTTCATCACGCCCGACGAAGTCGTGCACAAGGAAAAGTAGCTCCGTCGGCCTTTCCAAGGCACATCTCGTCGCGGGCCAATCAATGGCGCGCCTGTGCCATCCTCACTCGGTCGGCGGTTGAGGACGTTTCACGAGGTCGATAGAATGATCCGACTCAACGTGAAGCGGCTCGAGACCGACGACTGTGGCAAATATCATTTTCCAACGCCCCTGGCGCATCCCAGAGCGGCGCGCGACACCGGAAGCTATCTTCCATCACCGTCGTCAAATTCTCAAAGCGGCCGGTATTTTAGGATTTGGCTTGGCGGCCGGCGCGAACTGGGCCTGCGGACCGGCTCAAGATGCGGCGATCGTAGGCGCGCAGGAACAGCCGCCGGCCCTTGACCTGTATCCGGCGCGGCGCGCCGGGCGTTTCGTTCTCGATCGCCCGGTCACGGAAGAGATATACGCGGCCTCGTATAATAACTTCTACGAGTTTAGCGTCTTCAAAGGCGGTGTTTACAAGAAGGCGGCGCGTTTGAAAACCGCGCCGTGGCAAATCGACGTGACCGGTCTCGTCGAAAAACCGCGCGTCTTCGATATCGACGAGCTTGTTCGCGCGCTGCCTCTCGAGGAACGGCTTTACCGCTTTCGCTGCGTCGAAGCGTGGGCGATGGCGGTGCCGTGGACCGGCATCCCGATGAAAGCTTTCATCGATAAAGTGCAGCCGCTCTCATCGGCCCAGTACGTTCGCTTCGTAACCTTCATGAAACCGGAAATCGCATCAAATCAAAATCCATCCAAGGGGCCGTGGCCCTACAGCGAAGGACTTTCGATGGCGGAAGCGATGAATGAATTGACGCTTCTCGCGACTGGGATTTACGGGCACCCGTTGCCGAAACAACACGGCGCGCCCTTGCGCCTCGTCGTGCCGTGGAAATATGGATTTAAGAGCATCAAATCCATCGTGAAAATCGAATTCACCGCGGACAAGCCGCAAACCTTTTGGCATAGCAACCGGCCCGAGGAATATGATTTCGTCGCCAATGTACGCCCCGACATCCCGCACCGGCGCTGGTCCCAGGCGACCGAAAAATTGATCGACACGGGGGCGCGCCGCGCGACTTTACCGCTCAATGGCTATGGCGAGTGGGTGGCGCAACTTTATCGATGATCGCGACCGATCAATTGTAGGGGCGACCGGCCGGTCGCCCCTCGGTGAATATCGAATAGATACGGAATGGGGCTACTAGATCAACTGCTTCAGCGCCTTGACGAGAATCTCGATGTTCTCGACCCGCGACCCATACCCCATCAAACCGACGCGCCAGATTTTTCCTTTTAGCGGACCGAGGCCGGCGCCGATTTCGATGTCGAACTCATCATACAAACGCTGGCGGATCTTGGGGTCGTCCGCGCTGTCGGGAATTTTAACTGTGTTGATCATCGGCGCGCGGATCGTCGGCTCGTCGATGGCGGGGTCGATCTCGAGCTTGTGCATCTCGCGAATAAAAGTTTCATGCACTTGCTTGTGGCGCTGCCAGGCTGTCTCCAGGCCTTCTTCGAGCACGATGCGCAACGCCTCGTGCAACGCGTAGTTCATCGAGATCGGCGCGGTGTGATGATAGACGCGCTCGCTGCTCCAATATTTCTCGATCATCGAGAGGTCGAGATACCAGCTTTGGACTTTGGTTTTGCGCTGGCGCACGACTTCGACGGCCCGGTCGCTGAAAGTTACGGGCGATAAGCCCGGCGGACAACCGAGACATTTCTGCGTGCCGCTGTAGCAAGCATCGATCCCCAACTCATCGACCCGCACCGGCGCGCCGCCCAGCGACGTCACGGTGTCAACCAACAGCAGAGCGCCGCTGGCACGAACCAGTTTGGCGATATCGTCGAGCGGCTGCAGCACTCCAGTCGAAGTCTCCGCGTGTACCACCGCAGCGAGTTTATATTGTTTTTTGCCGAGTGCGTCTTTGAATTTTTGCGCATCGAGTGCCCTGCCCCATTCCGCTTCCACCGTGTCGACCTGCGCGCCGCAGCGCTGCGCCACGTCGACCATACGCGTGCCGAAGACGCCGTTGACACCGATCAGCACGGCGTCGCCGGGCTCGACCAGGTTGACAAAACAAGTTTCCATGCCCGCGCTGCCGGTGCCGGACATCGGCAAGGCCAGCCGATTTTTAGTTTGAAAGACCTCGCGCAGCATCGCCATGCTCTGATCCATGATCTCTAAAAACTTAGGATCGAGATGGCCGACGACGGGAAGCGCGAGGGCTTCGAGCACGCGCGGATGGACCGGACTTGGACCCGGGCCGAGCAAGGTGCGAATGGGCGGATTGGCTTTGGGCGCTGCTGACATAAAAACTCCTCGACTTAGCTTGACCATTACTCGTCGTCTTTGACGAAGAGCTCCATGCTGCCGATCTTTTCGATGGTGCCGTGCAGATGGTCGCCGTCGCGGAGCTTACTCACTCCGGCCGGCGTGCCGGTGGTGATCAGATCACCCGGACGAAGCGTGAGGCAGCTCGAGAGAAATCGAATATGCTCGCGCAGCCCGCAGATCATGTCGCTCGTGTGCGCAGTCATCGCCTCTTTGTCGTTCTGCAAAACTTTGATCGAAAGATTCTGCGGCTCGTCGATTTCGTCTCGCGTCACGATCCATGGACCCAACGCGCTGAAAGTATCAAAGCCTTTGCGAATATTGCGTGTGTTGTGCATGCCCTTGCCCCAGGGATCGCGCTGGCTGATATCCCAGCACATCAGGTAACCGAAAACATGCTCGAGCGCCTGCGCTTCGCTCACTTTGCGCGCGCGTTTGCCGATGACCGCGCAAAGCTCGCACTCGAAATCGACCAGTTTGGAGATCTTCGGCAAGATAATCGTATCGCCGGGGCCGATGATCGAAGAGGTCGTCTTCAGAAAAAACTCCGCCATCAAATCATCTTTGTTGATGATCTGCTTGTTCGCGCTGCCCATGCGTTCGACCATTTCCGCTCGGTGCGCGCCATAGTTTGCCGCCGCAGCCCAGAGCGACCCGGGATTTTGGATCGGCGCGAGCAGCTTCACCGAAATCAGGTCCTCGCCGCCGCCGCTGTTCGCCGCATCGCGGGCGATTTGCATCGCCGCCGGGTTGTTCGCCAAGGCGTCGATGATTTCGAGCATCGTGTAACTCTGTCGCGCCAAACCCGCCTTGATCAAAGCGTCGCCGAAATTAATCACCTTGTTGCCGACGACAACGCCCGCCTGATTTTTATTGTAGTGACAGATTTTCATGGCCGCACCTCCAAACTCATAAACTGCCCTCTCATTACCTGAAGGACTGAGCAAAGTCCAATCAGCGGCTCGTTTGATGCCGCGAAAAAAACGAGGGTTTGACGTGATCCGGCGCCTCATCGTATGTAAGAGAGAAAAACGCTTGGAGTGCATGATCGAATGATGCTCAAAATCAAAGTCGGCCTAACCAAGAATCCGCGTTTCGAACCGCTCATCGACGGAACGGTCAAATCGGCGAAGTTGCATCTCGATACCGTCGTCACGACGCCGCCGGAATTGTTTTTCCGTAATCTCAAGAACGATGAGTTTGATGTCTTTGAAATGTCGCTTTCCGAGTATCTCATCACGCGCGAACAAGCCAAAGGCGATCGCTGGGATTGGGCGGCGCTGCCGATCTTTCCAGCCAAGGCGTTTGTCTGGCTAGGGTTTTACGTCAACACCGCCGCCGGCATCGCCGGCTTGGCGGATTTCAGAGGAAAACGCATCGGCGTGCCCGACTATGTCATGACCGCCGCCCTTTGGTTTAGAATTTTCTTGCGCGAGCTTCACGGCATTCAAGCCCAGGAAATTTCCTGGTTCATCGGCCGCACCCCAGAGTTGAGCCATGGCGGCGTGCTGGGCGCGGATGTCAAGCCGCGCGGCGTGTCGCCGACTTGGCTAACGGCGGCACAAACCTTCGATGTCATGCTCGACAGGGGCGAAATCGATGCCGCCTATGGCTTCGCGCCGCGCCATGATCCCAAGTTGTTTAAACTGAATATCGACCGCTACGGCGGCACGCCACTCGAGGGCAATCCGCGCCTTGAAAAATTGTTTGCCGACGGCGGGCGGTCGGTCATTGAGGCTTTCTTCAAAAAGACCGGCATGGTTCCGGCCAATCACGTCATCGTCGCGCAACGACGATTGCTGCAAGAGAACTCCTGGCTCGCCGGCGAGCTATACAAAATCTTCGACGCGAGCAAGCAGGCCGCATACGAAAGAACAAACTTCGGCAGCCCCTATCTCTATTTCGAGAGCAATGATCGGCAGACTCAAGCGAAAACTTTCGGCGACGACCCTTTTCCGTTCGGTCTGAGCAAGAACCGTCCGATGCTCGAAATGCTTTTTGCCAACTCGCACGCCGAAGGCTTAACGCGCAAGCGCGCCCAGATCGAAGAAGTTTTTTTTCCATCCCTGCTGGACACGTAGGACCGAACGCGGAGGAGTGTTCATGGCGAATTCGATTTCTGCCGTCGACGCGGACGGCCACCTCGAAGAAAGCCACATCGATTGGCGCGATCGCTTACCCGACGACTACAAGAGCCGGGCGCCCGAAAGAAGACCGAGCGGCAGCGGTCAGCTGCGAACCATCATCGAAGGCAAAGCGTGGCCCCGGCCCGCCGGCCTGGGCATCGGCGTCGGCGGCCCCTACTGCCGGCCCCATCCACGTCGTCCAGGAATGACCGATCCAAAACTGCGGCTGGTTGACATGGACAGTGAGAATATCGCAGTCGCCGTGCTCTTCGGCGCTGGACTGGCCGGCACGATCCCCGCGCTGGAAGACGCCGGCCTCGCCACCGCCCTGGCGAGCGCGCGCAATACTTGGCTCGCCGAATACTGCGCGGAGAATCCAAAGCGTATTAAAGGCACTGCGGCGCTGGCGCAGCAGGATATCAGCGCAAGCGTAGAAGAGCTTTGCCGGAGCGTAAAAGAACTGGGCTTTGTCGGAGCCTCGCTCTTTCCCAACGTTAAAGGCCGCCACCTCGGCGATCCCCATTACTTTCCTCTTTATGCCGAAGCTGAGAAATTAAATGTCCCGATTTGCGTCCACATGTTTCTCGGCCGCTACGGTTCGGACGCCACCGGCACCGAGCGCGTCGATAAATTTTTTTACTCGCATCTTTTCGGCCATCCATTCGAGCAAATGATTGCGCTCTCGGTGATCATCGGTGAAGGCGTGCTCGACCGTTTTCCCAAGCTGCGTTTTGTTTTCTTGGAATCCGGCTGCGGCTGGCTGCCCTATTGGTTCGAAAGAATGGACGAGCATTACGAAGTGCTCGGTGTTCAATTGCCGGCGCTCAAGACCGAGCCGAGCAAGTTGTTGGAACGCGGGCAGCTTTATTTCTCCTGCGAGCCGGACGAGAAAGAGCTTGCCCACGTCGTCGATATCATCGGCGATGATTGGATCGTCTTCGCTTCCGACTACAGCCACTTCGATAGTCGCTTTCCCGGCGCTTCCGAACCGATTGTAAATCATCCGGCGTTGCGCGACGGGACAAAGGGTAAAATTTTAAACGATAACGCGCGCCGGCTCTATCGGTTGGACTAGGCCGGGCCATGGTGGGGTGAAGATCTAAGCCGAGTTCTTCGAGGTTGGAGCCAGCCGGCGCAAGCGCGCTCGTCAGACCTTTAATAGGCTTTGTGGATACTGCTCGTCCGGCTCGCCTCCCGCTTGCATCTTGTAGGTTTTACTCTTGTCCACCAGCAACTGGCCGTCTTCGGCGATTTTGATCTCGAAGCGATCGAGGGGACGGGGCGCCGGTCCTTCAAAATTTAAACCGCTCTTATAGTAACCGCTGCCATGACAGGGGCATTTGAACTTGTCTTCGGCCTGAAGCCAATTGGGGGTGCAACCGAGATGGGTACACTTGGCGAATAGCGCGTAAAACCCTTCATCCTCGCGCACAATCCACACACGATAATCCTGTTTGAATTTATCGCTAACCTCGCCGATGGTATAATCCGCCGGATAGCCCGCTTTGAACGAGGACGCGGGTTGAAAAAGCACGCGCGGAAACGCCGAGCGTAAGAATCCCACGAGCGAAAGAAAGCCGAACAAGCCGAAACCGCCCCAACCGATGCGGCTGAAGAAATCTCGACGACTCCAAATGCCTCGTTTTTCCTGCTCCACTCGATTCTTTCCTGTTGCGGTATTAATCCGCGGCGCCGCTACATAGCCCTTCGCGCTCGACGTCCGGCGCGCACGACATGAAACAAACGAATCTTCCTCTGACGTCGCGGCGCGGTCCTGTGCCAATGCAGCAATCCGGCCCTGATGTAATTCGGATTCAGGCTGAGAGCCTCGCAGATAGGCTCGAAAGAGAAAAACCAATCGCTCTTTTCGTGCATCAGCCAGTTTTCCGCGTCATTAAACGCGGCCCGCCCGCGCGCACCTGAAGCCGAAGAAAATCTTTGAAAACAAATGATCGCGTCTTCAAGGACCGCGTACATAAGCATTTTTTCCGGCTCAGGATTGCGCTGATTACGCCATTTCGTCATGTACTGCGCGGCCGCGAGAACATCCGGCTGGAACAGTGAGGTCCAACTTTCTCGTTCTTGCGCCACGGACTTATCACGCATAAATAATTCGCTTCAAATTTTCGGTTGGCTTAGCCCCCACCTAAAAAATGGCAAGTGTCGTGCCGAAACGAGTCGATACTGCGCGATTCTAAGCCGAACATAACAAAGCTGAAATTCAACAGATCGAAACGTAGACTAAAGAATGTGGCAAAAATGCGACCCAGGTGAGGCAACTTTGTAAGGACTGGCAGAACTGCGTGCGGATAACAGCCGAGGAAATAATTCGTAGAATGGCATCCGACTTGCGACGTACAATTGGTTATGAGCCGTAAGCGCTCGCGCTGATATTACGCGATTCGGGGGTGATTCATTTGAAACGTAGGATGTTGCTGAATCTGATTTTGGGCCTCTGGCTGATGATCTCTCCTTTTGTCCTGGTTACGCTTAACCACACTATTCTCAAAACGCTGTGGGAAGATTTGTTGCTTGGCTTTGGGATAGCAGCGTTTTCTCTCTGTCGGCTTCTTTCTCGCAAGGAAGATGAGATCGCGCTCTCCGACTGGTTTGTTACCGCGCTCGGGTTTATCACGCTAATCAATCCTTTTTTGTACAGTTATTTCAAATTGAAAGCCGCAGCATGGAATAATCTCAGCGTCGGCGCCCTCGTGCTGCTTTTGGCCCTATATCAAGACTGGTGCGATACCGACGCACGCGACAATGCGCAGCATGAAAGCAGAACTTAGAATCGCGCAACACGCGCGAGACCTTGACGACTCTTTGCCGCCCATCTGAAGCGCCTCAGCGATCACGCCTATCCCTCATCTTTAATTCTTTATCCTTCTGAGATTGACAATCTCCGCGGCGGATCGCTATGCTGCGCTCGTTTGATTTCACAGCTGTAAATTTTTTTCACGTGCAGAATTCCACCCCGAGAACCAATGAAGATGCTCCGGGCGTCCTACGCCGCGAGCTCAATCTCCCCGCGCTGATCGCCCTCACCTTTTTCTGCGTCGCCGGCGGCGCCTACGGCTTGGAAGACGCAGTCGGTGCCGGCGGTCCCGCCTTGGTTCTTTTAGGAATCCTAATTCTTCCTTGGCTCTGGAGCTTTCCCGTCGCGCTCATGACCGCGGAGTTATCCACCGCCATGCCCGAAGACGGCGGCTACGTGGTCTGGGTGCAGCGCGCCTTCGGCCGCTTCTGGGGATTTCAAGAAGGCTGGTTAAGCTGGCTCTGCAGTTTTGCCGACAACGCGCTTTATCCGGTGATGTTTCTCGATTATCTCGCCTACTTGCGCGGCGACATGGCGCCGCTGGAGCGATGGCTGATCGGCGCGGCACTGATCGCGGCGATAACTTGGTTAAACGTGCGCGGCATTCGCTTGGTCGGCTTGTGCTCGATTATTTTTACTTTCATCGTCCTCGCGCCTTTCGCCGCGCTGATTGCTTTCGGCGCGCCGCAAGTCGAAGTCAGCCGCTGGTTCGAACGGATCGGCGAGATCAACTGGGCGTTGCTTTTGAGCACCTTGCTTTGGAATACTTCGGGTTGGGACAACGCCGGTTGCTGCGCCGCCGAGGTAGTCAACCCGGCAAAAAATTATCCGAAAGCCATGATCGTAACGGTAGTTTTGGTGACCGCCGTTTATTTTTTACCTGTGGCTGTGAGCGTCGGCGTCGCTGCCGATTGGTCCGCGTGGAAAGAAGGTTATTTTCCCGAAGTAGCCGCGCGCATCGGCGGTTCCTGGTTGGGAGCCGGACTCACGCTCGCGGGATTGGTGAGCGCGGCAGGAATGTTTAACGCGCTTTTATGCACTTCCGCGCGCGTGCCCTACGCAATGGCCGAGCGCGGCATGTTGCCGCAGCCGTTACGCCGCCTGCATGCGCGTCATGGCACACCTTGGCCGGCCATCGCGGTCAATAGCGCCGGCGTCGCGTTATTAATCCCGTTTTCTTTCCAAGACCTCATCGAGCTCGACATGTTTCTCTACGCCGCCGCCTTGATCCTCGAATTTGCCGCGCTGGTATGGCTGCGGATAAGGCAGCCCGATCTAGCTCGTCCTTTCCGAGTGCCCTTCGGTCTCGCCGGTGTCATCGCCCTGAGTCTTCCGCCCGTTGTGCTTTGTCTCGTCAGCATCGCGCTTTCGAATCAGGCCACCCGCTATGTCGGTCTCATTGGACTCGTGATCGGTCTTCTCGTCTACCGCGCGCAGATAAAAATCGGCCCGGCAGTTATGTCGAAGTCGCGCCGAGGGAATTAGCCGCAGCTCCGCCGGTGACCTCGCCAAACCGTGAAGCCGATTGACCGCGACTATCGCGCGATAAACGCGCTTCGGTGATGGTCTGCAATGGGCTTACGACAGTTAATGAATAGACCCGGCGCGCTAACTTTCAGGCAAACTTCGTGGCCGCGCCGCAATTAGGACAGGCGCGCCATTCGACATTAATGGCATAGCCGCACTTGGAGCAATGATGCGGCGGAATGATCCGCGGCGGCGGCTCCTTGAGCCTCGGCCCATCGGCCCAATACACGCCGGTGAATAGGCTGGTTTTGCAAGTCGTCGATTGCATCGTTCCCGAACGGTCCGTGTAAGTCACGTCGTAGTGGCGCTCATTTTTCTCAAAAAACCAGCCGCGCGCAAAAGGATTCCATCTGATCGAACCGATCCGACCGCCTTTCGCCTCGACTTCATCCTTGATCCGGTTCTTGTCGACGAAGTGCATGACGACCCGAAAGGCCAATCCGGCCGCGATCGCGAACAGCAAAAATGAAAAATTCATGGCGCTATTGTGCGATGACCCGCGCCGGCTGGCAAGAGAGAATTACGGCTTGTAGATGCGGCTGATAAAACCTTCTTTTTCCAGTTCCAAAACTAGGCCGTCGTCGACGATGTCGTCGACCTTCAAAGTGCTGCCCGGTTTGCGCGCTACGGCCTCTTTCACCTGCGCATCCATGCCGTCGCGATTGACCAGCGGCACTTGCTCGAATAGCTTGCTGCTCGACTGGTAAGCGCTTTCCAAGTACGCCTCGTTGTTCTGGCGCGAGTATTTGGCAAAAATCTTCTTGCTCTCTTCCTTGTGGGTTTTGTAGAAGTGTGTCCCTTCGATCAGCGCCATCAGCAGCCGCTTCATCGCGTCGCGGCTGCTTTTCAGATAACTCTTCGAAGTCGTCGGGCAAACGTAAGGGAAGGCGAATCCTTTGGGGAAATCCGCCGTGCTGACCAGAACCCGATGCGGCATTCCTTGCGCGAGATGGATCGTTCCCGGCGGTGAAGGAAACGCCGCGATGCGCCCGGTGCGAAAGGCCACCGCCCTTTCCGTCGAACCGCCGACTTGAAGGATGGCGACATCTTTGTCCGGTTCGAGTTTCAGTTCTTTCAATAATACGCGCGCCGCCACGTCGGAGGAACTGCCGACCCGGCTGATACCGATGCTCTTGCCTTTGAGTTGTTGCGCCGAACGGATCGACTCGTGCACGATCAATTCGTAGGGCAGCGTGTTGATAAAACAGCCTGCCACAATGACGTTGGCTCCGCCCACCGCCGCATTGGCCGTCGCCCCGCCGGAGATATTTCCGACCGCGACAGAACCGGCCACCACCGCTGCAACAGTCGTCGTCGAAGAAGGAATATAAATCAGCTCGACGTCGAGACCGTATTTTTTATAAAGCTGCTTCTCTTTGGCGATATACCAATTGGCATTGGGCGAATCGACGGAGCTGAAAGCAATAGTTTGTTGTTGTCCATACGCCGTGTGCGAAGAGAGAACCGCAATCAGGCCAGCGGAAAGAATGACTGCCAATCGCCGCGCGATAAAAACCATACTCATCCTCAATGGGTCGGCTCGCGGCGAGATTTCATTCTAAGTGAAGTCTAAGAAATGTTAGGCAGGCCGATTAGTTTGTTCTTCGATGCTCCGCACTGTCGCCGGTCAACGTCCCTACTTCTTCAACATCTGCTCGTAGCCGAGCTTTTCCAACATCTCGAGTCCCGAATAGCCTTTACGGATACCGTCGGCCATTTCCTGTTCTTTCTGATAGATCGCTTCCGCGGCCGCGAGGACTTCCAGCTCTTTTTCCTTGGCGATAATCACCACGCCGCTGCCGTCGGCGATGACGAGGTCTCCCGGATGGCATTGCACTCCGGCGAATTGAATTTCCTGGTTGTAGGAGTCTTGTATAACGCGCCCGCGCGCCGTCATCGGCACCGCGCCGCGCGCATAGACGGGAAATTCGAGATCGCGCCCCTCGTCGATATCGCGCGAAGCGCCGTCAATCACCACACCGCTCAATCCTTTTAATTTGGCTGAAAGCGCCAGCAAGCCGCCCCAACAGGAAAACTCCAGCTTGCCGCCGTTGTCGATGACGATGATGTCGCCGGGTTTGGCCGCTTCGATCGGCGCCGTGCCGAGGTGCTGTGTCGGCTGCTTCAAGCCGGCGGGTTTGATTTTCATCGTGACCGCCCGTCCGACGATGCGCGGGCATTGCCACTGCGGCCGCACGCCCCAGGTCGCGCCCTTCAGCCCCAAGCTGTCGAGCGCATCCGAAACGGCACAGGTGTCGAGTTTGGCTAATCGTTCAATGATCGGTTCACGCGCCATCCAGTTTTCTCGTATTCCGTGTGCTTGTCCAAAGTCGAAATCAGAAACTCGAAACTCAAATCCAATAGGCGAAGCCCATCCCGCAGCCGGTGGCCGCCGGCGAACGATAGGTGGTCACGTATTCAAAGTATTTTAATTCGCGGTCTTCCATGGCTCCCGCCAACGCGACCCAATTGAGAATCTCCGAGGTGCCACCGCGCAGTTTTTGGCGCGGCAACTGGAACAACACTTCCGGCTTCTTGTTCTTCAAGCCCTCGATGACCATCGCGTCGATCTCTTCGTCGATGACGACGTGGCTGAGCCCGCCCGATGCTATGAGCGCCACGCGCTTGTCGCTGTTCCACGACTCGACGGCTTTGCGCACCGCCTGGCCGAAGGCGTAGCACCGCTTCGGCGTCGGCTGATTCGGCGGATAGTAAGTGTTCACCATCACCGGCACCATCGGCAGTCTGCTCCCCGGCAAGATGCGCCGATAAAGAAAGCTGAACGCATGGCCGACCCCGATTTCCTCGCGCAACTTGTTGCAGCGCGTGATATCGAACTCGGCATCGACAAGCGCACGAATGAGATGATTCGCCAAGTCCTGCGCCGTCTCGTACTCGGGCGCCGTTTCCGCCCAGCCTTGGCGCTCGGCGTCTTTCCAACCCGACGGCCGATGCTTGTTGTCCTTGACGACGGGCAGCGACTTGCCGTGATAGATCGCGAACATCGGCATGTTCTCGTCGTGAAATTGTTCCTGTTGATCGTCGCCGAAAACAACCGCGATATCGGCGTTGGCCTTTTGCAGTGCATCGCCCAAGTCTTTTACCGCTTTCAGGCAAGCTTCATCGCGCTCGCGAAACTTCTCCGGTGTGAGCTCCCTAGCCAATCCCGGCTTTGCCTTTTGGAGCAAGGCCGGATAGTCCAACCGCGGATCGGTCTCGTCCTTTTTTAGCAGGTGATTCCAATCCTTCGCGCGAATGCTCAACTGCGGACTGTGCGACGTGCCGATACCGATGACGACTTGTGCCATATTAGACCCCTCTCATCTCGCTTTTGCGTGGACAATCGCGAGCAAACGGTATGTGTGAGTGTCTATCGAGAAAAGACCAGCGGTGTCAAGTTAGGATGAGGACGAGATTTGCGACCCAACGCTGCTGTCACGGCAACCTGCGGTTACTTCTTTTTCGGCAGCAGGATGTCTTTCAGTTGCGCCACCGTCGCCGGCTTGAGGTCATAAAGACTCACGAGCGTCTTGGTGATCGTCGGTCCATCGACCGGGTCGATATCGAGCTGGGATTTTTTCGCCTCGGCGACGAGATCAGGATCCCTTAACGTGCGAATGAATGCTCTCTGCAAAAGCTCAAGGCGATCTTTGGCCATCCCCGGCGGCACCGAAAAAGGAAATTGCACCACGTGCACGTTGTCCGCCACTCGCAGCAGCTCGCGCGCTTCTTCGGTCTTGGCATAGCTGATTGCGAGGGGAATTTGTTTGTATTTGGGATCAGACTTGAGCGACGCCTGGAGAACGGGAACGATTTTT
>Ga0075418_10003801_pt1 | contig 17228 bp, 14 predicted proteins | sample SoiMetdeltSBSDD2_FD_81776 | JGI IMG/M metagenome (GOLD analysis project Ga0075418, IMG submission 81776) | Bulk soil microbial communities from a Populus tree surrounding site in Tennessee, USA - Soil MetaG P. deltoides SBSDD2 | ecosystem: Environmental > Terrestrial > Soil > Tree plantation... | reverse complement strand
GAGCGCCCGGCGGGCGATCGCCTTGGTCGTCGTGACGTCGAAGCCCTTGGTCTGGAACAGCGCGAGGGCGGCCGCGACAATCCGTCCCTTCGTGGCTTCCTTGTTGAGCACGCGCCGGCCGGGCGACCTGCCCGGTGATGGCCGGCCGCGTGCCGCTGGCCGACGGAGTGCTCGCATAAATGAGTGCACTCACATATTACATGAGTGCGCTCATTTAGCCAAGATAACGCCGCGCGCGCCGTTTCGAACCAACGTCACCTCGACATCGCGTGCGGCCTCCGATCGAGTCCGATAGCCCCGTGTCTGCCGTGCGCGGTAGTTGTTCGGTTCGGTCGCTTCCGTCGTTCAAGAGGGCTAGTGCGTCAAGGCTGGAGCGTCAACTGCACGGACTTCAAAGCGTTCGTGGCGGCCGATGGCTAGGCCGGCACGGGCGTTGATAATCGCCTGCCAGACCTACCCTGTCGCCGAAGATGTGGCGGCCGAGGTGAAGGGCACGCTTCAGTCGGCCAAGAACTTCTATGCCTGGCTGGTGACGGACAAGGGACTGCACCCGGACAACATCTACGTCTGCTGCGACGATCCGTTCGTGACCCATCCGCTGGCGACGCGCCCCTTCAGGGCGCAGCGCCCCGCGATCCTCGAAGCCATCGTCGAGCTGTGCAAAGCCGGACGGGACAACACCGGCGAGCTGTTCGTGTTCTTTTCCGGGCACGGCGTCGGCTGGCAGATCTCGCCGCAGCAGCGCGGCCTCGACGTTCTCTTGGCGTCCGACTACCAGAACAGCGCAATGTCGGGCGGGGCGTGCATCAAGGTGGACGAGCTCCGAAGCGAGATGCGTGCATGGCTCGGCGGCGAGGACCACTACTACTTCCTCGATGCGTGCCGCACCGTGATGAAGCTCGGCGAGATCCTGCCCGTGGATCTGGGACTCACACTGCCCCTCGCGGCGAACGAGGAGCCGACCACCTACGTGCTCTACGCGACCAAGTTCGGGGAACCGGCGAAAGCGAACAGCGGCTTTGCCGACGCGCTGATGAAGGGATTGAAAGGCACGGGTCGATCGAAGGAGCGGAAACACGGGCAATGGTGGGTCCGGTTCGAACGCGTGCAGAAGTTCGTACAGGAAAACGTCAATGGGAAGACCGACCTCGCGCAGGAGGGCGCCCGCCTCGGATTGATCCTGGCGCTGGCGGACCCGCAGGCGTCGCCGTGCACCGTCACGGTCGACACCGCGGAGCCGGACGACGAGTTCACGCTCACCGTGGAGGTCGGCGGGATCTCGCAGACGTTCGACTTCACTGGCGGCTCGTTTCAGAAAGACTTGACGCCCAGCGAGGAGGGATATCGCTTTCAGCTGATGAAAGGAGAGAGTCGGTTCGAGCAGGTCGACCCGCCTTCGGGGAAGTTCCTCGACCTGTTCGATCCCACGACGCTGCGCTTTGGGCCGGCGGCGCAGAAGCGTTCCACCCGGCGCGCGGTCCCGCCCCTGGAGCCACCGCAGGCCGGCATCGAGATCCCGCGAATCACCGCCGCAAACGTCGCCGTGCAGGTCCTCAGCGCCGTCACCGGCGATGTCGTCGCCGAACCCGTGTCGCCGCCTGATCGCAAATGGGTGCCGGTGAAACCGGGCCGCTACGTCGCGGAGATCATGGATCGCGGGCGCGTCGTGCGCACACAGCAGATCGTGGTGGCCCCTGGCGAGCGCAAAGACGTGGACCTTGCATGCCCATCCGACAGCCGCGTCCAACAGAGCATCATCGCTCGTCTACCCAAAATCGACGGCCTGCCCGACGCATCGGAAACGCTGCGAGGGCCGCTGATCGACCAGGACACCAGCATGTGGTTGGCGATCCTCGGCGCGTCGCGGCTGATCCAACCACCAAAGGACTTCAGCAAGCTCGGCCCGCTCCCGCTGGCGACGTTCGACGACCTGCACGAGAACGACTCCGCTGTGTATGTCCTCGCCGGTCTCGAGGCCGAAGGCCGCGCATCGGTCAGCATCAGCCGGGACGCGACCACGCAATGGGCAGCGATGGAGCCGGTGCCGACGCTCGACGGCGTCTTTCAGCTGCGCCGTCGTCTCGCCCCCGGCCCGCTGCTCGTGTCGTTCGCGCTGCCCGGCATGCCGCCGACGACGTACGGTTCGTACGCGCTTCCCAACCACGCAGCGCTTGTCGTCTTCGCCGTCTCACGCTCGGGACAGCTCGTCACGCGGCAAATGCTGCTGCCGGTGTACTCGCTCAAGCTGTTCCTTGACGAGGTCGTGGGCAGCCGCTTCGACGAGGAGAGCCTCAACCTGGTCAAGTACCTGGCCAGCGCGCAGGAGCTGTTCGCGGCGCGGCAGTCGCTCGCCCCGACGACTGACGAGGACAAACGTCGCTGGGAATCGATGTTGTTCGGCAAGTGGATCGATCCGCTGCTCGCGCTGATGGCGATCTTCGATGCGATTCGTCGTGGCCGTGCGCAGGCGAACCACGCCAATCTCGGGGAAGCCATCAGGAATCTCACCAAGCACTTCGGCGAGCTGCCGGATGTACACGCCGCGGCACAGGCGCTCGGGATGGCGGCGGGTGCGGTCCCGAACGGGACGCCGCTCCTCCTCGAAAGCCTGCTGCGCGCGCCGGAGTGGAAGAAGTCGCTCCCGCTCAAGCCGGACGCATTGGACTACGGTTCGATGTGGACGTCGTGGTGGGGTACCGTGCCCGAACCGCAATAGCGCGTCTCACGCGCTCTGGTTCGAGCCAGCTGTTCGTGATCGACGACAAGCACCGAACCCACCGGGTTGCTGATGAGTCGGGCTGCGCGAAAAAGGTCTGCGCGAGCCTGGGAATCGCGCACACTCTTCGCGTGTGTTCGGTCGAAGGTCACGTGACGTTATTTCCAGAGCGGGGGACTGAACGTCCCGGACACTCGAAACCACGAAAGGAACTAGAGACATGGCGAAAAGAACGGGGAGAAGTTTCATGAGGACCGAGCGCGAGGTCTATGTCGCGCGGGCCGACGCCAAAGCGGCGAAGGCTGCAAAGGCGGTGTCGCCGTTCACGATCACCGTGGCCTTCCTGGGTGGCCTGACAACCGCACAGAAGAATGCCTTCAAGGCCGCGGCCGACCGCTGGTCGAAGGTGATCGTTGGAGACCTGCCCAACGTCGTCATCAACGGACAGTTGATCGATGACGTGCTGATCGAAGCATCGGGCACGCCGATCGACGGCCCCGGGGGCATTCTCGGACAAGCCGGCCCGACACACTTGCGTCCGGCGGGCGCAGGCGCCGCGGCGTTCATTCCGGCGAAGGGGCGCATGCAGTTCGATACCGCCGATCTCGCACAGATGCAGGCGAACGGTACGCTCGGCGACGTGATCACCCACGAAATGGGCCACGTCCTTGGCATCGGCACCATCTGGACGATCAAGAACGTGCTGACCGGCGCCAGCGGCAGCAATCCGGTGTTTACCGGCACGGCGGCGAAGAAGGAATACGGCGTGTTGAAGGGCACGGCGCCGACGGTGGTGCCGGTCGAGAACACCGGAGGGCCCGGGACCAAGAACTCGCATTGGCGCGACACCGTCTTCGGGACCGAGCTGATGACCGGATTCGTGGCAGGAGCGCCGAATCCATTGAGCCGCCTGACCGTCGCCAGCCTGAAGGATCTCGGGTACGTCGTGGACCTCAGCAAGGCGGAACCGTACTCGCTCCCGAACCTGCTACGCTTGGCCGAAGATGGGATCCTTGCGGCCGCCCACGCTGACGATGGCGGCAAGGTCATCCCGACGGTGCCTATGACGCTGCCGGAGCACAGCCTCGCGGGGTGACAATGGCGAAGCGGCCCCCTCGCGTCCCCGTGAGCGGCGAAAAGGGCCGCATTCTCAGGCCTGAGACCAGGGTCCTGAGCGATGCGGCCCTGGTGCCCGCGCAGAATCTGGTGAAGCCGCCGCCGAATCAGTTCACGCATGAAGTTCATCGGCGGCAGCCGTATTACTACTCGGATGACCGCGAGAGGCCGGACGGCGAGTTCGCCGAGGGCGTGCGGGTGGTGCTGATGTTTCACGACGGCGGCAAGTACTGCCGCGTGGTCGACGAGCAGGGGCTGTACGTAACCACCGAGTACGCGGGTCTGCGCCCCCTGTAGTTCCTGTTTCCGGACCCAGCCAGTCAGAAGCGTAGACTCCCCAAATCCTTGGTCGCCGGCGACCAGAAGGCGAGAGAACTCATGCGGGTCGACACGTGTTGGCCCGCAGGCGCAGAGATGGAAGAGATCCTCATTCAGTTCGCTCAGATCGCGAAGATGCTTTCGGAGGCGGCCGCCGTGATCGTCGTCACGTATGGCTCGCTCGAGGCATTTCTCAAGCTGCTGTGGATCGGAGTGACGCCGAAGGCCACCCACGGCGAGCGGAAGGCCATCTGGCGGCGGTTCGGCGTCTGGCTGCTCCTCGGACTCGAGTTCGCGCTCGCCGCTGACATCATCGGCAGCGTCGTGTCGCCGACGTGGCAGGACATCGGTGAGCTCGGCGCGATCGCCGTCATCCGCACCTTCTTGAACTATTTCCTGGAGCGCGATCTCCTGGAGGCGGAGAAGTCCGGCGAAGCTTAAAGACACGCAACCCTATCAGGTATAAGATCATCGCCCTCTCTCGGAGAGAGTCGTCGTCTCTATTTAGGAGGCAACTGTGAAGAGTGGCAAGAGCCTGAGCGTTGAACACATGCGTGACTTGGCTCGCGCTGGTGCCGAGTCGGCGCTGAACCAGCTTCGAGCCGAGATTGTTGCAATCGAGCGGACGTTTCCCGAGCTCGCCCTCCCACAGAGGCGGCGCGCGATTCGTCAATCGGTCAAGGCTGCACGCCGGAAGACACGCCAGATGTCCGCTGCTGCGCGGAAAGCCGTGTCGATGCGGATGAAGAGATACTGGGCGGAACGACGGAAGGCCAAGGCAAAGCTGAAGTAGCCCGCTTCCCGTACCATTTGGCAGCCGCGCACGCAGATCCCCATCGAACAGGTTCAGCCCGCGCGGAGAGGTCGCGGGATTCGTCGCCCCGGCTCTTCGAGCGTCTTCCTCGCATCACCGTCAATGCTCGTCGTCCAATCGCGGCTGACGACGACGCCGTTCGAACGCTTCAGCAGCAGGACTCGCCTCGATTGGGATAACGCCAGGCGGGACTGAACCGGTCACAGCCCGGGTCGTCCGATGCTCCGAAGGACTTCCGCGCCGCGTTCAGAATCGACCGATCGATCGTTTCTTGTCACAGCCGGCCTCACGGCATCGATCCGTCAAAGGAGAGTGTTATGGAGATTGCGCCGGGTATCTACAGCATGAGCCAGGAAGAAGGGGGCCACGTCCATGCCTTCCTCCTGGACGACGGAAACGGCCTCACGCTTCTCGACACCCTCTACGACGACGATGGCAACGGCGTGCTGTCGGAGATCGCGCGGATCGGCAAGACGCCGGCGGACGTGAAGACCATCATTCTCACCCACGCGCACAAGTCACACCTCGGAGGACTGGCGGCGCTCAAGAAGGCGAGCGCTGCGACGGTCTGTTCCCACGACTGGGAAGTGGACATCATCGCGGGCCGCCGCGAGGCCACCCGTGTCAGCCCGATTCCACGACGCCCGCTGCAGGTGTACAAGCTTCAGCTCGGGCTGGCGCTCGGCCTGGGAAAACACAAGCCGTGCGAAGTCGATCGACGGCTGAAGGCGGGCGATCACGTCGGCCCGCTCCAGGTAATCGCGACTCCGGGCCACACGCCGGGCAGCTTGTCGTTCTGGTGGGCAGAGCGTCGGGCGCTCTTCGCGGGAGATGTGATCGCCACCTGGCCAGACCTCGCGCCCGGCTGGCCGGGGCTCACGCTCGACAACGAGCAGAATCTCCGCTCTGCGAATCAGTTCGGCGACTTGAGCAACGCGGAGATCCTGGCAGTGGGGCACGGCGAACCGATCGCGCGCGACGCCGCCAGCGAGATTCGGAGGATTCTCAAATAGGAATTCGTAGCTTCCCCGGTTCGATTCTCATCGGCGGCAATGAGCGTCGGGCACAACGTGTCGGATAGAATTCTGGCCGAGACTCGCGCCGATGCGGTTCAGCCGCTCTTGGCTTCCAATTCAGCTTGGGTGATGGGGAGCACTGTGATCGGCGAATCGTTTCGACGCTTGACTCTTCATCCGTTCCTTGGGCCGGAAGAGAGGCCAGCCGGACCGCGTCCTGGCCAGGTGCCGTTTCAGGCACATATCGAACTTCTCCACTTCTTCCTGGCCCATCGCGATGACATCGTCGAGAGAATACAAGGGGCGCTGAACGCCCAACGACAGCCGATCGAATACCTCCAAGACAGTGTTCTCCTGTCTCGTCACTTCGAGGATTGCTTCTTCACACTCACTGGGGTCACGCACAGCCAATCGCATCTTAGGGGTCAATTGGCAGAAGCGCATCGGGCCAGTGGCTTCAGGCCTCGCGAGATTCCCGGACTGCATAACGGTCTGGTCGACCCGGCGGAGATGATGATACGCGGCTTTCATTTGTGGCAGCAGACGCGTTGGCCGGGTCGCAATGGTCGCGTCCGTTACGCGAACACGCTGTTCAACTTGTATGTGGTCCGGTGCCTTGCGCTGTTGAGTATGCGCCTGTGGGATGCCGGACCAAGGAGCGCCGGCGATCGGCTCTCGCAAGTTCAAGGCGTGCTCGACGGGCTGTGGACACTCACACCGGCTGATCAGCCGGTGCTCCTGCGAGATGCGCGCTGGCTGATCCAGATGGCGCAGAGCCCCGCGACCGATGACTTGGGAGCCTATTTTGAAGTCGCGGAACACATAGCAGAGACCCTTTCCGAAGAGGACCGGATTGAGATCCACAAAGCCGGCGTTCGAATGGCTGCCGGGCACTTGCGTTCACAGATTCGCTACTACTCCATCAAGAAGGCTGTGTCTCTCGATGAGAAGAGCCTGGTTCTGAGCACCCGCAACTCCAATGCCCTTGATTTCGCCCTGCTGATTCAAGATCTCGTGCCGCTGCTCGAGGCGTATGAACACGCCTGGCACCGTGACGATGGCCAGAAGAGGCTCGAATTGGCAGACGCCATTTGTCAGGGGATTTCTCCGGATCCAGAGTTGTTCCTGAATCGCGTCGAGCTGTTAGGTGCTTACAGCATGATCGAGCATCTCTTCATAACGACTGATCGCGATGGGCACGTTGTCTATACGCCCATAGGACGGCGGCACGTTCGGCTGCTCCATGAATACGAAGCACGGATCGGTGTCTTGTCGAAGCCGTTGTATGACGATTGTCCGAACTTCCGGCCGATTGCCGGCGCGTATTCTCCATATGGGGTCCTTTATGGTTTTTCATCCGATCTCATGGAACATATGGCGCTCAAGACCTTGCAGCCCGATGCCGTGACACAGTTTAGTGTGGAAGATGTCTTTATCGGTGGGGACGCCAACGCCGACAAGCTCGCCTGGGTGAGCGGGTGGCGGAAGTTACCGCACCTCAAACCGGAAGTGGAAAAGCTGTTCGACTACCCCCAACAGTTTGCCGAAGACATTTTCGATCGGATCGAGCATGCGCTGCGCAGACGCGTTTCCGATGGCGAGGCGAACGCTGTTGTTCAGACCGGGCGCCTATTCATCCTACCCGCGGATAATCTGAAGGCTGATTCGAAGGCGTCGCTGATTCCGGATCTTCCAGTCCGGTACATCGGATCGTCGGACATGCAGATCGTGGCTGCGCACAAGGCTGATTGTCATGACGAGACGCATCTGTTGAGCGACCGGCGAGAGGGGAAGTGCGTTCTCAGCTATAAGACGCCAGGCGGATGGGTTGCCATTACAAAGGACATCCTCACTGAAGTCTTAGGAGCGGCGCGCGATGTCAGGATTGTTGGGCTGCCCCCTGTGGCCGTCGGAGTGTTGAAGTTGATGTGTCGCAATCTGGTTGTTCTTCCGGAGGGCGGATGGTGAAAGTCGCTAGTGAACGCGTTAGGCCCGTGGTCGGCACAGGCACACCTGTACCCGGCTCCTTGGGCCGAATGGCGCGCGAGACAGCTCACCGAACCGATCGATTAGCTCGAGGCCAGCGGCCGAAATCAGCAACGGCAGCTCCTGAGGAAAGATGCTCCTGAGGACCATCGGGACGATCCACGCATCTGGCTTATCTGGCGCCGAGATATACCAGGTCCCGCGGTTCACCTGGGTGACCGGATCGTAATCGTGGGTTGCCTCCACACATAGCGCGCCGAAGGTCGCTGTGGTCACCTCCATGACGGGAAAGCGCTGGCCAGAGGGCCGGGCCAGCATCCTGACGTCGGGATTGAAGACGTCGAATGCGAAGACGCCGTCTGGAGTCAGATGACGTCTGACCGCTGTCAAAGCAGCCAGCAAATCCGTCGTCGACAGCAGGTGCAGGAGCGAGTTGCGGGCCACGAAGATGAGATTGAAGGCGCGGCCCAGCGCGAAATCACGCATGTCGCCTTGGACAAACGCGACCGATGCGCTAGCTGCTGATGCTCGCCTTCTCGCGACGTTCAGCATTGCTCTTGACTGATCGAGTCCCACGGCCGGAAGACCGAGCTCCGCAACGGGGACCGTCAGCTGCCCTGTGCCGCAGGCGAGCTCCAACACGGCGCCGGCCTGCTGCCGCGCAAGGTCGACATAGAAAGGCACCTCCCCGTGGACCGGCAACAGCGCGTCGTAGAGGTCAGGGTGATCGTAGAAATCAGGAATCAAGACGACCTGCTTCCAGCAGCGGTCGGTCCAGTATGTTCCGAAACACACTGAAGAGAGATCGACACGACAGAAGTTCGATATCCCGACCTTGGTCATGCACGGTGAGGACGACCAGATCGTGCCCGTCAAGGAGTCGGCGAAGAAGTCAGCAGAGCTGCTCAAGGGGGCCGTGGAAATCTACTATCCGGGGACTGCCGCACGGCCTCACCGCCACGCATGCCGACCTCGTCAACCGCGACCTGCTCGCGTTCTGCCAGCAAGGAAAGCGGCAGGTCGCGTAGATTCACGCAGCCGGGCGTGTCGCCTCCACGGCATCGCGCTCGGTAGCCAGCGGTGCGCCGTCGACCGCACAGTAGTGGCGTCGATCCAGTCTGGCCGCCGGGCATGAGTCCGCGCGGCCGGCGACCTGGTTGCGGATCAGCAGCCACGCGAGCAATCCACCCGCCGCGGCCAGAGCGGCACTGATGCGCATCGCCGCACGAAAACCGCTCGCGAAGACAGCCGGGTCGTGATACGCATCGCCGGTCAGACCGGTGAGCCCTGGAATCATCGCTACGGCGAGGAGACCTGCACCCCTGGAGATCGCGTTGTTGACGCCGGACGCAATGCCCGCATGCCTTGTAGCCGTTGCGGCAAGCACTGTGGCGGTGAGCGGCGCAACCGTCAGGGATAGTCCGAGACCGAACACCAGCAGTCCCGGCAGTATGGCGCCGAAGTACGTTGCTTCCGCCTGCACACGGCTCACCAGCGCGAGCCCAGCGGCGATACCCAGCGGGCCGATAGTCATCGGCAGGCGGGGTCCAATGCGATCAGCAAGCTGGCCGGCCCGCGCGGACAGCGCCAGCATGAGGCCCGTGACCGGCAGCGTTGCGGCGCCCGCCTGCAGCGGCGAGTAGCCCAGGACCTGCTGGAGATGGATCACGAGCAGGAAGAAGAAGATGGAGAGACTGGCATAGACGATGAGCGTGACGAGGTTGGCGGCCGTGAACTGCCGCGATCGGAAGATCTCGAGCGGCAACATCGGATGCCGGACACTCCGCTCCGCCGCAACGAAGCCGGCGAGCGACGCCAGGCCGACAGCGCCGGCCGACAGCACGCCCGCCGTCGCGCCGCGCTCGCCGGCCTCGATGAGCGCCCAGCTCACCCCGGCCAACCCGACGACAGTCAGCGCCGCGCCGGCAACGTCGATGCCGCGCACGGCTGAGAGATCTCGCGTCTCGGGAACGTGCCGGAGCGCCACGGCAACCACCGCAACAGCCAGCGGCACATTGATCAGAAAGATCAGACGCCACGAGCCCACGCTGATGAGCCACCCCCCGACAAACGGCGCCATCGCCGCAGCGATTCCTGACAGACCCGACCATGCGCCGACCGCCCGTCCGCGATCGCTCGCTGCGAACGAGGCCTGAAGGATCGCGAGGCTGCCTGGCGTGAGCAAGGCCCCTCCGATACCTTGGAGCGCGCGGGCGGCCACCAGCGCCTCGGAAGTGGGCGCGATGCCGCAGAGCAGCGACGCGCCCGCGAACCACACGACTCCGAGCAGGAACATCCTCCGGCGCCCGAATCGGTCACCCAGGGAACCGCCAATGAGGATCAGAGACGCGAGCGTGAGCGTGTAGCCATTGATGACCCATTGCAGCCCGGCGACGCTCGTGTCCAGCTCTGTGCCGATCGTCGGCAGTGCCACGTTCACAACCGTGGCGTCCAGAAATGCGATGCCCGATCCCAGCACGGTGGCGAGCAGAACCCAACGCGCCCTCGGGGTTCCCCAGGTGACGGACTCCTCTACGGAAATCGGTGCGGCCATGATCTCACCGAACGATCGTCCTCGCCGGGGACGTATTCGAAGGTCGGACCTGCTCACGGACAGTATGCCTGGCAGAAGCGATCATTTCGCCCTCGTGCTCGGTATCCCTGCATGTCACACTGTTGTAGGACTGGACACAGGAGCGACGGAAAGGCCTGCGGATGATGCCAGAGGTGGCCGAGACAGGGAGGGTGCGGGATATTCGGCACGCGCGTGCCGCGTTGCTCGCAGGCTGTCTGTTCATCGCGCTGCCGGAACGTGCCACCGCGGTGGAGCTCCTTGCCGGCGCAGTGCGAGCCTATGAGGGGCACGTGGAGCAGGCAAAGCGTGCCTTTCTTTCCCGCGTACAGAACGACATGGCGCCGACGCTGCCGGCTGACGGTATCGTCGTCGCAGGCCCCGGCGAGCAAGACGGAATCATCGACGTGCCAGGCGGCCTCGTGCACCATTGGATTGGTCGAGCGTTCCTGCAACGGGTGACCCTGCGCACTGCGGTCGATGTCTCCCGGAGATACTCGGCGTACAGCACGATCTACAAGTCAGTCGTCGCTTCGAGGTTGCTGAATCGTGACGGCGAGACCTACCGCGTCTTGCTGAGGCTGAAGGAGTCGGAAGCCGGTATCAGTGCTGTCCTCGAGGTCCGATCGACCGCGCACTACGTCGACGTCAGTAGTCGAGTCGTGTACGAGCTCTCTAACACCGATGAAATACGGGAAGTGAAGAACGCCGGCGAACGCAATGAACAGCTGCTCCCTGTCGGCCGCGACTCTGGCTACTTATGGCGGGCGAACGTGTTTACGCGCTTCGTCCAGATGCCGGGCGGCGTGTACGTCGAGGCGGAAACACTCGGGTTGAGCCGGCGGTTTCCGACGATGCTCAGCTGGATACTGGAACCGATCGCTCGCCGGCTGGGACGTAAGAGTGTCGAGACCTCGCTCCTGGAGTTCCGCACCGCTGTTCTCAAGGAGCCCTGACCGGAAGAGTCTGCCGCCGGTTCCCCGCGAAGCGTACGACGCCGCCCCGACCGTATCAGTACCAGAGCGTGACGCGTCTGAGCTGGAGACCATCCGACCCGTCACTGTGCGAGAGCGAGTGAACGTGACCGAGTGACATACTCAACCGAGCTCCTGCCACAGGCCGAGCCGTTCGGCGAAACGGAACCGCAAGCGGCGCGTACTCGTCGACTCTGGTGCCGGCCCAGGAGTGCGGCGGCAAGAGGGAGATTCACCATGAAGAACGTCACGCGCGGACTGGCGGTGGCCGGCCTGATCGTCTGCTGGGCGCAGGCGGCAGCGGCGCAAACGGTCGACGAGATCGTCGAGAAGCACCTGGCCGCGATTGGCGGACGCGCCGTGCTCGCGAAGGTGACCTCCCGATCGATGACGGGAACGATCACGGTGGCGACCCCGGTCGGCGAGGTGTCCGGTCCGATCGAGATCGTGAACCAGTCACCGAACAAGACGCGCATGCTCGTGACACTCGATCTGTCATCGCTGGGCGCCGGCAAGATGGTGCTGGAGGAGCGCTTCGACGGCACGTCCGGCTACGTGATGGACACGATGCAGGGCAATCGCGAAATGGCGGGGGCGCAGCTCGAGAACTCGAGAAACGAAACGTTCCCGACGCCGCTCCTCGATTACAAGGACAGGGGCCACGCGCTCGAGCTCGTCGGCAAAGAGAAGGTCGGCGACCGGGAGGCGTATCTCCTGGTCCTCAAGCCCAAGAGCGGCCCGCCCATCCGCCGGTTCATCGATGCCGAGTCGTTCCTCGAGACGCGCCTGGTGTCGACGGCCAGCGCACCAGAGGTCGGTGACTTCGAGCAGACGCTAGACTTGCTCGACTACAGACAGGTCGACGGGGTCCGCGTGCCGTTCATGATCAAGGGCACGTCCACCGCCCAGAACTTCACCGTCACGTTCGCGACGGTCGTGCACAACCAGACGATCGAGCAGGCGCTCTTCTCCAGGCCCGCGAACTGACCGTCTTATTTTCAAACCAGCGAACTCTGGCGCCGCACGATGCATTCTCCTCGGTTGTCATCGCTTGGGAAAAGCCAAGAATTTGGCCTGGAGAAACGTCAGACCGAATTGAAGGCGACTGATGTTCTCCAGGAACGCCGCGTTGTAGTAGTCCTGGCCGCGATAGTAACGAACGAACAGCCCGGCGCCGCCCCATCGTGAAGGCAGGCAGGCGGCTTCTACGGCCAGCGTGACATCATCCACAACCGGTGCGGCGTCGCGGACAAACATCAGAAACCCTCCAGCCCAGGCGCGGCCACAGTTGACTCGATTGAGCAACGGAATCGGTGCACGCCAGTTTCCTGAGGCGACGTCAGCTGTCACTCGAAACCGCGTTGCGCCGTAGAGCGGCTTCAGCGAGTCAGAAATCGATCCGCCGATGTAGCCACTCGGGTTTAACTCGATGCTGCCGCCAACGCCCCACTCTCGGCGCGTCACGGCACGGATATCTTCCGGATCGTTGCCCTCGGGATGCAGCCGACGATACTCGAGGCCGAACCGGATGTAGTTCGTGGAGAAACTGCCATTCTCGGTGTTGACGTCTTCGGGCCCGTCCACAACCGGTTGCTGTGGCTCACACTCGCCCTCGATGCGAACCTGTTCGACAAATAGGCACCCGTTCTGTCCATTCGAGTGATGGCCGAACGGAATAACGTTGACCAGCCACATCTCGATTGGACCCCTCAGAAATTGCTCATCGTCGGAGCTTCCTGCCGAACGATTCTTCAGCCATGCCAGCTGAATCGTCGCCTTCGGCATGTAGGACGGCGTGCGGACTGGACTCGACTCCTCATCGAACATGCGCAGCCGGGTCAAGAAGGTGCCAAAGACGGAATAAGCGAACACACGGGGTCTGTTGGCATCGAGCACACGCTCCAGTGCCCGGCTGAAGTTGTCAACGATTCGAATATCAGGAGCGATCTGCGCTTCGAACACGAGACCGCCGTCAGTGTGCTGAAAGACGTAGCTTCCATCGGGTTTCAATGACACCTTGTCGTCTGTGAGGAAGACGAATGGGCCCACGGGCGCGAAGGTGCCGTCTTGGGCAGAGGCTACGTCGGCCGCGCCAAGAATGCAGGTCAGTAGAACGACAGTCAGGTAGATTGCCGACCTCATAGTCACCCTTCCACGATTTCCTTGGCGAGGGCGGCGTTGTGGCTCCCCTTGATCTTGATTGGCGCATTGCGCGGTCGGAGCGAGAACGTGTAGTTGAACTGCTCGCCCAGATCGGTGCGCAGGCGGGTGAGACGCGTATTGGTGGCTTCAAAGTCGTTGAGATTTGAAATCTCGCAGATGAAGGTATCCGAGAGCAGGTGGCAGCGGCGTCGCTCCTCGCCAGACGGTTTTAGATCGAACTTCTCGAGGATCTTTGTGAGGACATCCTCAACTGGAAGAGTGCCAGGCACAAGATCGTAAGAGAACTCGGCGTACATCGTCTGTGTCCTCCGATTGCTGGGCCTCAGCGCGTAAACCACAGGGGAAGCTAGAACCATAGGAGCTGTGAACCGTCGCTCGGCGACGGTTCACGCAAACTCTCTGCGATCAAAGCCGGAAGATATCCACCTGCACGCCATCCTTGTCGTCGCCCTTGACCCTGTCCTTGGATGGCGAGTCGTAGCAGACCATCGCGCTGAGCGGAAGATCGACGAGTGACATTCCTTCCGCATGATCCGCGTTCTCTCCAAAGGGAACGGTGACCTTCTTCTCCAGGTCCTTGCCGAACACCAGCGCGTTCGACGTGTGGTCGAGCGCCTTGCCCCAGCGATAGATGAACACGGGACCGTCCAGGTCCATCGTCGGACCCGCCAGGATGTAGAGATCCTTCCCGTCAATGGCGAGATCGCGCACGCCAAGTCCATCGAGGTCGAGGAAATGCTTGCGGTATGGCGCTCCAGCAGGACCAATCGCCTGCAAGGCCAGGACGCCTGCAGCGGCCTCGCTCACCAGCAACTCGAGGACGACGCTCCAGCCACGAAGTACCGGGCCCCGTAGACCGACGAAGACGCGATTCCCTGACGCCGCCAGCCCTTCGACATCGAGGCCGTTGTCCTTGCTGGGAATTCCCACGAGCTTGCCGTTCGCGAAGCGCGGGACGAACGGCCCGATGTGCGGATCGGACTCCAGCGCCTGTGTCAGCAGATTGCCCCGTGCATCGCCCTTCAGGCGAGCGGCCGTGAGCGTACTTGCTCGGTCCGTTGGCTCGAAATCGGATCCGTTTTTCTTGAGCGGCACCCGACCGAGCGTGAGCCGATTCGGGTCGAGCGTCACATCAGCCAACCTGGTGAAGTTGTCAGCGGCGGATTTCTTGTCGTCCGCCTTCTTCCTCTTCAGGCTGTGCGATCCGACGACCCACAAGTAGCCGCCATCGACGTCGAGTCCCTCGATGTCAACTTCGGTCTTGTCGCCGGAAACCAGTCCCAGCAGCGGCCGCAGGTCGAAGCGCCGGTGCTGACCGAAGTTTCCCGTGGGCTCTCGAGTCAGCCGATCGACGAACGTGCCTTCGTCGCCTCCAATCCACAGGTTCTTCTCGTGAACGACCAACGCGGAACAATTCGTTCGAATGTCTTTCAACAGCTCTTCCCCGAGCGTCTTGTCGAATTTCAGGAGGACCGGCGTGACGGTGGTTGTGCCTGGCATACGAACCTCCGTTCGTTGCACGGGGACGGGTCAAAAGGTGCGACCTCACAGGGCGCCTCCACAGGAGTAAACGTCCGCAGGAAAGTTTCCGAACATCGGATATGCGTGGTGAGCGATTCAGGATTCAACGAAGCCGCCCGGCCAGCATGCCCGCTGACCGGTTCTGCACGCCGGGGGCCTTCGCGCAGGGCGGCGTGATTCTATTCAGGAGACGGCGGCGGCAGGCACAACGCGTTCAGTACTGGATTCTTCTTTTTCGCTGAGGATGACGGCGAGAAAACATAGATCAATCAGCCAGATGACCGGCTGACCGATCTCATACAGTAAGTTCCACGGATACTCCCAGCGGTGCAAGTCACCCGGCGCTTGCATCCCCAGCCACGTCATTCCCACCAAGCCACCCGCAATCCATTTCGCCGCGCTAGTGGCGTTTGCGCGCGATGTCACACGCCAGAGGGCCAGCATTGGAAACAGAATCAACATATCGTCGTAGATTCGATGATAGAAGAGCACACGCGTGACGAGGGCTCCAACGCCAGCGAGCAGCCAGATATCGCGCTCGCGATAAAGCCAGACCCAGCTTCCCCAACTTGCCAATCCGACCAAGGTGAGCGGCGTCAACCAATCCGGCTTTCCCAGGATCGCGAGCCAATGCGGCAAGTGCGGTCCGGGTTCGCCGAGCGTGACCTGACGGCTGACGTCTGCCCAATCGGCCAGGAGTTTCCAAAGCGGTTCGGGTTGGAATGCCGCTGCGGCGAAGGTCAGGGCGAGATATGCCAGAGAGAAGAAAAGGATAGGTCGCCAACCACCGAGGCGAACGAGAACTAACATGAAAAATGGCGCGGCGAGGTTGAGTTTGACAGACGCGATGAGCAAGAGGAGCGCGCAGAGCGCATCGCGTTGTGAGGACTTCTGTTGAGATGGAGCGAGAAGGGCGAATGTAGCGGCGAGCGCGGGAAGAACGAGCGTTCCCAGTTGACCGTTGCCCAGGGTGATGGGCGTGGGATACATCGAAAACGGCAACAGGATAATAAACGTGCGGCCGAGGTTTGTTCGTGCGTCGCTTGCGCGCATGAGCAAATACGCAAAGCCGACCAGGATGCCTGAATTCAAAACCCCCCAGAGCCAGCGGACGCCGACGGGATCGGTCCAGCTCAAAAAGGAAAACAGAATCGCGTAGCTGGCCGGCGGATACCCGCCATGAGTGGTGTCTACATAGACACGTTCACCGGCAAACCATTGCTGCACTTCGCCATAGCGGAGTAATAAATCGATCGCGCCGCGACGCCCCCAGTCGAACAGCAAGCGCGATCCCTCGCTCCGCAAACGAATGAAGGCCGCGACGAGCATGTATCCGATCGCCGCAAGCAATATGACACGACGATATCGCGCCCATAGGGCGGAAAGCGTTTGCATCATGTTTCTTGGGCTTCCGTTCGGTGTCTTGGGTTTCTCTTTGGGATTCTTGGGTTTCGAGCCTGGGTTTCTGGCGAGGATTCTTCCGGCGAGAGCGCACGCCCGGCTGTCCAGTACGACTCACACCGCTGCTGCCCGAGAACTCCCGCGCCTCGGCGCCGCGTTCGCGCCTTCAGCCGGCCAACAACTTCCGGGCCATCCATCGAGCGTCGCTCGCCCGCTGCGGCCCGTCAACCTCGGACCCCGCGACGGCGCCGTCGAACAGCACGACCAGAGCGCGAGCCGTCGCTTTCGGGTCCTTCACTCCCGCCGCCGTCGTCCACTCGCGGAAACGCTCCGCGAACCACTCTCGCTGACCGTGAGCAATGGCGCGCGCCGGGTGCGCCGCATCGGTGAGCTCGCTCACCGTATGCTGCAACGGGCACCCGCGGAAGTCCTTCGACTCCGCCCATTCCACCACCCAGTCGAAAAACCTGAGCGCTCGTTGTGACGGGGCTGTGTCGGCGAGGTAGGCCTCGATGCTCGCGCGGGCGCCCGTCGTTTTGCGCTCGAGGTAGGACGCGACGAGCTGGTCCTTGCAGCCGAAGTGCTGATAGAGCGACGCCTTCGCCGCGTCCGCTTCGGCCAGGAGGCGGTC
>Ga0075418_10003798_pt1 | contig 17237 bp, 14 predicted proteins | sample SoiMetdeltSBSDD2_FD_81776 | JGI IMG/M metagenome (GOLD analysis project Ga0075418, IMG submission 81776) | Bulk soil microbial communities from a Populus tree surrounding site in Tennessee, USA - Soil MetaG P. deltoides SBSDD2 | ecosystem: Environmental > Terrestrial > Soil > Tree plantation... | reverse complement strand
CGCTTCACCCTTGCGCTCGCTGCCTTTTTGGATCTCACGCCATTTTTCATTGATCGCGTCAATCTCGCGATGGATGAAGGTGGAAGAAAACATATCTCTTAGAGTAGTCACCTTGAGGAGACTTGCAAGGAGATATATTTGACTATCCTGTTAATTATTATGACAAACGCGATAGTTAATGTGTGGCGAAAACAAAGTAAAGCATTCTCGCTTAAACTTTCTTTTCGCTTGGCCGTTCGGCGGCTTTTTGCTGCGGCCGTTCGGCGGTTTCTAACCTCTTTTAACGGCCGAGATCAAAAAGCTGATCGAAGCCACGGAATCCGGCAGCCGCGACCGCCTCATGCTAATGGTACCTGCACTCACCGGGCTACGGATCGGCGAAGTTTTGGGACTTACGTGGCCAGTCGTTGACCTGAAGGTCGGGAAATTAGAAGTCCGGTTAAATCTTGCCGATACGGACAAGGGTCAGCCGCTCACGCTCCAGCCACCCAAAACCAACAGCAGCCGGCGCACTGTTCCCCTCCCCGCCTGAACTGACCAGCGAGTTGAAAATCTGGAAGCTCAAATGCCCAAAGAGCGATCTAGATTTCGTCTTCGCGCGGGAAGATGGTTTGCCGTATCACCGAAAAGCGGCAAGCGTTACACTGGACCGGGCTATCAGCACGGCTGAGATCAAACGACTGACACCGCACGGACTCAGACATACGTTTGCAAGCCTGCTCTTGGCGGACGGCGTACCGGTTCCAGAAGTCTCTGCGCTGCTGGGTCACGAAAATTCTTATGTGACCTGGAAGGTGTAGCAATGTCTCCATTGCCTCGCTTTTTATGAACTCGCGTAAGATGGGGCGGAGACGTAAAGCGCTTGATTTCTTAGGTTAGATGAAGCGAGAAAAGTTCAAAAAAAACCTAGGGCACATCCGATTGTTGCGTGATGGCGCCAACATCTACGCGCTGACGCGCTAACTCAGCCCGGTATCGACGGCTGACGATCAACAGCGTGATCGCGGTGATCGCGCAAACCGCGCCGCAGATCGCGAAGGTCCAATCCATGCCGATCGCCGCGCCCGAGGCGCCGATGAGCATGCTGCCTAGCGACCACAGTCCGCGATCCATAAAGAACAGACTCAGCACGCGTCCGAGCAGATTGTCGGGTGTCGCAGTCTGAATGGCGGTGTTGGAAAGAGCGCGGCCGGCGATTTGACAAAAACCAATCATCGCGAGAAAGAGAAACGACAAAAAGAAATTGTGCGAAAAGGCGAACAAAGCGATCGATACAGCAAACCCCAAAGAGCTGACACATATGGATCGAACACCGACGCGGAGCTTGTTCACCGAGGCTAACACCAATGCCGCGACGGTGGCGCCGACGCCGGGCGCCGACATGAGCAGGCCAAAGCCCGACGCGCCGACGTGCAGAACGTTGGTAGCAAAGATCGGCACAAATCGGTTGTATGGAGCGCCGAACGTGGCAATCACGTAGGAGAGCCCGACGATATAGAGCAGTCGTCGATTGCTCAGCAAGTAGCGGAACCCCTCCTTCACGTCAGCCCAAATATTTTGTTGATCCTTCCGTTTTTCCCAGGGCGGCAACTCCATCAGGTAGAGATTGAAAAGCAGAAACACGAAGCTGATTGCGTTAACCAAAAAACATCCGGCGATGCCGATCGACGCGATGATCAATCCACCGGCCGAAGGTCCCAAAATTTTTGAGAAGTTGAACACCGAAGACTGCAACCCGATGGCGTTAAGCAGTTCCTCTTTGGGCACGAGGCTATTGACCAGCGATTGGCGCGACGTCTGATTGATCGTGTTCACGACGCCGAGAAAAAATGCCAAAACCGCAATATGCCACAACTGAATGACTTCAAACTCGACCGCGAGCCAGTAGATGATCGCTTGGATCATCGCCGCGGTTTGCGTAATCATCAGCACGCGCCTACGGTCGAATCGGTCGGCGATGGCGCCGCCCACGGCGCCCACCAACAAGCGCGGCAACGTGTCAAAAAAAGCGATGACGCCGATAGCGACAGGCGAATTCGAGACGTGCCACACCAGCCAACTTTGCGCCACGTTCTGCATGAAGTCGCCGGAGCTCGAGATCAGTGCGCCTTCCAGCAAGAGACGGAAATTTCGATGTCTGAGGGAACGGAGGGTGCGAAGATTCCGTAGGCTTTGCATGTTCGAGTTGACGAGCGGTTATTTACCTTTTATCTTACGCGACCCGCGTTGCGTTTGAAACCGGCCAGCGCAAGCGCGGCAACGCAGAGCAAACATGATCGCACCCAAATGGTACAGCCAAATCACGACCTACCAGTGGCGCGTGCTGATTTGCGCGTGCCTCGGCTGGGCCCTCGACATCATGGACGGCTATCTCTATGCAATCATCTTGTTTCCCGCCATGAGCGATTTGCTCGGCACCAGCGAGAGCGCGCAAATCGGACTCTACGGCGGCGTCGTACTCAGCATCTTCATGATCGGTTGGGCGCTCGGCGGCCTTATCTTCGGTCCCATCGCCGATCGTTACGGCCGCGCCAAGACCATGGCCATTACGATCCTGATCTATGCTTCGTTCACTGGTCTCTGCGGCATCGCCGGGAGCTGGCAGGAATTGGCGGTCTACCGTTTCTTGACGGGGATAGGCATCGGCGGCGAGTGGGCCGCCGGCGCGGCATTGATCGCCGAAAGCTGGCCGGCGAAAGCGCGCGCAAAAGCCGCCGGCATCATGCAAGCTTCCGGCGGCATCGGTTTCTTTCTCGCCATTGGATTGTATCTCTTTATCGGCCCTTACGGCTGGCGTTGGGTCTTTGCGCTGGGCGTGCTGCCGGCCATCGTCGCCTTCTACATTCGCTGGTCTCTCGAAGAGCCCGAGCGTTGGACTAAAGCGAAAGCGAACCAAAATCCTCTTCCTCTCCTTTTCAAAAAGCCGGTGCGGCGCGACGTCCTGATCGGCACCGGACTCGCAGTGGTTGCGACGTTCGGCTACCAGGGTGCCATTCAATGGGTGCCGAGTTGGATCGCCGCCATGCTGCACGCGCAAGGCACAAGACAAGTGATTCCCCAGGTGAGCCTCGTCACCACCACGCTGACCACTGGCGGAATCATCGGCTGTCTCTGCCTGCCCTTCATTGCCGACCGTTGGGGGAGAAAACACGCGCTGCTGATTTATTTTCTCGGCGCCCTGGTCTCAGTGCCGACAACGTTCTTGCTCGCGCGGGAACTGAGCCACGCGGTCCTCGCCGCACCGATCATGGGTTTTTTCGCCGCCGGAGTGACCACGGGGTTCGCGATTTATTTTCCTGAATTGTTTCCCACGGCGATCCGCGCCACGGCGCAAGGTTTTTGTTTCAACTTCGCCCGCTTCTTTTCCGCCGCGGGCCCGCTGCTCGCCGGTGTGCTCACTTCCGCGCATGGCTCCTTCGCACCAGCCATCGCGACCATCGGCTCCATTTACTTCTTTGGCTTGATCATTCTAATCTTCGCCCGCGAAACCAAAGGCCAGGCGCTGCCGGACTAGGATGGAAAAGACTGGAATGATGGAGTATGGGAGTGGTGGTAAAAGACGGATGCCCATTACTCCAATACTCCAGCACTCTATTACTCCAACTCTCTCTCTCCTCAAGGAGCCGCCATGTTTTCCATGCCCATCGTTCGTTTGCTCGATGAAGGCCGTAAACTCGCGGAGACCGGCCGGCGGGTAAGTGTGTTATGGCAGCATGCGGACACGTTGGTTTTTCTCGCGCGCGGGCGCGAGTATCGCAGCGAGTTTCACATCAACCCGAGCGATGAGACGATGCACATGATCAAAGGTGACATGCGCCTGCACTATCGGACGCCGGAAGGAAAAGAAGAAGTAGCGCTGATCCAGGAAGGCGCGATCATCTACACGCCCGCGGGCACGCCCCACTCGCCGCGCTTCCCCGAAGATGCCTTCGCGCTCGTATCAGAGCGCAAACGCCGCCCCGGCGAGATCGATCGCTTTCAGTGGTTTTGCCTCAAATGCGATACACTGTTGCACGAAGAAAGCTTCGTCGTCGAAGACTACGCCCTCGACCCCGTCTCGAAAGCGTACAAGCGTTTTTTCGATAGCGAAGAATTCCGCACGTGCAAAACGTGCGGCGAGATCATGCCCGCGCCGGAATCACTCTGAACGTGAATTCGCAGTGAAACGGCACAAGCGGTCTCAACCTCGAATCTTTGAATTCTTTTTCCGAAGCAAACGACTGGAAAGATTGGTTTTAAATATTCAATTCCTTCGACCGGTCATAATCATGGCGCGCGCCAGCGACAGCACCTTGCCGTGGAAACAATCTGTCGATCTGGGCCAACTCGTCTGACGTTAAAGAGATATTCGCTGCGCCGATATTTTCTTCGAGGTGGCTGATTCGATGCGTTCCGGGAATCGGCACGAAGCTTTCGCCCTGATGAAGTATCCACGCCAACGATAGCTGCGCGAGAGTAATCCCTTTTACTCTCGCAAGCTTTTCTAGTTCGCGTAGCAAGCGAGCATTGTGATCCAGATTTTCAGCGGAGAAGCGCGGCGCTTTGCGTCGGCCATCTTTTTCGCCCAGGTCGGATAAAGTTCTTACCGAACCCGCAAAAAATCCTCGGCCAAGCGCATAATAGGAAACAAAGCCAATGCCGAGTTCATGTATGGTGGGGATCGTGTCGACCTCATAGTCGCGCGTCCATAGAGAATACTCGCTTTGCACCGCAGTGATCGGATGCACCGCGTTGGCGCGCCGAATGGTTTGCGAACCCGCCTCGCTGAGACCGATATGGCGGACCTTGCCCTGCTCGACGAGCCTGCTCATTGCGCCGATGGTCTCTTCGATGGGAACTTTCGGATCGACGCGGTGCAAATAATAGAGATCGATGTAATCGGTCTGTAGCCGGCGCAATGAATTTTCGCAAGCCCACGCTACGTAAGCCGGTTTGCCTTCGACCTCGCGGCCATCCGCCCAGGGTTGGCCGCGCAAGTTGCCGAACTTAGTCGTGAGCACGACATCGGCACGTCTTCCTTCAAGCGCTTTGGCCAGGATCTCTTCGTTGTTGCCGTTATTGTGGTCGGCGCTATCGATAAAATTGACGCCGAGAGCGATGGCGCGCTGGATCACGGCAATGGCGTTTTTCTCGTCAGCCTCGCTCAACTTGCCTTGAAACGGTGGACAGCCATAGCCGACGGCGGAGACTTTCAAACGCGCTTTGCCGAGAAAACGATAGGACATCGGAGTACCTCCTTTCTCGGCGCAATGACAATACGGTTCGCATCCTTGGGTGCGGCCAATGCCGTCGTCGTGGATTTCCCTTGCGTCCTATGCGACTAAATCTCTTGCCGCTTTGGTTGCGCTGTGCCGCGCTGGGGTCTGGTTCGCCCTAAAGATTACTTCAGCAGATAGCTGAACTTTTCGCGTGCTCTGCGGACGATTTCCAGGTTTGGCGCGTTGACTTTCGGAAACTTGTCTCTCCATTCGTAGGGTCGAGTCGCGTCGATCACCATGCGTGAGTTGGTGAAGTCGCGCACTTTGCGCTGCTCGGGCGTCAGCCGCGGGTCCGCCGGCGTGCTGCGCATGCGGCGCAAGATGTCCACCGAAGTCGCCGGATCGTAACGCGACAGCATCGCCCACAGGAGCTGATCTAGATTGGAAACGTCGATATCATCGTCGACGACGATGACCATTTTGCAGCCGTAAACGCTCGCGCCGCAGCTCGCCGCCAGCACGCCGACCTGTTTGGCATGGCCTGCATAGCGCTGCTGGATCGCGAGCGCGATCAGCATGCGCGACGCGCCGATCTCGTGCGACCACACTTGTGTCACGTCAGGCACGCCGGCGCTTTGGAGTTGCTGTTTGAGCATCGCCGAGCGCATGATCGCGCGATAGCGCGCCATCTCGTCGGAGCCGCCGCCGATCGGCGGCACGCCGAGAATGACCGGGTCGTTGCGATGATAGATCGCTTCGATCTCCAGCACTGGCTGGGCGCTCTCATCGGACGCGTAGTAACCCGTCCACTCACCGAACGGACCTTCGAACTTGCGGTTGTCGTTATTGAGGAATCCTTCGAAAACGATTTCCGAATTGGCTGGGAAGGGCAGACCTGTGATCTTTCCGCGCACGCACTCTACCGGCTTTTTACGCATGCCACCCACGATATCGTATTCGCATAGCCCGTAGGGTTGCTCAGTTCCCGCCATGAAGAAAAACAGCGGATCACCGCCGATCACAAGAGCCAGCGGCATCTTTTCACCGCGTTTGAAATATTTCTCGCGGTGCATGTAGCCATGTTTGCCTGGAACCATCAGCAGGCTGACGCTTTTCTGATCTTGAATCATGGCCCGGTAGCAGCCTGCGTTTATCCACTTTTCGTCTGGGTCCATCGTAACGGAAAAACAGCCCGTGCCTATATAGCGGCCGCCGTCGTTCACGTGCCAGACCGGCGTGGGGAACTTTAGGATGTCGATGTCCGCGCCTTTGACCGTATTCTCAAAAATCGGCCCGTCATCGACGATCACCGGCGGGATAGGTTGGGGCGTTTTCTGATAGTGATCGAAGAATGCGTCGCTCAACTCCTGCTTGGAGAGCCCCTGCGGGAACCCGAGCGTCATCGCTCGCCGCTTGCCGGCGAAACAGTTGATCAGTAGACGAAACCCTTTGGGGCAACCCGGTACTTCGTCGAAAAGCACCGCCGGCCCGTCGTCCGGAGGAACTACGACATCCGTCGCCAAACCGATTTCCTCCTGCCATGACGCTCCCAGGACCGTTTTCAATTCGCCGAGCTTTTCAGCTTCGCTTATCCACTGGCGCAGATCGGTGAAAGCGATATGGGATTGAATCTTCGAGCTATCGAACATGTTTACTCCTTGTCTCGATCGATACTGCCAACCTACCACAAACCCCAGGCGCAGAAAAATTCACGAATTGCCGGCAAATTTGGAGGTTAGGACGGAAGACAATCTCTTAAAATCCGCCACGATCACTGATACTGTAATCCGGTTGAAGAAAGCGGCGCGAGAGTCATCAGTAAAATCAAGCATCATGAATACACTTGGAGGTAGGTCTATGCGGTTCAAGGCCAGATCGTTGGCAGTCATCACACTGGCGATTGGATTCAGTTGCGCGGTGGTCTTTCCAAAAGCGGTGTTTTCCCAGGCACCCTATTACCAAGGCAAAACGATCACGATCATTCGCGGCGGAGAGCCCGGCGGCTCTGGGGATATGCAAGCAAGAGCGCTTATTCCGCTCCTGAAAAAATACATTGCGGGCAATCCAACCATTATCATTGAAAACATGCCCGGCGCCGCCGGCATGAAAGCTGTCAACCACATCTACTCGACGGCAAAGCCCGATGGCCTCAGTATCACCGCGGTCGGGTCGGGCTTAGCCTCGGGCGCAATCCTCGGCTTGACGGGAGCGAGATACGATATCGATAAGCTGATCTACTTGGGCTCCACCGAGCATGGCGATCCCTACGTATTTTTGAGCCGGAAGGGGGCGGGCTTCGATACCTTGGAAAAATTGCGCGCCGCCTCAGGAGTAAAAATAGCAGCGCAGACTGTCGGCCACGCCGTTTATGTCAGCGGGCGCATATTCACTTATCTCTTGGGCCTCAAAGATCCCAAGAACATCGTCGGTTTTGGCGGCGTGGAAATGGACGCTGCATTGGCCCGCGGAGAAGTCGATGCCCGCGCCAACAGCGCCGATACGGTGGTCCGCCGCAACGCGGACGCGCTCGCTAAAGGCGAGCTCAATATTCACGCCACCCTGACAATTCCCAAGGGCAAGTTTCATCCACGCTTCGCCAACGTTCCTGACGCGGACTCCCTGGCAAAAAATGACAAGGAGCGCCAGTTGATCAGTTTGTTCCGCGAATTCATGTATCCGCGCTGGCCCTATGTTCTGCCGCCGGCAACGCCGCCGGAGATCGTCAAGACGCTCCGGGAAGCGATGAGCAAGTCGTTTAAGGATCCGGCCTTCGCTCAGGAATTCAAGAAACTGATGGGCGGCGAGCCCTCGCCTCTGACCGGAGAAGAGGTCGAGGCATCGATCCGCCAACTGCCGCGCGACCCGGAAGTTGTCGGACTGTACAAGAAGATAGCCGAACATGGCCCCCTGCCGCCTCGTTAAGCAGGGTATGCGCTTGATCCACGACGACGCGCGCGTACAATGAATTGAGTTGTTAACTGTGCCGATAATTCTAGAAAGAGGATTGAATTATGATCGTTGACGCCGATGCCCATGTTGTTGAATCCGAGCACACCTGGGACTTTTTGGACGCCTCCGAGAAAAAGTTCCGCCCGCAGCTTTTCAGCTCCACCGACAACTCCAACATGCAGTACTGGTTCGTCGAGGGAAAATCCATCGGCTTTCGCCCGCCGACGTTGACCGAGCAGGAACTGATCGCGCTATCGAAACAAACCGGACGCGAGCTCAAAACCGCGCCCGAGGCGCGCGAGCTGCGCGACGTCGAGCTGCGCTTGAAGCACATGGACAAGCTCGCCATCGACGTGCAAATTCTTTTCAACACCATGTGGATCGCCCGGGTCGCAGATAAAGCCGAAGCGGAAATCGCGCTGTGCAAATCCTGGAACCGCTGGATGGCGGAAGTTTGGAAGCAAGGCAACAATCGGCTGCGCTGGTCGTGCGTCGTGCCGGCCATGACTTTGAACGAGGCGATCCAGCAAATGCGCTACGCCAAAGAGAACGGCGCCGTCGCCGTGAGCCTGCGGCCGTTTGAAGACGACAAGCATCTCGTGGATCCGTATTTCTATCCGATCTACGAAGAAGCGACACGGCTGGATCTCGTCGTCGCCGTGCACATCGCCAACGGCAGTCCGCAACTGATGGACCAATTCAAGCCGCGCTACGATCGCATGGGCGGCTTCGCTCAGTTCCGTATACCGACGGTCATCACGTGTCTGTCTTTAATGATGAGCGACGTGCCGAACACTTTTCCGAATTTGCGCTGGGCCTTCGTCGAAGCTTCCGCCCAGTGGGTGCCCTGGGTCGTTAAAGAGGCGATCCGGCGCAGCGGCACGAAAGGCTTTCCCAAGCTGCCGTTCAAAGAATTCAACATCTACGTCACCACCGAGACCAACGACGACTTCGAATACGTTCTACGCTACGCCGGTGAAGATAACGTCGTCATCGGCACCGACTACGGCCACACGGACGCGTCGAGCGAAGTGGATGCCATCGACATCTTCCGAGCGAGCGATCTTGTCGCCGATCCGGTCAAGAAGAAAATCCTAGACGATAACCCACGTGCTCTGTATGCGTTATAAACCGATCGACCTTGAGTCAATTCTTCATAAAGGCTAAATTCTAACGTGGCCAAAGACCTGCGCAGTTTCATCGCCGAGCTGGAAGCCGCGTCGCCGGAAGAAATTGCGCGGGTGACGAACCCGATCTCGCCGCGCTACGAAATCACCGCGCTGCTCACTCAATTGGAGAAGAGCAAGCGTTTTCCGCTGCTTTTTTGTGAGAACGTCGAAGGCAGCGACGCTCCCGTCGTGGTCAATGTGCAAGCGAGCCGCAAGCTGATGGCGCTGGCATTGCAGTGCAAACCCGAAGAGCTGGCAACGAAATTCAGCGAGCGGCAAGGCAAGCCGATTGCGCCGGTGGAAGTAAAAGATGCGCCGGTGCACGAAGTCGTCAAGGTCGACGCTGATGTGGATCTGACAAAAGTGCCGCTGCTGACTCACTATGACGTAAACGCGGCGCCGTATATCACCGCCGGCATCGTCGTGGCCGCCGATCCGGACAGCGGCGTGAGAAACACCAGCTATAACCGGCTCATGATGGCGCGCAAGCGCGAGCTGCGCATTTTCATGGCGGTCGGCCGTCATCTCTGGACGCTGCACAACAAATTGGAACGGCGCAAAGAGCCGCTTCCCATCGCGATCGTTATCGGCGTTCATCCGTTGTTTTCATTGGGCGCGCAGGCATTTACCCCGTCGACGGAAGACGAATACGCGGTCATCGGCGGCATGATGGGCGAAGCGCTGCGCGTCGTGAAAGCGCAGACGGTGCCGATCTTGGTTCCCGCCGACGCCGAGATGGTGATCGAAGGAAAAATTCTCCCCGATGTCCGGCGCGAAGAAGGTCCGTTCGGGGAATTTACCGGCCACGCAGTCTCCAAAGATGATCGTCAGGTCATCGAAGTGACCGCGATCACGCATCGCAGGAATTATATTTTTCAGGATGTGCACGCCGGCTATACCGAGCACAAGCTGATGGGCGCGGTGCCGCGCGAAGCTGCGCTCATCAAAGCCGTGCGCCAAACCGTGCCGACGGTGAAAAACGTCTGTATGCCGGTGTCGGGCAACTGCCGCTTTCACGCCTATATTTCAATTGGCAAGCGCACACCCGGTCAGGCGAAGAACGCGATCTGCGCCGCTCTTGCGTCGGACATGCTGCTGAAACATGTGATCGTGGTCGACGACGACATCGACGTCTTCGACGAAGAACAGGTCCTCTGGGCGGTGTCGAATCGTTTTCAAGCCGATCACGGCTTGGTGGTGATCCCGAACGCCCAGGGCAGCGAGCTCGATCCGTCAGCCGGTCCGGGCGGCGTCAACGCAAAAATGGGCTTGGATGCGACGAAGCCGCTCACGGGTTTTGCCCCCGAGCTGAGAGTGCCGGATGAAGTGATGAAAAAAATTCGCTTGGAAGATTTTTTGCCGAAATTTGTAAAATAACTTTCCTGCGCGACGCCCTAAGCCAGCGAAAACGGCGTGCCCGCCTGCTGTTCCAAAGCCCAGCGATAAGCCCATGCCGTAGCCGTGGTGTCCCACAAAGACATGCCGACCGATTCGAAAACGATCGTGTCGTTTTCGCTGACCCGCGCTGGAATTTTTCCGAGGAGAACGTCGCCAAGTTCGCCGGCGATTTGGTCGGCCGACCAGGAGCCGTCGGCAATCATACCGGCATAGGGCTGCCGCGGCGCTTCGCCGCCGAGCACTTCCTCTTTCCAGGACACGATCACCCGCGAATTTTTAATCGTCGCACGCGGCAGTTGCCCGCTGGTAATCGACACGACCAAGGCGCCGGGCCGAACCCACCCGGGCTCGATCACTGGCGAACGGGTGCTGGTTGCCATGCTAACGATCGGCGCATGCTCGACCGCCGCGCGCGGATTATTGACCGCTTCGACATCGATGCCAAGCCAACCGCTCATTTCCTTGGCGAAGCTCTCGCGGTGAGCCTCGGTCGAACTAAAAACTTTGACTTTGTTCAACGACGGCAAGGCTCGGCGAATCGCCAAAAGTTGACCGCGCGCTTGACGCCCGCTGCCGATGAGTCCCAGTGCATCGGCGCCCGCCGGCGCGAGATATCGGCTGGCGACGCCCGCGGGAGCTCCCGTGCGCCAGACATTGAGCGCGCCACCGGCCATCAGCGCCAGCAAATCGCCGCATTCTTCATCGAAGAGCAAAATAAAATAGGAATCTTTGGCGCCGCGAAAAAGCGCATTGATGCGCATCCCCTGCCCCGCGCCTGGCACCGCTGAAGTAGTGATACGATATCTTTTTGTTCGATCGCTCAGGCTTGTTTCCAAACGGACTTGGCCGGCGACGGCGCCGCGGTTAAACGCGCGCATAGACTCTTCGATACGGTCGAGCAAACTATCCATCGCGGCGGGGTCGCGATACAACGGCGCCAAATCAGTCTCACTGAGCAAAAGCGGCATCAGAATCTCCTAAAAATGAAAAATGAAATGATTGCGGCCAGGTTCCTTCTCGGCCTATCCACGTGAACAGCCGACGCCTATCTCATTAATCGTGTCGAGAGTTTTGCGCAACAGCTTTGTCGCAGGTAAAAAATTCCGGCGAAAATCTTTGTTCGTCACAGCCCGACCTTTGCCTTTCGGATTGCGCACTAGGGCCGACTTAATGTAACATCAGCAAATATTTTTTCTAAATTATCGTTCTATTTGTAAGGCTGTGCATGGATAGCATCGGCGAAACGAAGGCTCGACTGCTCCGTGGCGCGGTCCAGGACAATATCGCCACTGTCCGAGGCGTCCGGATCGTTCACCCCAAACCGCAGGCACGCCGCCGGTCTGGAGTGTGGATTTTCAGCGCATTGAGCGCCATTGCACTCGTCTATTTGACCGTGCCAGCACAATTCGTGCCCAGCCGTGCGTCCGTCCAGAGCACGACGCCTGTCAGTGCCGCAGCCATCAACGTCGACCTGACACCGGAAGCGACTGTGCCGTTGTCGCACCCTCGACCGATCGACCGGAGCGCCATTCCGCTCTCCATCAAGACTATCGTCATCGATCCCGGCCACGGCGGTGAGCCAGGAGCCACGGCGGAGTCGGGTCTTACCGAAAAAGAGATTACCTTGGATGTCGCTTTGCGCCTACGGCGGCTCCTAGGCGAAAGCCCCTTCGAAGTCTTATTGACACGGGAAACCGACCGCCGCCTATCTCTGGACCAGCGCGTTGCTTTTGCCAATGAGCACAAGGCCGACCTCTTCCTTTCGATTCATGTGAATTCGATGGAGCCGCACACGATCCGAGCGTTGGAAACTTATTATGTCGGTCCCACCGACGATCCCGTTACGCTCAAACTCGCCAGCCGGGAGAATAAAGAGTCGGACTATTCCCTCGCGGACTACAAAAAAATCCTCGAAAAGATTTATGTCGACGCCCGGCGCGACGAATCACGCGTTTTTGCCAGGACCATTCAAAGCCGACTTTTTCAGTCGCTCAAGATCCCTAATCCCGATTTGGAAAATCGCGGCGTCCGGACCGCGCCCTTCGTCGTTTTGATCGGCACGCAGATGCCGGCCATATTGGTTGAGATCGCCTGTTTGTCCAATGAAAACGAGGTCCAATTGTTGACAAAACCGGATTATCGGGAAAATATCGCGCTATCGCTCGCGCAAGGGATTCGCCAATACGCGCATCGCTTTACCGTCGCCGACAGGAAAGGCTGATTCATGGAAGAAACCAACGAAACACTTTGTGTGGGCATCGACCTCGGCACTTCTCGAAGTTCGATTTCCGCGTCCACCGGCGAGCGCCACGTCGTCGATAGCTATGTCGGCTGGCCGGTCGACATGGTCGCACGCAAGTTGGTAAAAAAATCGGTCTTAGTCGGCCGCGAGGCTCTCGATAACCGGCCCATGCTCGATCTGCGCCGGCCGCTCGAGCGCGGCATTATGAAAGATGGCTCGGAAAAGGATCAGGAGGCCGTGCAAGAGATCCTGCGCCATCTGATCTCGGTCGCGGGCATCAAGCAAAAAGGCAAAAACAAATCCAAGGTGCGCGCCGTAGTCGGCGTGCCGGCGGAAGCTTTCCGGGTCAGCCGGCAAAATTTACGCAATACGATAGAAGGGGTCGCCGACAGTGTGATGCTCGTCTCCGAGCCGTTCGCCGTGGCGTACGGTTTGGAAGCGCTCTTGCACGCCTTGGTCATCGACATCGGCGCCGGCACGGCTGATTTCTGCGTCATGCAAGGCCGCTATCCGACCGAAGAGGACCAAAAAACTCTGCCCAACGCCGGCGATTCGATCGACGAACAATTGGTCAAGCTGATTCGCGAACGCCATCCCGACGCGCAGTTTTCCATCCACATGTTGCGCGAGTGGAAGGAAAAGTGGAGTTTCGTCGGCGAGCCGAAAAACCACGTCATGGTCACCGTGCCGATCAAGGGCAAGGCGACGGAAATCGATATCACCCAGGAAATGCGCGCGGCGTGCGAAAGCATCCTGCCGCCGGTATGCGAGACGATGGTGACGTTGCTGACAAGAGTCGAGCCGGAATTTCAGGACAAGGTGCGCGACAACATCATTCTCGCCGGCGGCACATCGCTGATTTCGGGGCTGTCCGAGGCGGTGACTAAGGCTTTGAGCGACCTGGGCGGCGGGCGCGCGACGGTCGTCAAAGATCCGGTTTTTGCCGGGTCGGACGGCAGCCTGGCCATCGCGCGCGACGCTTCGACAGCAGACTGGGAGAAGCTGTCACTCTAGCTGGAGCGCATGATTCGCGGCAGAAAATAGCTCGAACAAGCCGCGCGAGTATCGAATGGGGGCGCAGATGCGCGACTGGATTTCTGACCTCCTGATCTTCTCCGCTGGTATCGCCGGCGGAATTTTAATCGCCTACGTCAAACCCTATCTTCAAAGCGCCCGCATAAAGCGCACCGAAATGTTTGCCGAGCAGGCGCGCATCCTCGCCGACCTTAAAGAACGGCGCGATGAGGAAATTTTACACGAAGCGTTCCGCACCACCGAAGCGATCCGCGGCGAGCTGGCCAAGTCGCTGCAAACCTTGCGCAAGACAGTGACGACGGTGCTGGATCCCGTAACTGAGTCGCATAGCGGCGAGAGCGGCCAGACGATCCAGCTCACCGATCCGATTCAACCCAACCGATCGACTTTGTGAAAGCGCCCGCACCGATTTAGATTTTTTTATTCACAGACCCCACCCCGAAAAATATCTCCGCCTTCGTCTTGCGGTCGGTGGCTAAATTTGACAAGTAAGGCACAAGCGGAACACGGCTCCGCGGAGGTGGGCTGAATGAAGCTCATCAAGGGGGTAATGGCAGCGATATTGGCGCTGCTGCCGGTCGAAGCTATGGCTGAAGACACGATCAAAATCGGCTTGTTCAATCGCGACGCGGCGATCATCGCCGCCGAAGGCAAAGGTTTTCTCAAACAAGAAAACATCCGAGTGGAAATCAACACGGTGACCGATTCGCCGACGCTGTTGCGCAATCTGATCCGCGGTCAATATGATCTCATCCTTAACAACGCCGACAACGTCATCGGCTGGGCCGAAGGCCAGGGAGAAGATCCACAGAAAAACGATTTCGTGATTTTTCTCGGCGGCAGCCAGGGCGTCGACCAGAAGCTCATCGTTGCGCCGGGAATCGCGGGCTACCCGGATCTCAAAGGCAAAGTCTTCGCCGTCGACGCGCCGACAACCGGCTATGCCATCGTCGGTGTTTACATCCTGAAAAAGCACGGCCTCGAGTGGAACCGCGACTATACATTTAAATCCTTCGGCAATACCACGGCGCGGGCCGATGCCATGAGCCGCGGCGACGCCGCCGGCGCGATGATGAGCCTGGCCGACGACGAGATCCAGAAACGCAATTTCAAAGTGCTCGCGCACGCGCAAGATTATGTCAAACACTACGCCCGCGGTTTGGGCGCGACGCGGCGCGAGTGGGCCAACGCCAACGAAGATCTCGTCGTGCGCTTTAACCGCGCGATGATCCGCGCCACGGATTGGCTGCAAGACACGAAAAACAAGGACGAAGCCGTCCAACTATTGCTGGGCGAAACGAAAAACAACAAAGCCCGCGCCGAATCGCTGTACAACCTCACGCTCAGCCCGACCATGGGCCTCACGCCGCGCAGCCGCATCGACATGGAGGGCATCCGCACGATTATTGAATTGCGCGAAGTCGCCGGGCTGATGAAAGCACCGGTGCCAAAACCGGAAAAGTACGTTGACGAGCGATTTTACAAAAAAGCGCTGGCGACTCTGACACAGTGAAAAGGACATGATTCCATGAAACGCGTACTGCTTGGCTCCGGGTTGACAATCTTGCTCGCGCTAAGCGTGAGCCAGTTCGAATCTGCACGGGCGCAAGCGCAAGCGCCGCAAGGCAAGCCATTGACGATTCGCGGCAAGATCGCCGCCGTGGAAAAAGGTGCGCTCAAAGTCACCACGTCGGCGGGCGATGTCCTGGTGAAGTTTGCCGACGACGTGCGTGTCGGCGCGGTCGAAGCGGCTAAGCTCTCCGACATCGGCGCCGGCAACTACGTCGGCACCACGGCGGTGAAACAGCCGGACGGCACGCTCAAAGCGCTTGAAGTGCACATCTTTCCGGAGAGCTCGCGCGGCACGGGCGAAGGACACCGGCCGTGGGATCTCCAACCCGGCTCGACCATGACCAACGCCAATGTCGACAAGATCGAAGCATTCGCCGCCGAAAAGGTGCAGGGCCAGCTGTTGACTTTGAAATACAAAGACGGTGAACAAAAAATCTTCGTTCCGCCCGGCACACCGATCGTGAAGAACGTCGCCGGCGATCGTTCGCTGCTCCAGCCCGGCACCGGCGTTTACATTGCCGCCGTACGCGGCGAAGACGCCACGATCACGGCGACCCGCATCACCGCCGGCATCGGCGGAATCATGCCGCCCATGTAAACCGATTCACACTGCGCAAGGTCTCCCGGAAAAGTGAAGTTGCACCCGATAATTTCCCGCGCGAGCTTGTTTGGCTGGCTCTTCCTCGCGGCATCATCGCCGATGAAGCTTCAGGCCAATCCCTATCTGGCCAAAGCCGGCGAGCCGATCGTGCCGATTCGCATCGCCACCTGCGCCATCAGCGGCGGATTTATCCATCTCAACACCGCCCTCGATAACCACCTCTTTGACAAATACGGTCTCAAGCCGGAGTTGCTGCTCGTGCGCGGCGCCGGAATTTCGGCGGCGGCGCTCACGGCCAACGAGCTGCAATTTCTCTATTGCACGGCCGACGCGATCATTCCCAGCTTGGCCGCCGGCGCCGAGGCCAAGATGATCGCCTCGCCGTTGATCGGGTTACCTTGGGTGATCATCGCGCGCAAAGACATCAAGCGCATCGACGACCTCAAGGGTAAAATCTTCATCGCGACCCGCCCTGGCGGCACGCCGGACACGCTCATTCGCATTCTGATGAAGAAACTCAACTTCAGCGCCGACGATCTAAAAATCCGCCATATCGGCGGCGCCGGCCAAACCGAAATATACACGGCGTTGCAGCAAGACCTGGGACAGGCGACGATGGTGACGCCGCCGCTCGATGCGCGCGCCAAGCGCGACGGACTGAACGTTATCTACCATCTCGACGATCTGAACTTGCCCGCCATTTATAGCAGCGTGTTTGCTAATGATAAACTGCTCAGAGAACACCCCGCGATTGTCCAGAAATTTACCGCCGCCATGGCAGAAGCCATTCTTTTTGTCGAGAAAAACCCGGACAAAGCCAAGGCATCCGTCAGCAAAGTGCTGGCGCTCAAAGACCCCGAATCTGCGCAATCCGCCTACGACGCTTACGCCAAGCAGTTGGTCAACCGCCGCGTCGCGGTACCGGCTTGGCGAGTCACCGAAGCGATCGACAATCTGCGTCAGTCGGGCGCCAACGTACGCCGCAAGCCTGGCGAAATTTACGATAACAGCTTCGCGGAAAATCTCGCCAAGAGCGGCTTTCTCCGAGAGCTCTGGGGCGGCGAGGTGCCGGG
>Ga0075418_10003796_pt1 | contig 17240 bp, 13 predicted proteins | sample SoiMetdeltSBSDD2_FD_81776 | JGI IMG/M metagenome (GOLD analysis project Ga0075418, IMG submission 81776) | Bulk soil microbial communities from a Populus tree surrounding site in Tennessee, USA - Soil MetaG P. deltoides SBSDD2 | ecosystem: Environmental > Terrestrial > Soil > Tree plantation... | reverse complement strand
TCGCCGATCGTCACATTGTCCGCTAGCCCCACCTGTCCGGCCAGGATGACGCGATCCTCGATGACGACGCTGCCGGAAATACCGCACTGCGAGACGATGATACAGTGACGGCCGATCGTCACATTGTGTCCGATCTGCACCAAGTTGTCGATCTTGGTGCCCTCGCCGATGACGGTGTCGCGATTGGCGCCGCGATCGATGGTGGTCCCGGCCCCGATCTCTACGTCATCCTGAATGATGACGCGGCCGATCTGCACGACCTTGCGGTGACCGGTTGCTCCCATCAAATACCCGAAGCCGTCCTGACCGATGGCGCAACCGGGATGGATCACGACGCGATCGCCGATGAGGCTATTGGTGATCGAGGCATTGGCACCGATGCTGCAGTGGCGGCCGATGCGCACCTTGGGTCCGATCACAGCGCCGGCGTTGATCACCGTGCCCGTTCCGATTTCGGCGCGCGGACCGATCACGGCGCCGGGATCCACCGTCACGCCGTTCTCCATGCGCGCGCTCGGGTGGACGAAAGCGCCGACCGCGACCCCGCTCGCTTCGAATAACGATGATGGACGCAAAGCGTCGGGAAAGAGCGCTCGCGCGACCTCGACAAAGGCGCGATACGGCTCGGCGACGCAGAGCACGCTCACGTGGTTGGGAGCGCGAGCGGCATATCGCTCCGTCATCAAGCAGGCTCCGGCAGTGCTGAGCGACAACTGGGGCGCGTACTTGGCCTTGTCGAGGAATGCGAGATCGCTGGGGGCAGCCTGATCGAGCGCTGCAATCCCAATAATGCGACGGTCGAGATCGGCACCAGGCCGTGGCTTGGCGCTCGTAAGCGTGGCGATCTCGCGCACGCTGAGCCCGCCTCCCTGACTGAAGAAAAAGGGCTCGGTCATGCCCGTGCCAATTGCGGCCCCGCAGGGCGGGATCAGAATTTCGTGCCGCCGCCGAAGCGAAACTGCTGAACCCGGTCGTACGGTTCCTTCGTGAGCGGGAACGAATAGTCGAAACGTAGCGGTCCGAACGGCGATTCCCAAATGACGCCCACTCCGACCGAGGTGCGGACATGCATCCCATTGTCGATCGGACACGGCACCGAGTTGACGATTCCAGGACCAAAAGTCGGGCAGCTACTACCCGAGATGACTTCGCCGGTGGCCGGGAAGGTTGTCGGGCCGACGTAATTCCAGAGCGAGCCCGCGTCGGCGAACGCGGCGACCTTGATCCCCGCATCTTTGGGCAGGAAATGAAGGGGGGTCTGCAACTCAAAGCTGGCGCCCCAATAGTACGTGCCGCCGAGCGCGTCGCCGTAAATTCCGGTGAAGGGCAACTGCGTCTGGTCGCGCGGTCCAATGCCGGCCGGCGCAAATCCGCGCACCAGATTGGGGCCCATCTGGAAATGATCCAGCATGCGAAGGCCGCCGCCCAACCCCGCGATCTGCCCGCCCTGCAGATGCAAGAGGCCGACGATGTCAGGGAATACCTCGCGATAGCTGTAGAGGTCGGTCGTGGTGCGGACGAACTTCACGTCGCCGCCGACGCCTGCGAAATCTTGCCTGAACTCCGCCAGCAGTCCCGCCGTCGGATTGCGGTTGTTGTCGAGCGTGTTGTGCGTAAGCGTGTAGCCGACCAGTGACGTCAGAACCGGGCCGTTCGCCACGCCGCTCTTGACCGCAAGCGATGCTTCGCCGTCGGAATAGCAGTTCGCAAGACCCGCATATCCGATGGGCGGCGTAAGCGCTGGCGTCGTGTTGATCTTATCGGGGGTCGGGAAGGTGTTCACGAAATCCGGATTGATGTTGTTACAGTTCATCAAATTCGGCGCCAGCGTGATTTTCTGCTGATAGAGCGAATAGCGTAACTGCAGGCCGAGGTCTTCGCGCAGCGTGAAGCCGAGTCGCGTGCCGAAGCCGATCGTCTGCGTCTCGTACGAGACGTAACTCGTCGGCAGCTGCTGTTTGTAGAACAGGTCGATGCCCAGCGCCACGCGGTAGCCGAGGAAGTAAGGATCCACATAAGAGAGCTGGGCGCCCTTCGTATACTGGCCGTATTGCACCGCGATTTTTCCGAACAGACCGCGGCCGAGCAGGTTACGTTCTGCGACGCTGACCTCGCCCAGGAACCCATCCGCGGTCGAATACCCGCCCGAGACGGAGAATTCGCCGGTCGACTGCTCCTCGACATCGACATTGAGAATGACGCGATCGGGTGCCGAGCCCGGCTCGGTCGTAATCCTCACGGTCTTGAAATAGGTGAGATTCTTCAGGCGTCGCTCGGCCCGACTGACGAGCGCGCGGTTGTAGGCATCTCCTTCCACCAGGTCGAATTCGCGCCGGATCACGTAATCGCGCGTGCGCGTGTTGCCGCGGATATTGATCCGCTCGATGTAGATCCGTTGCCCCTCCGTGACGGTGAAGAGGAGATTGACGGTGCGCGTTTGTGCGTCGCGCGTCGCGCTCGGGCGCACGGTCGCGAAGGCAAAGCCCTGCCTCGAGGCTTCGATGGTCATGTCTTCGACGGTCTTTTCGACCGCCTCGGCATTGTAGACATCGCCGGGATAGGTCCGCAGCTTCACCCGCAGCCATGAGGGGTCGAGCGACCGAATCATCGACTGCACGTCGACCGCTCCGACCCGATACTGCTCGCCCTCCTCGACCGTGAAGGTGATCACGAAACCGTTGCGAGTGGGATCAAATTCCGCGACCGCGGAGACGATGCGCACGTCGATGTAGCCGTGCTTGAGGTAGAACCTGCGCAACAGCTCGCGATCAGCCTCGATCCGGTCGGGATCGTAGATATCGCCGGTCTGGAGGAACGAAAGAAACCAGCTGGTCTCGGAGGTCTTGATGATGTCCTTGAGGCGATAGGACGAATAGGCGCGGTTGCCGACGAACTGGATGAGCCTGACGCCGGTCTTTACGCCCTCGGTAACCTCGAACACGAGATCGACGCGGTTGTTTGGCAGCTCGATGATCTTAGGCTCGACGCGAACGTCGAAACGTCCGCTGCGGCGGTACACTTCGACGATGCGGGCGGTGTCGGCCTGCACGACGGGACGAGAGAGCGTGCCGCGCTCCTTCGACTGGATTTCAGACTTGAGCTGCTCGTCCTTGACCTTTTTGTTGCCCTCGAAAGCGATGCGGTTGATGACCGGATTTTCCGTGACGGTGATGACCAGCCGCCCGCCCTGAATGTTGGAACGGACGTCCTGAAAAAGACCGGTGGAGATCAGCGCCTTGACGCCTTCATCGATTTCGAAGGCGCCCAGTTGCCCATTTGGCCCTGGGCGGAAATAGGAGCGGATGGTGTCAGCCTCGACCCGCTGATTGCCTTGCACAACGATGGAGCTGACGGTGGGCGCTTGAGCATAGGCAGAGCGCGCGGTGAGCGACATGACGCCACCACTCAATGCACTCCCCCCGAGGACGAGGCACGCGAGGCCAAGCCCTCGAACAAGCCACTTACGAAGTTTCATTCCCCCACGCGCCCTTTGTCGTTCCCCTTTGGGCACCTCACAAACTTAGGCACCGCACGAGAAAGGTCGTCCCTAGTCCACAACGCACGTACGAGCCACGCCGCTCGTACAGACACCCTCACCTGTTGCGTCACCCAGCCCTACTACTTTACCCCCGAAAAGTTGCAGTCTCCCTACGACGCCGTCCATTGGGCGGCGAGATGGAGAAGATCGTTATACGTCGCAAAGATCATCAACATGACAACGATTGCGAGCCCGATCCGAAATCCCACTTCTTGAGCGCGCTCCGATAGCGGTTTTCCCCTGACGGCCTCGATTCCGTAGAACAGCAGGTGGCCCCCATCGAGCAGCGGGACCGGGAAGAGATTGAGCAACCCGATCGAGACCGACAGCACCGCCGTGAGACTGAACAATGACGCGAGTCCCTCGGTCGCGACCTGCCCCGATACCTGGGCGATCCGAATCGGACCCCCAAGCTGATCGGCGGCCTCGCGGCCCGAGATGACGCCGCCGATATAGGACAGCGTCCGCTCCACCACGAACCACGTCCTTTGCACGCCAAGCTCAAGCGCTTTCACGGGCCCGACCGGCTGGAAATGCGTGTCGTCCGGCGACGGCGAGCGGGTAATACCGAGCACGCCAATGCGATGGACATTGCCGAATCGATCCTTGGTTTCCCTGAGCGCGGGAACGGCTTTGAGTTCGACCTTCACCCCGCCGCGTTCGACCTCGAACGTCAGCAGCTCGCCCGCGCTGGTGCTCACGATCTGCTGCATATCCGGAAAGCTCTCGATCGGCCTCCCGTTGATGCTCAAAACTAGGTCGCCCGGCTGGAAGCCAGCCGCCTGAGCAGCGCTCCCGGGTTGGACCGCGTCGACGCGAGGCGATGTGCTCGGCTTGCCAAACACCATGAAGAGCCCGGCGAAGATCACTACGGCGAGAAGGAAATTGGCCACTGGGCCCGCAACTACGATGGCGGCCCTGCGTCCTACGGACTGATGAACAAAGCTGTGCCGGCGGTCCTCTTCACTCATGGCGGCAAGCGCCATCGGATCGGGAACGCTTGCAGCGTTCTCGTCGCCGAAAAATTTTACATATCCGCCGAGGGGGATAGCAGACAGCTTCCAGCGGGTACCATGGCGGTCATTGAAGCCGAACAACTCGGGACCGAATCCGATCGAGAAAACCAAGACCCGGACGCCGCACCGGCGGGCCAGCAAGAAGTGTCCGAGTTCGTGGAAGAACACGACCACGGTCAAGACGAACAGAAACGGGATAAGATAACCGAGCACGCCGCCTCCCAGCGCGTTGATTCCGGCCAAAAAGTCGAAGTTCATCAGTACTTTTCCCCGCCCGTTCCCGACCTAGTTAAGCGAACGCCATGCTCTACGGTGCCTTTGCGGCAATTTCGGGCAAGAGCGACCGTGCCAACAATCTCGCATTATGGTCAATAGATAGTGCCTCGGTGACGCTTTCGGGCTCTGCGGTCCAATTTCGGGACAGGGCCGCGTCAAGGGTGGCCTCAACCAGGGCCGATATGCCGGCAAAACTCAGCCGGCGCGCGAGAAATTCGGCCACTGCTACCTCATTGGCGGCGTTAAGCACCGTGGGCGCCGCCCCGCCCGCCTCCAGCGCGCGCCGGGCCAGAGCCAAGGCCGGAAAACGCGCAAGATCGGGCTCCTCGAATGTCAATGTCGCCGCGCGCGCGAGATCGAGTCGCGCGGCTGGTCCCGCTATGCGCTCAGGCCAAGCCAGGCAATAGGCGATCGGGATGCGCATGTCTGGGCTCCCCAGCTGCGCAATGAGCGAGCCATCACAAAATTCGACCAGGCTGTGCACAATGGATTGGGGATGCACTAGGACGTCGATCTGCTGCGGCGCGAGCGCGAAAAGGTGATGGGCCTCAATGAGTTCCAGCCCTTTGTTCATCAAAGTCGCCGAATCGATCGTGACCTTCGCCCCCATCGACCAATTGGGATGCTTGAGCGCCTGCTCTACGGTAGCCGTCCGCACCGCCTCGGCAGTAGCGGTCCGGAATGGGCCGCCGGAGGCGGTGAGGATCACCCGCCGTACGTCCTCGCGCCGGCTGCCGCTCATGGCCTGAAACAGGGCGTTATGCTCCGAATCAACCGGCAACACGGTCGCGCCCGCTGCTGCTGCGCGGCGCATGAACAGCGCACCGGCGCATACCAGCGTTTCCTTGTTGGCGAGAGCAACGATCGCGCCACGCTCAGCGGCGGCGAGCGTCGGCTTGAGTCCCGCCGCGCCAGTGATCGCTCCGATCACCCATTCCGCCGGCCGCTCGGCGGCTTCGAGCAACCCGCTTTCGCCCGCAGCCGCCTTGATTCCGGTTCCGGAGAGCGCGCTTTTGAGATCGCGGTAGGCGGTGGGATCGCCGATTGCGGCAAAACGTGCACCAAGCTCGCGCGCGATCGCGGCGAGCGCAGCCGCGTTCTTGTTGGCGCTCAATGCCTCGATGCGAAAGCGGTTGCGCTCGCGCTTGAGCAGATCGACGGTGCTCGCCCCGATCGAGCCGGTGGCGCCCAGGATGGTAACCGTGCGCTCCGCCGGAGCTCGATTCATCGCCGCGCGCAAAATATCGGATTTCATCAAGTCACCATACCAACAGACCGTGGCCCGGTGCCTCGAACCCACCGCGCGCCAGTCCAATTAGCGCAGCAGCGACGCTGGCGCTCACGAAGCCGTCGAGGCGGTCCATCAGCCCGCCGTGTCCGGGAATGAGATGACTGGAATCCTTGGCATGGAACCGACGCTTGAGGAAGGACTCGAACAAGTCTCCCCCCTGGGCGAAGACCGACAACACGACGGCGAGCATGGCAAGCGCAAACAATGCGGTCAGCCCCGCCATTTTGGCGAGTGCGAGGGCGACCACGACCGATGCGATCAAGCCTCCGACCGCTCCCGCCCAGGTCTTGTTGGGGCTTACTTGTGGCATAAGCTTTGGGCCGCCGAGCGCGCGGCCCGCGAAGTAGGCGCTGATGTCAGTGGTCCAGACGATTGCAAACAAAAAAATCACGGCGAGGAAGCCATCCGCATCGTCGGCCCGCAGCACGATGGGCGCTAACGCAAGCGCGCCAGCGTAAGGAATGCCGCCGGCCACCCAGGTCCGCCGCTCCGCCAATGCCAACGATGCAACGCCTATTGCGCCCATGGCCAATACCACCACGGCTGCCAAGAGGTGTCCGGCGGCCACGAGGACGACAGCAAGCGCAAGCGAGGCGCCGCCGGTCAGCAGCACGGATCGCTGGTCGTTGCGCGCCAGCAGCGCGGTCCATTCCCACAGCACGCCCATTGCCGCTGCGCCCCAGAACAGGGCGAACAGCCATCCGCCGAGATAGGCTGTACCGATCGCGAGTGGCACGAGCACCAATGCCGAGCCGACCCGCAGCGCAAGCTCGCTGCCAAGCCAGCCGGCGCGCAATGGCTGCTCCGCGTCCGCCACGGATTACGACCCGGTCCGCGCGACAAGACCGCCGAAGCGACGTTCGCGCCGTCGATACTCGTTAATCGCGCTTTCGAGCGCTGCGCGGTCGAAATCGGGCCAATAGGCCGGCACGAACACGAGCTCGCTATAGGCCGCTTGCCAGAGCAGGAAATTGGATAGCCGTTGCTCGCCGCTGGTGCGGATGATGAGATCGGGATCGGGCAAGTCGGGCGCGTCGAGGTAACTAGCGAGCTTGTCGGCGGTGATGGCGCCCACCGACAGATCCCCGGCCGCGACGGCGGCGGCCATGCGGCGGGCCGCTCGCGCAATTTCCTGCCGCGCACCGTAGTTGAAGGCGACGACAAGGACGAGCCTGTTATTGCATTTGGTCAACTCCTCCGCTTCCTCGAGCAGCCGCCGAATCTCGGGGTCGAGATCCTCGCGCTCGCCGATCACGCGTACGCGCACGCCGCGGCGATGCAGGTCCGCAAGATCGTGGCGAATGAAGCGGCGTAATAGCGCCATCAGCTCGCGAATCTCGGTGGGCGGTCGCGACCAATTCTCGGCGCTGAACGAAAAGATGGTGAGAAAGCCTATTCCGAGATCACCGGCGGCGCGCACCGTGCGCCGTAGCGCTTCAACCCCACGGCGATGTCCTTCCCCGCGCGGCAGTCCGCGCGCCGCTGCCCACCGTCCGTTGCCGTCCATGATGATGGCAACGTGCCGCGGCACGGCGAAATCGCCGATCTCGGCAGTGTGCAGCGGCCCGCTCTTCGGCATCCGCTAGACCTCACACCGTGAGGATTTCCTTTTCTTTGTTCGCCAACATCTTGTCGACCTCGGCGATGGCTTCATCCGTCGCCTTCTGCACTTGCTCGGACGAGCGTTTGCCCTCGTCTTCACTGATCTTGTGATCCTTTTCGAGCCGCTTGAGCACGTCAAGGCCGTCGCGCCGGACGTGCCGCACGGCAACGCGCGCCGCCTCGGCGTACTTGTGCGCGACTTTGACCAGCTCCTTGCGTCGTTCTTCGTTGAGTTCAGGGATGCGCAGACGCAGCACCTGGCCCTCGGTCGATGGTGTGAGACCGAGATCGGAGGCGGCGATTGCCTTTTCGACGGCATGCACCATCGATTTGTCCCACACCTGCACGGAGATGAGTCGAGGTTCCGGCACGCTTATGGTCGCGACTTGGTTGAGGGGCATGCGGGTGCCGTAGGCTTCGACGTGTACCGGCTCGAGCAGGCTTCCCGAAGCGCGTCCCGTGCGCAGTCCGCCCAATTCCTGTTTCAGCAACTGGGTTGCGCCCTGCATGCGGCGCTTGAGCTCGTTGATGTCGTGCGTCGGGTTTGCCATGGCGTCCCCTCGAACAAATGGTCGATCCGTATCTTGATTTTTCGCGTGACGTGGTGGCGAGACCGCGTCAACTGCTGACGACGGTGGAGCGCCCTTCGCCGCGCAGCACCGCCGCGATCGCTCCCTTTTCGCGGATCGAGAACACGATGATAGGCATACGGTTTTCCCGAGCAAGCGCGAAGGCGGTACTATCCATCACTTTCAGGCTGCGCTCGAGCGCCTCCTGGTGGGTCAAGCGGTCGTAGCGCTTGGCATTTCTGTCCTGCTTCGGGTCCGCGCTATAGACGCCGTCGACGTCAGTGGCTTTGAGCACTGCCTCGGCTCCCAGCTCGGCCGCACGCAGCACGGCTGTGGTATCGGTGGTGAAGAACGGATTGCCGGTCCCGCCCGCCAGCAGCACCACCCGCCCCTGTTCGACGTGGCGCAACGCGCGGCGGCGCTCGTAGGTCTCGCAAACTTGCGGCATTCCTAGCGCCGACATGGTGCGAGCTGGCAGCCCTGCCCTTTCGATCGCGCTCTCGAGCGCGAGCGCGTTCATGACGGTTGCGAGCATTCCCATCATATCGCCGGTGACGCGCGGGGTGCCTTGTTCGGAGACGTTCACCCCGCGAAAGATGTTGCCGCCGCCGACCACGACGGCGAGCGCCACGCCGAGACCCTGCGACGCCAGGAGGTCGGCCGCGATCCGGTCCAGCGTCGGCTGATGGATGCCGAAACGATCGGGGCCCATCAGAGCCTCGCCGGAGACCTTCACCACGACACGCCGGTAGACGGGTTTGGTCATGGCATCTCCCGCGCTCGACCGCTGACGCGCGGCTGCTATCGCATCGCCGAGGTGCTCAGTTCGATTTGACGAGCGCCGCGACCTCGCCGCCGAAATCGGTCTCCGGCCGGTCGATGCCCTCGCCCAGCGCGTAACGGACAAAGCCCGTCACCTTGATCGGTGCGCCCACTTTGCCCTCGGCTTCCTTGATCGCCTGGGAAACGGTCTTATCCGGATCGTGGATGTAGGCTTGATCGAGCAGGCAGACCTCTTTGTAGAAAGTCTTGAGTCCCGATTCGACGATCTTGTCGATCACATTCGCGGGTTTTCCCTGGGCTTTGTACTTGTCTGCAAGCACCTCCTTCTCCCGCCGAACGAGATCTGGATCGAGGCCGGAGGGGTCGATCGCCTGCGGATTGGAGGCGGCGACGTGCATCGCAAGCATACGGCCGAAGCGCTTGAGCTCATCGCTCTTGGCGTTCGATTCCAGCGCCACCATGACTCCGATCTTGCCAAGGTCTTGGTCGACGGAATTGTGGACGTAGGTACCGATGACGCCGTTTGCGACGGAAAGCGACGATGCCCGTCGCAGCGACATGTTCTCACCGATTTTGGCGATGGTCTCGCCAATGCCCTCCGCAAGCGTGATATCGCCGACTTTGGCCGTTTTGATCTTCTCCACGTCGGTGCCGACGCTCAGCGCGACATTCGCGATCATCTTCACCAGACCCTGGAATAGATCGTTGCGGGCGACGAAATCGGTTTCCGAGTTCACCTCGACCACAACACCCTTGGACTCGTCGACCGCCACACCGATGAGGCCTTCGGCCGCAATACGGCCGGATTTTTTAGCGGCTTTGGCGAGCCCCCGCTTGCGCAGAAGATCGACGGCCTGCTCCATCCCGCCGCCGGTTTCCTGTAGCGCCGCCTTGCAGTCCATCATGCCCGCGCCGGTGCGCTCGCGCAGCTCCTTCACCATTTGCGCCGTGATGTTGGCCATCTCTACGATTCCTTGTCCTCTCCGCGTTCGTCACCACAAGCCACGCTTCGACAACCACCGCTCGGACCAGCACGCGGTCGGCTGTGTTCCTCATCTCACCGTGGCGAGAGACCCGAACCAAGCGCGCCGCGCTATTCTGGGCTCAGCTCTTTCGACTGCGCGATCCAGCCTTCCACCCGGCCGGGCAATCCGACTTCCTCGCCGATCTTGCGAGCAGCGTCGGGCCCGAGCCCCGCGATCTGCCAGTAGTGGAAGATCCCGAGGTCATTGAGCTTCTTCTCGATCGTGGGCGACACATGGGGAAGCTTCGTGAGATCGTCGGCGACGCCGCGCGGGCCGGACAGCACCTCGTAGCCGGGCCCTTCGGCGACCGCCGGCAGTTCTTCCACGATCGGTTTGGCAGCGGCGCCCGTATCGACCCCGAGTTCGCCTTGCGCGCGCGATATGCCGTCGATGGCGGCCTTCGCCGCGAGATCGCAATAGAGCGTGATGGCGCGACTGGCGTCGTCATTGCCGGGCACGACATAGGTGATGCCCTCGGGGTCGCAGTTGGTGTCGACCACGGCGGCGACGGGCAGACCGAGGCGCCGCGCTTCCTTGATCGCGATGTCCTCCTTGTTGGTGTCGATAACGAACAGCAGGTCGGGAAGGCCGCCCATATCCTTGATGCCGCCAAGGGCGCGGTCGAGCTTGTCGCGCTCGCGCTGCAGCGTAAGACGCTCTTTCTTGGTGTAGCCCGTGGCCTCTCCTGAGGAGAGCATCTCGTCGAGCTTGCGCAAGCGCGAGATCGACTGGGAGATGGTCTTCCAGTTGGTGAGTGTGCCACCGAGCCAACGCGAATTGACGTAATACTGCGCGGAGCGCTTGGCTGCGTCGGCGATGGCATCCTGCGCCTGGCGTTTGGTACCGACGAAGAGGATGCGACCGCCGTTCGCGACCGTGTCGCTGACGGCCTGCAAAGCCCGGCGTAGCATCGGGACCGATTGGGCGAGATCGATGACGTGGATGTTGTTGCGGGTGCCGAAGATGTATTCCGCCATCTTCGGGTTCCAGCGGTGGGCCTGATGGCCGAAGTGAACGCCAGCCTCCAAGAGCTGGCGCATGGAAAATTCCGGAACTGCCATTTTCTTCTCCGGTTGAGCCGCCGCGGACCCGTGAGCTCTCCCTTCCTCGCGGTCGGGATGAGCCACCGGACGGCTGCAAAGCCAAGGTCCGCGTGTGAGATGCCGGGCTTATATAGACATGAATCGGCCGGCGCAAGGATCGATGCCGCAGCCGGCGCGGCTTTGCTAGTCCTGCAAATCCACGCGGCGGAACTTCTGCACGCGCTGCCCGGTATTGACCTCCGACGTAAAGATGTTTCCTTGGCGGTCGACGGCGATGTTGTGCACAACGGTGAATAGGCCCGCCTGCCGTCCCGGCCGCCCGAAACGGCCGAGTATCTCTTTTGAGGCGCGGTCGACGATGCGTACCTCGCCATTCATGCCGTCGACCATGTAGATCAATTTTTGCGCCTTGTCGGGCGAGAACACGAGATCGTAGACGGAGCCCGAACCGCGTGTTGCCTTCTCGTAGATGTGCTCCGTGACGAAGGTGCCGTCCTTGCGGAAGACTTGCAGGCGATTGTTGGAGCGGTCGCATACGTAGACAAGACCGTCCTTGTCGAGGCGGACGCAGTGTACGGGATTGCCGAATTGCTGCGAGAGCGGCCTTGCCGGATCATAGGGCGGCATTTTTTCGTCGCTCGGCGGCTTACCGTAGGCTCCCCAATGGCGCTTGTAGACCCCGGTTTCGGAATCGAATACCACTACGCGACGATTCGCGTATCCGTCTGCTGCAAAGACCTCCTTCGCTGCAACGTCGACGGCGACATCCGCCGGCGAGCCGAGACGGGTCGTGGAATTGCTGTCGTTGCCCTCGCCCTGCTTGCCGATCTGCAGCACGAATTTGCCGTCCATCGTGAATTTGAGCAGTTGCCCGTCTTTCTTGCCGTTGCCGCCGAGCCAGACAAAATCGGCGTCATCGACGACGATGCCATGTTCGCTCTCAGGCCACTGAAAATCCGCGCCAGGCCCGCCCCAGTGGCGGATCAGATTGCCGGATTGGTCGAATGCCAGCACCGGCGGCGCGGCAATGCAGCAGTTGGCCTCCGGCGGACGCGGTTCGGCGGCGCGCTCGCGCGTCGTCAGTGTGCCCGGCCGATGCACCAGCCAGATGCGGTCGTATCGATCGGTTGCGATGCCTGAGACCTGCCCCAGAATCCAATTATTCGGCAGCGGCTTCGGCCAGAATGGATCGACTTGGAACTGCGGCACGCCATTGTCGGCATGAGCAGGCCCGACCAGAGCCATCACGGCAGCGAGCGACACGATTGCGGCTTTCATGCTGTCCTCCCGAACCTGGCGTGAGAGCGTTGCCTCGGCCGTCTTGCGGGAGAGTAGCGCGGCTGGCTGTCGATTACACCGCCTCGACTGCCACCACGCCCGGTACCGCCTTGATCGCCCCGGCGATCTGAGGCGAGACCTTGAACCGGCCCGGGAGCTTCACCTCGACCTCAGTCCCTTCGGCCAGCATCAGCACGATCGCGACCTCACCGTTGTCGGTCGCTGCGCGGCCTGGACCTTCGAGCCGCTTGGCCACGCTTTCGATCGGCGCCTCGTCGCGCAGGAAGACGCGCAGGCCCTTGGCAAGCTTAGCCGCCGCCTGATCGAGCGCCTCGACCATTTGAATGCGCGCACGCACGTCGTCACCCTGTAGTTCGGCCGTGAGCATCAGCAGCACCGCGGCACCAGGCTCGAGCAGGTCGCGGAACTGCGCGAGCCCCTCCGAGAACACGACCGCCTCGTAGTGCCCAGTGGGATCGGAGAGCTCGATGATGCCCATCTTGCTGCCGGTGCGCGTGCGCCGCTCGGTGCGAGCCACCACGGTGCCTGCGACGCGGCCTGCGCTCGCGCCCGCGCGTACGGCGCGCGCAAACTCCGCCCACGATTGCACCCGCATACGCTTGAGCGTAGCGGCGTAGTCATCGAGTGGATGGCCGGAGAGGAAGAATCCGATGGCGGCAAACTCCTTTTGCAGCCGCTCGGCCGGCAGCCATGGCTCGATATGACCGAGCGCGAGCGGCGTGCGCGCCGCGCCGGCGCCAAACAGTTCCGACTGCCCGACGGAAAGGTCGTCATGGGCGCGCTGTGCGGCCGCAAGCATCGCGTCGACGGCTGCAAACACCCGCGCGCGATTTGGCTCGAGCGCATCGAAGGCGCCCGCCGCAGCGAGGCTTTCCAGCACCCGCTTGTTCACCGCATGCGGATTGATGCGGGCCGCGAAATCGGCGAGGTCGGAGAACGGCCGCTCGCCGCGCGCTTCCACGATGGCCTCGACCGCCTGGCGGCCTACCCCTTTGAGCGCCGCGAGCGCGTAGTGGATGGTTGCGCCCTCCACCGCGAAATCGACACCGGACCGGTTGACCGACGGGAGCTCTATTTTCACACCCAGCCGCTCGGCCTCCGCGCGAAATTCGGAAAGCTTGTCGGTATTGCCCATGTCGAGGGTCATGGACGCCGCGAGAAACTCGACTGGATAGTTCGCCTTCATGAACGCGGTTTGATAGGCAACCAGCGCGTAAGCGGCGGCGTGGCTCTTGTTGAAGCCATAATCGGCGAAACGCGCGAGCAACTCGAAGATCGCTTCGGCCTGACCGCGTTCGATGCCGCGCTCGAGGCAACCCGAGACGAAACGGCTGCGCTGCTTTTGCATTTCGCTGCGGATTTTCTTTCCCATCGCGCGCCGTAGCAGGTCGGCTTCGCCGAGCGAGTAGCCGGCGAGGATCTGCGCCGCCTGCATTACCTGCTCCTGGTAGACGATGACGCCGAAGGTCTCGCGCAGGATCGGCTCGAGCTTAGGATGGATATAGTTGGGCTCCTCCATGCGGTGCTTGCGCGCGCAGTAGGTCGGGATGTTGGCCATCGGGCCGGGCCGGTAGAGCGCAACCAGCGCGATGATGTCCTCGAAGCGGTCCGGCCGCATGTCGAGCAAGGCGCGCCGCATGCCCTGACTTTCCAGCTGGAAGATGCCCATTGCTTCGGCCCGCGCCAGCATGGCGTAGGTCTTTTCCTCGTCGAGCGGGATCGCAGCCAGGTCGATCTCGACCCCGCGTTTGCGCAACAACGCTGCCGCCTTTTCCAGAACGGTGAGCGTCTTGAGGCCGAGAAAGTCGAACTTCACCAATCCCGCTTGCTCGACCCACTTCATGTTGAACTGGGTCACCGGCATGTTGGATTTGGGATCGCGATAGAGCGGCACCATCTCGGTCAACGGCCGCTCGCCAATGACAATGCCTGCGGCGTGCGTCGAGGCGTGGCGATGCAGCCCTTCGAGCTTCTGCGCGATATGAAAGGCGCGCGCGACCAGTGGATCGCTGTCGCGCGCCGCCTGCAGCCGCGGCTCGTCGTCGATCGCCCGGTTGAGCGTGACGGGATTGAGCGGGTTCTGCGGCACGAGTTTGCACAATTTGTCGACCTGGCCATATGGCATCTGCAGCACGCGGCCGACGTCGCGTAGCACCCCGCGCGCCTGCAGCGTGCCGAAGGTGATGATCTGCGCCACGCGGTCGCGGCCGTAGCGCTCCTGGACATAGCGGATGACTTCATCGCGCCGGTCCTGGCAGAAGTCGATGTCGAAATCCGGCATCGACACGCGTTCGGGATTGAGAAAACGCTCGAACAGGAGCCCGAACCGAATGGGATCGAGATCGGTAATCGTCAGGGCGTAGGAGACCAGCGAGCCTGCGCCCGAGCCGCGGCCCGGCCCGACCGGAATCCCATGCGCCTTCGCCCACTGGATGAAATCGGAAACGATCAGGAAATAGCCTGGATACTTCATGCCTTCGATCACGTTGAGTTCGAAGGCGAGCCGCTCGCGATACTCCTCGACGGTGTGCCCGGGCGCGATGCCATGAACCTTGATGCGGCTTTCGAGCCCGGCCTCGGCGCGTTTGCGCAATTCGGCCGCCTCGTCGACCGCGACACCGTCCGCCTCGACCGAGAAGCGAGGCAGGATCGGCGCCTGCACCCGCGGCCGGAATGCGCAGCGCCGCGCGATCTCGACCGTGGAGGCAACCGCCTCGGGCAGGTCGGCAAACAGCGCGGCCATCTCCGCGCGCGCCTTGAAGCGATGTTCGGGCGTGAACTGGCGCCGCTCGGTTTCCGCCACCAGGCGCCCTTCGGCGATGCAGATGAGCGCGTCATGCGCCTCGTAGTCGTCCTGGGTTGCAAACAGTGGCTCGTTGGTGGCGACGAGCGGGATCCCTCGCGCGTAGGCGAGTTCCATGAGCGCCGGCTCGGCGCTGCGTTCCGCACGGCTGCCGTGGCGCTGCAGCTCGATGTAGAGCCGATCGCCGAACAACTGCTCGAGCGCCTCGCAGCGGGTCTGCGCCAGGTGTCCCTGCCCGGCGGCAAATGCCGCATCGAGCGGCCCGCCGGGTCCGCCGGTTAAAGCGATCAACCCTTCGGTCTCGCCCTCGAGCCAGAACACACGCAGATGCGGCGGTTCGCTCGGCGCAGTTTCGAGAAACGCGCGGGAATTGAGCCGCATCAGGCTGCGGTAACCGGTCTCACGCGCCGCCAGCAGAACGATGCGCGGGCGGTCGAGGTGAGCCGCACCTCCCGTGCGCTGGAGGACTTCTTGATCGGCAAAATCGATCGCGAGTGCGCAACCGACGATCGGCTGGATGCCGGCCGCCGCCATCTTGTCGGAGAATTCGAGCGCACCGAACATGTTGTCGGTGTCGGTGAGCGCGAGTGCCGGTTGCCGGTCGGCCTTGGCGAGCTCGCAGAGGCGCGCAATCGTCAGCGCGCCTTGGAGCAGCGAATAGGACGAGTGCATGTGTAGATGAACGAAGCCGGGCATTCACCCCCTCAGCGATTCTCCGATACGCTTGCGAATGTGAGGGTGCGTACGGGCGCTGTCCATCGCGAGCGAGACGCCTCGAGGCAGCTTGTCCCCAACATCGTCGCTCTTAAAGACCGAGCCCAGTTCACTCGTCGGCGCCCGGGGCGCATTCAAAACGCTGCGATCACATGCGCCCAGATCGCAACCATGCCCAAAAACAGCGCCAGCGAGGTCAATGTGGCGGCTTCTTCAACAACTGCGCGGACCATGTCACCTACTCCTCACGGATAAGAACGAGGCATGAACATAGTTCGTGTTATGTTCCCTCGTCAAGCCGCGGTAGTGGGTCAGTTTGAATCGTGGCGGCGATGGTAAATCCAAGCCAACCCACTGCCCAAGCCGCGGTGAGCGACAGGCACCGCTCTGAGCCACGGTTCGACGGTCGGCCGGAATTGATAGGCCGCGCAACTTCTTAGCATTGCCTGCTAAAGCGCGTTGTAGCGATTGCCCGATTTCGGCGTCCCTGGTCCCGTTCGCGCCGTCAGTCCTGTTGCCGTACGTCGCCCGGCTTCATTCTTCGATCGAGCAATTCGTCGGCATCCGCCTCGGCAACAGCTTCGGCCTGCTCTCCTTCGCGCACAGGGACCCGCCTGCGAACCAGCTGCACGGCCCTTGCCTTGTCGGGCTCGTATGCAAGGAAATTCCGCACATTTCCCGGCTTTGCATCGGCATCGAAACTCGTGACCCGCACGTTCCATCCTGCTGCCATTGCGGCACTATGCGCTGCAGCTGTCGCCGGTCAATGGCGTGCCGTTTGTTTAGGCCTCAATCCAACTCCACCACCAACCCGTCCTTGATGGTCACGCGCCGGTCCATGCGCGCCGCGATGTCCATGTTGTGGGTGGCGACGACAACCGCGAGGCCGGAGGCCTGCACCAGCTGGGTGAGCGCGGAGAACACGTGCTGGGAGGTGCGCGGGTCGAGGTTTCCCGTGGGCTCGTCGGCCAGCAGAATGCGCGGCGCGTTGGCGACCGCGCGCGCGATCGCAACGCGCTGCTGCTCGCCGCCGGAAAGCTCCGCCGGCCGGTGCGTGAGGCGCGCCTTCAGTCCGAGATAGCCGAGCAGGTCGGCGGCGCGTCGCCTGGCTTCCTGGCGCGAGAGGCCACGGATCATCTGCGGCATTATCACGTTTTCGATCGCGGAAAATTCCATCAGCAAATGATGGAACTGGTAGACGAAGCCGATCTCGGTGCGGCGGAGGCGCGTGCGCTCGGCATCAGACAGCGCTGAGGTTGCGATCTGATCGACGTAGACTTC
>Ga0075418_10003792_pt1 | contig 17244 bp, 9 predicted proteins | sample SoiMetdeltSBSDD2_FD_81776 | JGI IMG/M metagenome (GOLD analysis project Ga0075418, IMG submission 81776) | Bulk soil microbial communities from a Populus tree surrounding site in Tennessee, USA - Soil MetaG P. deltoides SBSDD2 | ecosystem: Environmental > Terrestrial > Soil > Tree plantation... | reverse complement strand
TCCGTGTGGCGGGTTTAGCTCAACGGGAATCTATGCTGCGGGCTCCGCGAGCCCTGCCGCGGACACCCGCGTAGCCCTCGGACGCGGAGCCCGCAGCATAGATTCCTTTGTGTTCGGCGGCGGGCGGATCGCTGCCGGGAGGGGGCGCATGCGAGCTCGGTACTCGATCGCAATCCTGTTGGCCGCCGCCGTGCCGGCAGACCCAGCCCCGCGGCCCAAGGACCCGCGCGTCGCCCCGCTGTACTTCCCCACCGCGGTCGGCGAGCGGTGGGCGGTCGGCTTGGCGGTGGCGAAGGACTCCGAGTACGTCCCTCAAGAAGTGGTCGAGGTCGGCACGTCGGACGGGGTGGCGACCGTTGCGGTGGCCCCGGTGTACAAGGACGGAACGCGCGGGGCCGTCAGGACCTACGAGGTGTCGGCCCAAGGGCTCTGCTCCGTAGACCGCGAGCGTGCCGTCCCTCCAGACTGGTTGCTCAAGCTGCCCGCCAAGCCTGGAACTCGGTGGGAGGTGCCGATCCCGGAGCGGCGGGGAGTCTATGGTCCGGACCGTCGTCGGCGAGGAGGAGGTCGTGACCCCGGCCGGCACATTCAAGGCCGTCCGGGTCGATACCGAGTATCCCAAAGGCACCTGCTGGTCGAAGGTGTGGTATGCTCCCGGGCGTGGCGCGGTCAAAACCGAGCAGGGCGGGCGCGAGATCGTTCTCAAGTGGGTCAAGGCTGCTCCGAGGTAGCCCGCCGTCGCTGATGGCCCTCGCCGGCCTTCGCCGCCGAACCGCACGGTGCACCGGACCGTAGCGGCGGCAATTGATTGCGGAGTCTACTTCGCCGAGCCGCCGCGGCCGGTGACCTGGAAGTTCGACTTTGGCGGATGTGAGGATGAGTTATGTTCGCTGTTCTCGAATTCTGGGACTTGTTCTGGATCTTCCTCATCGTCCTGATCTTCGCTGGCGGCACTACGGGCGTCACCTCTTACTTCCGGCCCAAGGACGAAATGCGGCTCCGTCGGCTGGAGGCGAAGTTGGACCTACTCCTGAGGTGCGCGTCGCTCTCCGAGTCAGACCGCGAGGAACTGCGGAGGATCAACGAGGATTTCCAGGTGACCCGGATCCGGACGCGAGAGCCGAGCCCGAGTTGACGCCACGAGGGGGTTAGGCAGGATCGCGCAGGTCACTTGCCCAAGGCGCCTACCGAAGTAGCCGGTGCAACTGACCCGCCCCGCACGTCGCGGGCCGCGCGCTCGCCGGCGGCCGCGACGTGGATCAACGTCCAGCAGGTGGCGTCGGAAGGAGTCACTTCTTTCCCAACTCAGCCAGCACCTTCTTGAAGTCCTCGCGGTCGCGCAGAGAGTCGAGATCGGTGTCCTTCGCTATGTGGCTGGCGTTCTTGTAGCCGGCTTTGATCGCCTCGTGCAGCAATTCCATCGCCCGATCGGCGTACTCCAGCTTCCTGTCGGCGATCTTGCTACTTGCGACGGCATAGACGCAGGCGAAGTTGTACCATTCATCGACTGACCACTGTGACGTTTTCGCCAAAGCTTGCACTTCGGCGACGGCCTCTGTGACCTGCCCGGCTTGCAACCGCGACATGGCCCGGCTTGCACGGGCGGTCATCTGTTCCGGCCCGGGGCTGAGTTCGATGACCTTGTCCCAGTCCTTCAGCGCTTCCGCATGCTTCTTAAGTTGGTCGTATGCTCTGGCTCGGTTCCAATGGCAGTTGCGGAGGAAATTCCTGGCCGTGATGGCGCGGCGATCGTTCTCATAAACAGGCGTCAGCGTGCGGATCGCCAAGTCGAACCAGTTCAGGCTCTCGGCCGGCTGACCTTCGACGTTCACTAGGTTGCCAAGGTTGCAGTAACTGCCGCCGAGGTCGATTTGGTAATTGGGTACGGCGGGAAAGGCGGCGGTTAGCTTTTGTTGCAGGTCGCGGGCCGCCTCGTGTTGCGTGCGGGCCGCGTCGCGCCGGCCCAGGTGGCTCAGCAGAAGCCCCAGTTTGTTGTGGGTTCGGGCCAGGTCTTGTTGGTAATGTGGTACGGCGGGAAAGGCCGCGGCTAGCTTTTGTTGCAGGTCGCGGGCCGTCTCGAACTCAATGCGGGCCGCTTCGCGCTGGCCCACGTCGGACAGCAAATGCCCGAGGCTGTTGTGGGAGATGGCCAGATCCTGTTGGTAATGTGGTACGGCGGGGAAGGCGACGGCCAGCTTTCGTTGAAGGTCGCGCGCCGTCTCGAACTCGGTGCGGGCCGCTTCGCGCTGATCCAGGTCGGCCAGCACATTCCCCAGGTTGTTGTGGGTGCGGGCCAAGTCCCGTTGGTATTCGGGCACGGCGGGAAAGGCGACGGCCAACTTCTCTTGTAGGTCGCGGGCGGTGACGTACTCCGTGCGTGCCGCGTCGCGCTGGCCCAGTTCGCGCAATAGCGCGCCGAGGTCGTAGTGGTTACGGGCCAGGTCCCGTTGGTTTTTGGGCACGGCAGGAAAGGCGTTGGCCAGCTTCTGGAAGAGGTCGCGGGCCGTCAGGTACTGCGTGCGTGCCGCGTCGCGCTGGCCTAGATCGCGCAACACTACGGCGAGGTTGCTGTGGGTCAACGCCAGGTCCCCTTGGTATTCGGGCACAGCTGGGAAGGCCGCGACCAACTTCTCTTGTAGGTCGCGGGCCGTCTCGTGCTCCGCGCGAGCCGCGCCCCACTGGCCGAAATCGCGCAGCAGCATGCCGAGGTTGTTGTGGGTTAAAGCCAGGTCTCGCTGGTATCCGGGCAAGGTGGGGAAGGCGTTGGCCAGCTTCTGGAAGAGGTCGCGCGCAGTCTGGTACTCCGTGCGGGCCTCATCCTTTCGGCCAAGTCTTGCCCACAAGAACGCCACCCGGAAGTGTCCCTCGGCACGAACGGACTGGCTGCGCACGTCGTCCCCCTGCCGCGCCGCAAACGCCTGCCAGCGCTTTAGTGTCTTTTCCAAGTAGGTTTTCTCCTGTCGGCCCAGGTCCGGCTTAGAGCCGATTAGCTGCTCGATGGCGTCGTCGGTGCTGGCGCGATAGCTCGCCAGCGTAGCCGCTTCGGCGTGCTCAGCTATCAGTCTCTCGGCGACGGCGTCCTGCTTGGCGAGGCATTCCCCTTCGGCCCGCTCCTCTTCGGCCATGCGCGCCTGCTCCGCATCGCGGAGGGCGACTTTAGCCCGCACCAATCCCCAAGTCGTGCCGGCGATCCCCGCCAACAGGGTCAGTACCACCAGGCTTGCGGCGATCACCTCCGGGCGGTGGCGACGCACGAACTTCCGCAGGCGGTAGCTCGCGCTGGGTGGATAGGCGTGTACGGGATCGCCATTCAGGTAGCGATGGATGTCGGCCGCGAAGCCGTTGGCAGTCTCGTACCGCCGACCGCGGTCCTTTTCCAGCGCCTTCATGACGATCCAGTCGAGTTCGTTGCGTAGCAAGCCCGTAAGCTTCTTCGGCTCGGTGCCGCGGTTCGCGGAGAGGGTGGGCAAAGCGTCGGCCGTCGAGAGCTTCGTGCTCGGCCGGGGCGGCTCCTCTTCGCGGACCACCCGCAGCATCTCTAACAGCCCCCGCTCCTCAAATTCCTTCCGAGCGAACGGCGGCGAGCCGGCGAGCAGTTCGTAGAGCAACACGCGGAGCGAATAGACGTCGCTGCGGGTGTCGATGTCCAGGTTGTTCAGCGTCGCCTGCTCGGGGCTCATGTATTGCGGCGTGCCGACCACGCCGCCGAATCGGGTCTCGATCGTGTGCTCGGTCAGCGAGCCGCCGGTGGCCTTCGCGACGCCGAAGTCGATCACTTTGGGGATCGGCTTATCGTCGTAAAGCGCGATGAGTACGTTGGAGGGTTTGATGTCGCGGTGGATGATCCCCTTGTGGTGGGCGTGCTGGATGGCCTGGCAAACCGGCACAAAGAGTTCCAACCGTTGCCGCGGGGTGAGCTTGCAGTTGTCGCAGTAGTCCGTGATCGGAACGCCCTTCACCAGCTCCATGACGAAGAACGGGCGGCCGTCGTAGATGCCGCCGTCTAGCACCCTGGCGATGTTCGGGTGATCCATCATCGCCAGCGCCTGTCGCTCCGCCTCGAAGCGGGCCAACACCAGCTTCGTGTCCATTCCGGGCTTGATGAGCTCGAGGGCGACTTTGCGCTTGACCGGCTCTGATTGGTTCGCGACCCAGACGCTGCCCATGCCCCCTTCGCCGATCCGTTCGGAGAGCTTGTACCTGCCTGCGACGACCGTGCCGGGCTCCAGGTCAGGCGTGGGGTAATGCGAGCGCGTCGCATCCGGTTCAAAGGCCACCGCAAGGCCAGCATCCAGAGCATCGCCGGACAGGGACTCAGGCTCTTCTGTATCGTGCGTGCTGGGCTGATCAGGTTGGATTGGCTTCATGGGCCTCTCCGCGAAGGGCATCTGATAGTACATCAATGTGGGCGCGCTTTTCGCGGCGGAATTCTCAAGAGTTTCCGTTTCGCCAGGGGCGTGAATAGAACCACGGGGGTACGCGAAGGGGTGGTCGGCTGGTTCAGCCGCCGCCGGGCTGATATTGCGGTGCGCGTCGAAACGGAGCCGGCACGGGATGGTCGAGCCGAGCTAGTTTCTTGGCGACCATTTTCTTTACGTCCGTCGACCGCCATGACGCCCCCCAACGATGATTCCGACGTTGACGATTTCGATGACCTGGGACCACCTCCGCCCGCGCCGCCAAGCCGGGCTTTGCGGCTAGTTCCGATCGTGTTCATCGTGGTCTTGAGTTTGGCCGTCCTGATCATCCTCGCGGTCATCCTCTCGGAGCTACGCGCGATGCGCATTAAGTTGCAGGGTTGAGTTCGTATTCAAACCCGGTAACCGGGGACCCTTTCTCTTGCGCCTCACTTCCGTTTCGGCGCGCACCGCAATGCGCGAGCAGCATTGCCGGTCCGGGAGGAGCTCGTCCGCCCGTCCGGCCGACAGCGACGGGGGCCGGGCGAGGGCGTCCCGGAGGTAGGCGAAGGCGTCGAGCCCCAGCCGCCGGCAGGTGCCGATTACCGAGTACAGGACAGCCGCCGACTGTCCGCCCCCTTCGCTCCAGGCGAACAGGTAGTTCTTCCGCCCCACGGCCACAGCCCCCAGGGCCGGCTCGCTGGCGTTGTTGTCGATCGCCAGGAACCCGGCCTCGGTTTACCGGGTGAGGGCCACCCGGTTCCCCAGCGCGTACCCGACCGCCGTGCCCATCGGGCTCCTCGGCAGCACCTGCGACCGAACGCAGTCGGGGTCACGACCTCGCGCTCGCAGACCGCCGGCTCGCGCCGACCTGCCCCTGTGGCGGCTACCGCCTCCTTGAGGCTGGGGGCCGGCGGCGGTAGTCTGGGGCCATGAAGACTGCGCGCACCGCTGGCCTGCCGCCGTTCTACACCCACGGGATCGGCTCGCTCCCCCGCCCCCAGGCCGTCCGCGACCTGCTCGCCCGCCGGGCCGACCTGCCCGCGCGCGAGTACCGTCGCACCCTGGACGACTTCGTGCGCTTCGCCATCCGTCTCCAGGAGCAGGCCGGGCTGGACGTGGTGACCGACGGCGAGTGGCGGCGGGTCCAGTACATCCGCGAGTTCCTCCTCCGGGTCGGCGGGTTCGAGCGGGTCCGCAAGTACACCCACCAGGGGGAGGCCAAACTGACCGAGGTGGTCGTCCGCCGGATGCCGGACGCCGGGCCCGTCTTCCGCGACGACGGTCGGTTCCTGGCCGAGCACACCGACCGGCTAACCAAGTTTGCCCTCCCGAGCCCGTTCCTAATCGCCGTCCGCTACTGGCACCAAGACCACAGTCGGGACGCCTACCCGACGTTCGAGCACTTCCTGGAGCACTTGAGCGAGGTGCTGGCCCGCGAGGCAACTGCCCTGGTGGAGGCCGGGATCGACATCGTCCAGCTCGATGACCCGGCCCTGACCTACTTCTGCGACCGCGACCTGATGGCCGGGGCCGGCAGCCACGACGATCGCCTGCGCCGGGGCTGGGACATCGATCGCCAGTTCCCCCGGGCGGTGGCCGCAATCAACCGCGTGGCCGACGGGCTGCAGGCCGAGGTCCACCTGCACTGCTGCCACAGCGTGTACAAGCGGCGCAGCGACGTCCGCGGGGACTACCGTCCGATCCTCCCGCGGCTGGCCGACGCCCGGGTCGACCGGGTGAACCTGGAATTCGCCTACCCCGGTACCGGCGACGTCGGCGATCTGGCCCTGTTGCCGGCCCACCTGGCCGTGGGCATGGGCATAATCGACGTCCGGTCCGAGCGGGTGCAGACCGTCGAGGAGATCGAAGCACTTGGGTCAGCCGGTGCGAAGCTTGTATCGCCGGGGCGGATGGCGCTGAACCCGGATTGCGGGTTCGCCCCGGACGCCGGCGAGCCGCCGGCGATCGACGAGGCGTACGCCAAGCTGTGCCGGCTGGTGGCCGCCGCCCGCAGCTTGCGGGCCCGGTTCCCAGGGTAGGTCCCCGCCGGCGCGTTCTGCCGGCCCACGATGTATGATGCCGCGTTCCGGTCCCGGCTCGCAATCGATCACCGAATTCGTCGGGCACTCGGTCCGTTTGGATCACGTCGGTCCGAAACACCGCGGTCGATGTGACCGACGCGCGCAATCGAATTGTCGAACGGGCCGGCGAGTGATCTTCACTCAGAACGTAGCGCCTGCAGAACTAAGTTGACGCAGCGCAATTGACAGCGAGTGGGCGGGACTCGCTTGGCCGTCAGGGCCCCGCTGGCCGCTTCGTTCTCGACGATGCTTCGCCCTCAACTCAGGCGCCTAACCCAAGTCTTCGAAGAACTCCGACGAAAGCAAATCCGTGACGTCCTTGATGCCTTCGCCGAACAGGTTGGCGATGAACCAGTCGCGGCCGGAACCGCCTGTGGCCTGGTCCTGGTCCCCGTCGTCAAAGAGCGTGGCATCGGGGCCGTCGGTTTTGAGGAAGTAGTCGCCGTTGAGCCGCGGACCGGATCCATTACCGCGCAGATTGGCCACGCGAATCTCGGCTTCGCGCGGACCGGTCCACTCGGCGAGGATGGCCGTCAAGGCAGCCGGGCTGGCATCGAAGTTGGTGAAACCGGCGATGAGCAGATCGTCGTCGCCGCCGGCATCCAACTGGTCGCCCCCGTGACCGCCAATGAGCAGATCGGCGCCCTGGCCGCTCTCCAGCTTGTCGTTCCCCGTGCCGCCGAGAAGGATGTCGCGACCGTGGCCGCCCACGAGCTTGTCGTCGCCGGCCCCGCCGTCGAGGGAGTCGTCGCCCCGACCGCCTGTCAGTTTGTCGTTACCTCCACGGCCCATCATGGTCACGGGCAGGTCTAGGCCTGAAGCATCCATGTTGTCGTCGTCCCCGGAGCCGTTGAAGAAGACGCGCTGGACGCTGGCCAGCGGACGCGTGTCGGCCAGCGCACCGTTGATGAAGACCTCGAGTTTGTTGCCGCGAGCGCGGGCTTCCAGCCGATCCTCCTGGCCGTCGTCGATGGTGCCGCTGACATAGAGCGTGCCGTTGACGAAGTCGTAGTAGGTGCCGGCCTTCGTCCCGGTCGAGAGGCCGAAGGCGATCGTGTTGAGCGTGTCCTCCACGCCAGCGAAGGCCTCAAACCGGGAATACGGACCGCGGCCGAAGTCAACGTCTCCGTCGTCCGCCGTCCCGAACGTACCGTCGGGGCCGAGGTCGAAGAGCGCGCCAAACTGAGTCATGATGTCGAACGGGGGAAAGAAGGGATCCGTGTGCCAGTTCCCGAAGCAGTGGCCGGCCTCGTGGGAGACCACGTTACCCACGGCCACGCCGATGAGATCGATAATGGTGGCACCGCCGGCGCGGGGGACATTGTGGAGGGAGCGAGAATAGTTCGGGTTGCTGAGGAGGTCGAGCAGCGCGACGGCCGTTTCCGAGGTGTCGAAGTTGCCGACGTCGATGCCCGGTGACATTGCAAGAACGGTTTGTACCCCGAACTCGTCGCGCGTGCCGCCGACGATGACGCGGCTGACGTTGGGGTACAGGCCGAACGGATCGGCGTGATCCCGGCTGTTGAGAATCTCGATCTGGAACTCGCCGGCCCGGCCCGTGATCTTGAAGTCGCCGTTCTTGCCGACGCCGAGCACTCCGCTAATGTCCGCGGCCATGTTCTCGGCCACCGTGGCGACGATGGCATCGATGACGGCCGACTCGTCCGCGGCCGTCAGGCCAAAGTCGTCGAGGAACGAGGACAGCGGCGACAGTGTGGCATTCGGGTTGACCTCGTTGTTCAGGTCGTCGCGGCCGGGGCGAGCCGGGAAATCCTCCGGGGTGAGCGTGGCGCCGTCGAAGTCCAGGAAGAGGACCTGGTGACTGAAGACCGGCTGCTGCTCCAGCGCCGGCCGGAACACCCGGAGCTGCAGATTGTAGCCGGCGAAACCGTACGACACCGCCACGGCATACCGGCCGGGCGTGTTGATGACGTAGGAGACGGCGGAGAAGCCGCCTCCGGGTAGTGGTGATGAGTCGGGATGGACGAAGGTCTCATCAAAAAAGCTACCGACCAGGAGCGTGCCGTCGGGACCGAACAGTTCCACACGGTCCGCACCGTCCAAAAGCTGAGCCCCGAGGATGTCGCCCGCTTCAAGGTCGAAGCTGTAGAAGTCCGTCTCATTGTTCGCGACCCCGATCGTGACCGAATAGTCGCCCTCGCTGGCGACTCCGGCGACGTACACAAAGTAGGTGCCCGTCGCCGGGGCGGAGAACCTCAGGAAGCTGTCGGAAGTTATCCCATCGTCGTTATTAAACGCCAGTAGATTCGCTTCGCTGTCAAAGATCGCGACAATCGTGTCGAGGCCGCCGAGCGGCACGGGCGTGTCGGTGTCCACGCTGATGAGCTGCCCGGCCGCGGCATCCAACCGGTACAGGTCGATGTCCCCCAGCCCAGTGCCGCCCGAGCCGTCCGGTCCGTCGCCGATGACGGCCGTTGCAATTACGAGCCCTTCCGAGCCCGCGGTCAGGCCGGTTTCGTTGGCGAGCGAAAGCGCGCCGTCGTCCTCGGTGTGGCTGATTCGCACCGGCGATTCCAGCGCGATGGTGAGCTGGTAGTCGCCTTCGCTCGCCGCGCCACCGCCCGAAGCGGGGTCGAATGGGTCGGCCTGGAATCCGGACCCCTTGCCGAAGACTATGACCGAGTAGTTGTCGTCCGCGGGCATCAGGAAGTGGAAAAAGCTATCGGTCGTATGGCCGGAGACGGGGTTGTCGAACGCGTCGTCATTGCTGGCCAAAAGCGTCCCGCTGCTGTCGTAGAGGCCGATGACGGTGTCGAGCGAACTGCCGATCAGGGCCGCGCTCGAGCTGACGGTGAGCAACTGGCCGGCGCGTGCCGCAAACCGGTAATGGTCATAGTCGCCGGAACCGGTGCCGGCCGAGCCGTGCGGTCCGTCACCGATGTACGCGGTGACCACCACGAAGTCGCTGCCGGTGGTCACCAGTCCGGTCGGATTGGCGAGTGGAATTGATCCGTCGTCTTCCGCTCCGGTCATGGTCCGCGGTGGGGGACTGGTGAAGCCGCTGATGTCGGCCCCCGAGTACTCGCCGGGGCCGGTGCCGAAGCCCGGCAGGTATTCGGCGGTCGCCGGGGTGTTGTTGAGCCCCCATATTTCCGGCGGCTCGGCCTCGGTCACCGGGACGATGCTGGGCACGCTGCGGTCCTCGAGCGATTCCACCCGCAACCGTGGCGGGCACCGCCGGGTGAGACGCCGCGGTTTACGGTTTGCAAGGGGTCGGGGCGACGTCATGGTGGACCCTTTCAATGAAGCGAACGCGGTCTGCGGTCGGATGAAAAGGTCATCGCGGCCGGCGCGCAGACCGGGCGCCGGGGCGGTGCCGGGCCGGCGGGGGGCTTGCTTGGCGGTAAGGACCCCACCGGCCGCCTTGATTCGGAGTAGTTAGGCCGTTGATCAGATCTTCGTCGGGCGTCGTCGTCGAGCCGGCGAAGGGCGAGTACCTGGTTCCTTGCTCCTGATCAACTCCTCTGAGGATCATGCGCCGTCGGGTACCAGGACCCCCGACCGATTCGCAGTTTTTTTGTCGCGGCTTGGCCGCGCAGTGAATCGGCCAAGGATGGAAATCCCCAGCGGGACGGAGTCGGCTCTCATTTCCCCCTGGGCTCGGCGTGTTTCTCAGCGCCCTTGTTCTGGACGTCCAATTTCTTTTGCCACTCCGCCGCCCGGTCCGGCTTATTCCAGGCGTTGTAAAGCTGCACCAGGCGCTCCACGGCCTCTCGCAACCGCAGGTCTTTCGCCTGCGGCGGGATCTGGGTTACTCGCTGCTTCATCCCTTCGTAGCCGGCCAGCAACAGCGGCTCGGCGTCGGTGTAGTTCTTCTGCCCGAGCAACGCCGCGCCGAGCATGGACTTCGTGTTGAACGTGGTCCAAAGGTCGGGCTCCGCCTTTTCGCGTATGGGCAGACACTTGAAGTTGGGCCTCCTTGTATTGCCCGAGCGCCAGGTAGGCTTTCGCGATCGTCAAGCGAATCGCCGCCTCCACGCGGGGCTGGTTGGCGAACCGGGCCTGAATCGTCCTGGCGGCCCGGTCGAGTACCGTCCTCACCTTGATATCGGAATCGCGCGGCACATCCGCGCCCGGCTGATTCTCCAGGTCCGCCTGACCGAGCAGATCTTTCTGGACAAAATCGCTGACCGCCTGGGCGATGACTCGCTCCTCGTCGGCGGTGCGGCGTTGCCCGGCTTCCGCTTCCTGAGCCTTGACCGCGTCAACGCGCCCACTCGGCCCGAACCAATCCGATCGTCGTGCCGACAATGCCGCCCACCAGGGACAGGAACACCAGACTCGCCCCAAGGACTGCCCCCGGTTGCGCCGCACGAACTTTCGCACTCGATACATCGCTGATGGCGGGCCGGCCACAACCGGCTCGTCTGCCAGGTAGCGCTGCAAGTCCATGGCGAAGCTGTTCGCCGTCTCGTAACGGCGGTTGCGCTCCTTCTCCAGCGCCTTCATCACGATCCAGTCGAGTTCGCCGCGAACGAGCTTCCTCAGCCTGGATGGCACCGTGCCGCGGTTTGCGGCCAGCGTGGGCAGCGCGTCCGCGGTGCTCAGCTTGGTGCTCGGCTTCGATGGCTCCTGTTCGCGGATGACGCGGAGCATTTCCAGAATGCCGGCCTGTTCCAGTTCCTTCTTCGAGAACGGCGGGCTGCCGGCCAGCAGTTCGTACAGGAGCACGCCGAGCGAGTAGACGTCCGACCGCGTGTCCATGTCCAACTGGTTGAAAGTCGCCTGCTCCGGGCTCATGTACTCGACCGTCCCGACTACCGCCCCGAACCCGGTGTGCAGCGTCTGCTCGGTGAGTTGCTGGCCGGTCGCCTTGGCGACGCCGAAGTCGATCACCTTGGGGACCGGCTTGTCGTCGTACCGGACGACCAGGACGTTACTCGGCTTGAGATCCCGGTGGATAACGCCCTTCTGATGCGCGTGCTGGATGGCATGACAGACGGGCACGAACAGCTCCAGCCTCTGGCGGGGTGTCAAGCGGTGGTCGTCGCAGTAGCGAGTGATCGGGACGCCTTTGACCAGCTCCATAACGAAGAACGGCCGCCCGTTGTCCGTGACGCCCGCGTCGTGGACCTTGGCAATATTGGGGTGGTCCATCAGCGCCAGGGCCTGGCGCTCGGCCTCAAACCGGGCAAGCACAGCCTTCGAGTCCATCCCCGCCTTGATCAGTTTGACCGCGACCAGGCGCTTGACCGGCTCCTGCTGCTGGGCCATCCAGACCGTCCCCATGCCGTCTTCCCCGAGGCCCTCCAGGAGCTTGTACCGGCCGGCCACGACAACGCCGGGCGCCTCGGCCGGAGGCACCGCGGGCGCGGTGGCCGCGCTGGTGTCCGGCGTCGCGGTCAGTGACGCGACGGGCAGTTCCAGGAAGTCCGGGTCGCGGACTTGGGCGCGCAATAGCCCCTCGACCGCCGCCCGGAGCTGCGGGTCGCCGGCGCACGCCGCGTCCAGGTAGGCAGCGCGCTCGGGCGGGGTGGCCAGCTTCAAGGCGTTCGCGAAGACCTAGCTCTCGTTCACGGGGCCCCTCCTCCCAGTTCTATGCGCCGCCGAGAGCCGAGACCCCCGACGGATTGTGAAGGTTTGTCGTGTCGCGCGCGATCGAGGCCTCGGCTTCCCCCGGGGGAAAGTCGATCGCATCTCGAGGAACGCCGCCCATGGCCGGTTGAACCACGGAACTGCGTCGGTGCCAGGGAACCCACCGTGGCGTTCATTGCATCCGCCAGACCCGTTGATTGCGGCATGCAGCCTAAGACTCGGCCCCGGGCCAGGAATGTGCCGGAATCGGAGCGAGCTCCCGGTCGATCTCGAGGTTCAAGTCGTGAAAGGCGCGAAGCGCTTACAAACGCAATAGCCCGGTCGCCTGTCTCATGGGTCGGCCGGATCAGACGTCGTTCGGGAACCGACATGAACGACGGCGGTGAGGGTAACGCGCCGTCGCGATCGCGCCAAAGGGCTCGGAGCGTGACGTCGGCCATTTTGTCCTGCTGGTCGCCCGAGGTCTGCGCAAGCCCCGGGACGGCACCCAGGGACCCCATTCGGCCAAATTCTGCCAGGCCGCTTTGGCGAACCGCTGATCCTAGGCGCCCTGCACGAGCCTCATGAGTGAAACGAGAACCCCATTATCTGCGCGCATCGTCGACACACCGAAGCGTGTATGCGAGCGTACCCAGGTGCGAAACTGTCCTTCAACGAACGAAATTGGGGTGCAGCATCGCTGTTGGCGGCCGGGGGCATACACGTTCTGACGTTGTGGACAATTTCCTCGAAATCGGTGAGAAAGGTCAGAAACCCGCGGAAACGTCAAAAAACGTGAGGCAACTATGCGAGCCGATCGAGCGGCCCGACGGTGCCGGCCGTCCCGCCGTACCGCACGCGAGTGTAGATCATCGTCGTCCGCACGTCCTTGTGCCCGAGCAGTTCCTGCAAAGTGCGCAGGTCGGTCCCGTCCTCCAGTAGGTGGGTGGCGTAGGAGTGCCGCAGGGTGTGGCACCCGACGCGCTTGGCCCACCTGAGCGACCGGGCGGCGCGCCCGACAGCCCGCTGAACCGCTCCACTCGTTGACGTGGTGTCGGCCCGGCCGCCGGGTCTGCGGGCAGAGCGAGACCCGTCGGCTAGCGAACACGGACTGCCAGCCGAGCGAGAATGCCGTGGCCGGGTACTTGGCCTCCAGCGCTCCCGGAATGACCACCCGACTCAGGCCCCTCGCGAGTTCCTGCTCATAGAGTCCTTGTCTCCATCGGAGTACTCCGGCCAAAGGTCCCCGGACCGTCTTGGGCAGCGGCAGCGCCCAGTCCTTCCCGCCTTTTCCCGTTCGGACGGCCAGTCGTCCCCGGTCGAGGTCCACGTCCTTCATCCGGACGCGGCAGCACTCCATCAGCCAGAGACCGCACCCGTACAGAAGGCGCACCATGAGGGCGTGCGGCGCGCGCGTGTCCGGTCGGTCGATCTCGGCCAGCAGGACCCGCATCTCGGTCCGCGCCTGGACTCAGTTCTTGGTGGGGTTTTTCGGACCGTCGATGAGAAGCTCGGCCTCACGACGCAGAGCCCTTGCATCCGCGCTGTCGCCACCCTGCGGAGTGCTCCTCAGGATCCGCAGGCGCGCCAGCGACGCGCGGGCCTTTTCCTGGTCCTCAAGCCGGTACTGGGTCATGGCCAAGAGCGCCAACGCGATCGGGTCGTTCGCATCAACCCGGTCCAACGTCGCCAGAGCCTTTGGTAGGAACTCCTTCTGAAACTTGCCCAGTCGGTATTGGGCCGCGGCGAGGGCGACGCGGTATTGCACGTTCTCCGGTGCGAATTCGCAGGCTGCGGCCGCCTGTGCGTGGGCAAACTGGCACACAATCGCGTTGGCAAACGGGTGCTTCAGGGTCTGCCACGCGGCCTGGTGAAGGGCACCGGCGTTGGTCTGGTCGGCGAATCGCTCGGCCAGCTCGATGGCCAGCGCGCGGACTGGTGGACGGACGGACGGGGCATTACTCAGGTAGGCGATCACGTCGGCCTTGCGCAGCGGTCTGGAGAAAAGGAAGTTGAGCAGCTCGACGGCTTCGAGCTCCAGTTGTGTGCTGTCCGTAATGGGGCGGCCGTCCCAGACGCGGACTGTCAGATCCTGGCCACCCGCGGATGCCAGCCGCCTGCCGTCGGGGCTGACGGCGACGCCGAGAACCCGCGGATCGGTATGCCCTTTCAGGACAGTCAGTTCGAGACCGGTCTTGGTGTCCCAGACGCGAATCGTCTGATCCCAGCCGGCGGTCACCAGCCGGGCGCCGTCCCCAATGAACTTCACCCGCCAAACAGAATCGTGGTGACCCGTGAGCGTTTGCACCACGCGGCCAGTCGCGACTTCCCAGATCTTTGCGGTGAGGTCCGAACTCGACGTCGCGAGCCAGCGGTCGTCCGGAGTGAGCGCGAGCCCGGTCACGCCGGACTCGTGTCCTGTCCACTTCTCCAACTCCTGGCCCGATTCCACGTCCCAGAGCCGGATCGTCCTGTCGCCGGATACCGAAAAGAGCCGGCGGCCGTCGGATGTGAATGCCAGGCCCCGGACCTCGCTCTGGTGACCGGAAAGCGTCCTCAACACTTCGCCGTTCGTGGTGTCGAGCAGTCGGATGATGCGGTCGTCGCCGCCCGAGGCCAGAATCCGGCCGTCCGGACGAAAGGCGAGAGCGCTGGACCAGGGGGTATGCACCTTGACGTGAAACCGGGGTTGGCCGGTGCGGACATCGGAGACAGTGACATAGCCGAGGTTGCCGGCGGTAGCGACAAGCCGGCTGTCCGGGCTGAACGCAAGTCCCAACAGCCCCGCATTCGGGCCTCCGGTAAGGTCCTTGGCCTGACCGGTGACGACGTCGCGGACGATCGTTCTGTCATCAATGCCGACCGATGCGAGCCAGCGGCCGTCGGGGCTGAACTCGACCGCGCGCACCTGTTCGGCGTGGGTTTTGTCCACACGGCTCCCGATATCGCGAGTCATGCTCCACAAACGGATCGTCTTGTCCCAGCCGCCGGACGCGAGCCAGCGACCGTCGGGGCTGAACGCCAGGTAGTAGAGGCCCTGCCGGTGCCCAAGATAGGACGAGCGTTCGCGGGCCGTCGCGACGTCCCACAACTTGACGACCCGGTCATTTCCGGCGGATGCCAGCAGTTTGCCGTCGGGGCTGTAAGCCAGGGTTCGGACCTCCGACGTGTGGCCGGTCAACGTGTGCAGCACGCGCCCGCCGTCCGGATCCCAAACTCGCACCGACCAGTCGTTGCCCGCCGAGGCGAGCTGGAGACCGTCCGGACTGAAGGCCACGTGGTTCACCCCCGCCGTGTGGCCGCGGAGCGTGTGCACGGTCTCGCCGGTGGACGCATTCCACAGCCGCACCGTGCCATCGTTACTCGCGGATGCCAGCCACCGGCCGTCGGGACTAAACGCGACAGCGAGAACGGTACCGGTGTGACCAGTGCAGGTCTTCAACTCGCGTCCGCCGGCGACGCTCCAGATCTTCGCGGTGTGGTCCTCGCTGGCCGTGGCGAGGCGGTCGCCGTCCCGGCTGAAGGCGAGGCCGCGGATGACTTGAGGGTGAGCCTTGAACCGGTGAAGTTCCTGCCAGGTCGAGGCGTCGAGAATGGTGACCTCGCCCGTGTCCGCGCCGATGGCCAGCCGTGTGCCGTCCGTATTCAGTGCCAAGTGAGGCCAGTTGTTGTCCTTGAGCGATAGCGTTCGGAGCTGCTGGCCGGTGGTGGCGTCCCATTCGCGCAAGGTCTTGTCGTCGGCGCACGAGACGAGGCGGGTCGCGTCCGGATTGACGGCCAGGCCGCTGATCTCGTCGGTGTGGCCCTCGAGGACACGCAATTCGCCGTTGCAGACCCGCCAGTGATAACGCCATTCCCAGGCCATGGACGCGCCCGGCATGCCGGCCGGCTGCACCCGTTTCAAGAGATCCCGGGCCAGGGTGACGTTCGAGTTTTCGACGGAGAATTGAATCGAGTTGAGGCGGACAGCGTACATGCTGGCGCGAACAGCCTGCGCCTCCCGGTCGGCCCGCTCCTTTTCCGCGAGCGCCCGGTTCCGCTCGTCGGTCGCCTTCTGGGCGTTCTCGACCGCATCGCGAGTGCTCTCGTCGGCGCGATTGCGGGCGAGCGTCGCGTTGATACTGAGTATCGTCGAAGTGACCGAGCCGGCGACGAGCAAGACGACAACCGCGGCGGTGAGGCCTGCGACGAGCGGATTCCGGTGGCCCCAGCGCCAGGCTCGCTCGATGGGACCAATACGGCGGGCGTGGATGGGCCGGTCGTCGGTGAAGCGTTGCAGGTCGTCGGCCAACTCGGCCGCGGTCTGGTAGCGCCGCTTCGGTTCCTTGTCGCTCGCCTTGTGCACAATCGTCGCCAGGTCGCGGGGCGCCCACGGCACCAGCTTTTCGAGTCGCGGCGGCTCGCCGGTCGTGACCTGTTTGACGAGCCGGTGGCGATCCTTCTCGTCGAACGCACGCTGCAGTGCGATCAACTCGTAGAGCGTGAGGCCCAAGCTGTAGACGTCGCTGCGGGCGTCGGCCCTGCGGTCGAACGCCTCGGGCGGCATGTACCGCAGTGTGCCGAGCACGTCGCCGGTGTGGGTCAGGTCGAGCTGCCCCTCCGCCTTGGCCAGCCCGAAGTCGGTCACCCAGACGGTACCGCGGGTGTCCAACAGCAGGTTGGACGGCTTGATGTCCCGGTGCAAGACCCCCTGCCGGTGGGCGTACTCGAGCGCGTTGGCCACCTGGATTCCGATCTGGGCCACGCTCTGCCAATACGTGGCCTTTCGGCTGCCGCTATCGATGCTCTGGCCGGGGAGCACCGCGGAAGTCGATGACAGGGAAAGCCGGGAGGACGACGTCGATAGTCTCGACGTGCCGGATGGCTCGGCGGCTCCCGGTTCGGCGACGGTCGTGGGGGCGACCGGGGCGGTTGCGGTGGGCGACAGGTGTTGCGGCGACGCGGGGAAGGCGCCGGTCACGAGCGAGTGCGCGATGACGGCCGCGTCGTCGCGCCCGGCGACCTCCGTGGACCTCGGGGCACCGGCGCGCAGTCGCCTCAGTTCTTTCAGCACTTCGTGCAGCCCGAGGCCCTGAATGAACTGCATGACGTAGTACGGCTGACCGTCCTCCTCGCCCACCCCGAATACCGGGACGATGTTGGTGTGGTGGAGCCTGGCCGCGGCCTTGGCCTCGCGCTCGAACCGCCGGCGCAGCTCGGCGTCGTGGACGTTGGGTGGAAGCACCTTG
>Ga0075418_10003791_pt1 | contig 17245 bp, 15 predicted proteins | sample SoiMetdeltSBSDD2_FD_81776 | JGI IMG/M metagenome (GOLD analysis project Ga0075418, IMG submission 81776) | Bulk soil microbial communities from a Populus tree surrounding site in Tennessee, USA - Soil MetaG P. deltoides SBSDD2 | ecosystem: Environmental > Terrestrial > Soil > Tree plantation... | reverse complement strand
GACGGCAGCAGCAAGACAGCTCACCGGCACGGTCGTGCAGGTCATCGGAGCTGTCATCGACATCGAATTCCCGGAAGGACTGCCCGAGATCTACAACGCGGTCCGGATTGTTTCCGACGGCGCCGGCGGCTCGCAGAAGATCGACGTCGTGGCGGAAGTCGAGCAGCACCTCGGCGAGAACCGTGTCCGCGCGGTGGCGATGAAGCCGACCGACGGGATGACGCGCGGCATGAGCGTCATCGATACGGGCGCGGCGATCACGGTGCCGGTCGGTCCCGAGACGCTCGGGCGCGTGCTGAACGTGCTTGGCGAGCCGGTGGATTTCCCCGATCGTCCGGTGCAGTCCAAGGAGCGATGGCCGATCCACCGGCATGCCCCGACGCTCGAGCAGCAGTCGACCGAGCTGAAGATGTTCGAGACCGGAATCAAGGTGATCGACCTGCTCGAACCGTATCTGCAGGGCGGCAAGATCGGCCTGTTCGGCGGCGCCGGCGTCGGCAAGACCGTCATCATCATGGAGCTCATCCACAACATCGCCTTGAAGCACGGCGGCGTGTCCGTGTTCGGCGGTGTGGGTGAACGCACGCGCGAGGGTAATGACCTCTGGCTCGAATTCCAGGAGTCGGGCGTCATCGACATGAAGGACCCGTCGAAGTCGCGCGCCGCGCTGGTCTACGGCCAGATGACGGAGCCGCCGGGTGCGCGGCTCCGCGTCGGCCTGTCCGCGCTGACCGTCGCCGAGTACTTCCGCGACGCCGAAGGCAAGGACGTGCTCCTCTTCATCGACAACATCTTCCGCTTCACCCAGGCGGGCTCCGAAGTGTCGGCGCTCCTCGGCCGCATGCCGTCGGCGGTCGGCTATCAGCCGACGCTGCTGACCGAGATGGGAGAGCTGCAGGAGCGCATCACCTCGACGAAGAAGGGGTCGATCACGTCGGTGCAGGCGATTTACGTGCCGGCGGACGACTATACGGATCCCGCGCCGGCGACGACGTTCGCCCACCTTGATGCGACGACCAACCTGTCGCGCCAGATTGCGGAGCTGGGCATCTACCCGGCGGTGGATCCGCTGGCCTCGTCGTCCCGCATTCTCGATCCGCGCGTGCTGGGCGAGGAGCACTACAACGTGGCGCGATCGGTGAAGCAGATTCTCCAGCGCTACAAGGACCTGCAGGACATCATCGCGATTCTCGGCATCGACGAGCTGTCGGAAGACGACAAGCTCACGGTGTCGCGCGCGCGCAAGCTGCAGCGGTTCCTGTCGCAGCCGTTCTTCGTCGCCGAACAGTTCACGGGCTTCAAGGGCAAGTACGTGCCGATCGCCGACACCATCAAGGGGTTCAAGGAGATCGTCGACGGGAAGCACGATGCATTGCCCGAGCAGGCCTTCTATCTGGTCGGCACCATCGAGGAAGCCGTTGAGAAGGCCGCGTCGATGAAGGCGGCCTAGCACGAAGGGCACGAAGAATTCGAAGAACACGAAATGGCACTACCGACCAAGATCGCGCTCGAAATCGTGACTCCCGATCGCTCGCTCGTCAGGGAGGAAGTGGACGAGGTCGAGCTGCCAGGCTCGGAGGGCTACTTCGGCGTGCTGCCCGGCCATACGCCGCTCCTGTCGATGTTGATGGTGGGGGAGCTGTGGTACCGCATCGGCCAGGAGAAGCGCTACCTCGCCGTGGCCGGCGGCTTCGTCGAGGTGCTGCCCGATCGCGTGACCGTGCTCGCGCAGGTCGGCGAACGGGCGGAGGACATCGACATTGCGCGCGCGGAAGCGGCGAAGCGGCGCGCCGAGGAGCGGCTGGCGAAGGCGGTCGACATCGATATCGAACGCGCCCGGGTCGCGCTTCTGAAGTCTCTGATCCGCCTCCAGGTCGCAACCCGCGCTCGAACGCGGGTATGATCCGGAGGCCAGCAGGCCTCCGGTTGCTCGCCCATCTACACCAGCTTTTTCGCTACCGTGCGCTGATCCAGAGCCTGGTCGCCCGCGAGCTGAAGGCCCGGTATCGCGGCTCCGTGCTCGGCTTCTTCTGGTCCTTCGTCAACCCGCTCCTCCTGCTTCTCGTCTACACGTTCGTCTTTACAGTGGTGCTGCCAGCCGCCCATCCGCCCGACCTGCAGCCGTTCGCACTCTTCATGTTCTGCGGGATCCTTCCGTGGACGTGGTTCTCCTCGTCGCTCCTCGAGGCGTCGAACGTGCTGATAGCCGGCGGCAATCTGATTCGGAAGGTGCTGTTTCCGGCGGAGGTGCTGCCGATTGTGACGGTGCTCGCCGGCCTGGTGCACTTCTGCTTCGGCCTGCCGATCCTGGCGGCCTTTCTCATCTACTACCGGGTGCCGCTGGTCGCAGCGGACCTGCTGTGGTTTCCGGTCATCCTCCTGATTCAACTCGTGTTCACACTTGGACTGGCGCTGCTCGTGTCCGCGCTGACAGTGCATTTCCGCGACGTGCGCGACCTCCTGGCTAACCTGTTGACCCTGTGGTTCTTCGCCACACCCATCATCTACGCGTTGTCTCAGGTGCCGGGATCCGTCCGGCGGCTCTTGAACCTGAATCCCTTCACGCACCTCGCGGTGGCGTACCAGGAGGTGTTGTTCCGGGCCGGCCCGTTCACCCAATGGCCGTGGCTCCTCGCCGTCGGCCTGGGTTCGCTCTTCGTGCTTGCCTGCGGATACTTTGTGTTCGACCGGCTGAGGGATACCCTTGCGGAAGAGGTGTGACCGGAAACCTGAAGGTTTCCGGCTACCGGCGAATGGTAGCCGGAGGCCTTCAGGCCTCCGGGATTGCTGATGAACGCCATCGAGGTACGTGGCGTCCGGAAGACCTACCGGCGGTACAGCCGCCGGCGCCGGTTTGCCACGCTCAAGAGCGCCCTGCTGTCCGGTCGGGTATTGAGCGACCTGCGCCCGGATGAAACCTTCGATGCGCTGAAAGGCGTGTCGTTCGACGTCGTGGCCGGCAGGACCTTCGGCATCGTCGGGCGCAACGGCTCCGGCAAGAGCACGATGCTGAAGCTCATCGCGGGCATCGGACGTCCGACCGAGGGCACCGTGGCCGTCAAAGGCCGCGTATCGGCGCTGATCGAGCTGGGCGCCGGCTTTCACCCCGAGATCTCGGGACGCGAAAACGTCTACATCAACGGCATGATGCTCGGCCTCACCAAGCGGGAGGTCGCGGCCCGGTTCGACGAGATCGTGGCCTTTGCCGAGCTCGAGGACTTCATCGACGCGCCCGTGAAGACCTACTCCTCCGGGATGTACATGCGTCTCGGCTTCGCCGTCGCGATCCATGTCGATCCGGACGTGCTCCTCGTGGACGAGGTGCTCGCGGTCGGCGACGAGGCGTTCACGCACAAATGCCTCGACAAGTTCGCCGAATTCAAGCGCCGCGGCCGGACGGTGCTGCTCGTGACGCACTCCCTCGATCTGGTGACGCGGTTCTGCGACGACGCGCTGTGGCTCGACGGAGGCGTCGCCCGGCTCCAGGGCGACCCGAAGCGGGTGGTCGATGCCTATCTTCTCGATGTCGCCGGTGTCGAAAACCAAACCCTGGATGAAGAGGCAGCCGAGCGATCCTTGCCGGCCTCGCCGGCCGGCCCCGACGGGGCGGCTCCACATGACCTTCCGTCGGACATGTCGACGGCGGTCGAGGGACGCTGGGGGTCTCGCGAAGTGGAAATCAGCGCGGTGGCGTTTGCGGGCCCGAACGGTCAGCCGGCGCACGTCTTTCACAGCGGCGATCCGATGGATATTCGACTGCAGGTGCGAGCGCGCGAGCCGGTGTCGGATCTGGTCTTCGGCGTCGGCATCTTCAACGCCGACGGTGTGTGCTGTTACGGCACCAACACCGATGTCGAGGGCGCGGCGTCGGGCGCGATGAACGGCGACGGCCAGGTCACCTTCACCATCGATCGCCTTGACCTGGTCGAAGGCAGCTACAAGATTGACGTGGCGGCACATCGCAAGAATGGCGCGCCGTACGACTACCATCGGCTCCTGCACACCATCCGCGTGGTGTCCGGCATCAGGGAAGCCGGCATCTTCCGGCCGCCGCACCGGTGGAACTTTTCCGGCGGCATCCGCATTACCGGCCTCGGTCGATGAGCCCGCGCGCCGCCTTCAGCGCGGCCGAAGCCGCGGCTTTCGCTGCCGGCATCCGGGCGAGCGGCGGCTCCGTGGTTTTCACGAATGGTGTGTTCGATCTCCTGCATCCCGGCCATGTCCGATACCTGCGCGATGCGCGAGCGCTCGGTGACGCGCTGATTGTCGCCATCAACTCAGATCGGTCGGTGCGGGCAAACAAGGGTGAAGGCCGGCCCGTGACACCGCAGGCGGAGCGCGCGGAAGTGCTGCAGGCGCTGGACGCGGTTGACGCCGTCACGATTTTCGACGAGGAAACACCGCACGCGATCATCACCGCCGTCCAGCCGGACGTTCTGGTCAAGGGCGCCGACTGGGGGCCGGACAACATCGTCGGCCGCGATGTCGTCGAAGCGCGCGGAGGCCGGGTGGTCCGGATGGAGCTCGCGGCGGGGTTCTCGACCACAGCGCTGCTCGAGAAGGTCCGCGCGTTGCGCTGACCCGTATGGGACAATAGACGATTGATCGCCCACCCACGGCCGCGGCCGGGTGGGCTATCCGCATGTACCGCTGATGGCGACCGCCACCTCGCTTACGCTTCGCGCCCTTCTCAGCCAGGCGGCTGCCCGCGCCACGCTGGACAGGCTCGCGCCTGTTACCGCCGGGTTGACGCCGGCGGCCAAGGCGCTCGCCGCGGTCGCCAATGCTCGCGGGACCCCGGCGCTGACGTTGCTCGTGGTGCCGACGGACAAGGACGTCGAATCGCTCGTCGGCGACGCACGATTTTTCTACGCGGCGCTCGAGGGCGCGTCCGAGGCGGATGTTGAGCGCGCAGTGCTGCCGTTTCCCTCGCTCCAGGTGGATCCGTATCGCGGCATGCGCCCGCACTTCCGTGTGGCGGCCGCTCGCGCGCGAGCCCTGCACGGCGCGGCGACGGGCACCGCGCGGTTGATCGTGGCCTCGGCGGCGGCGCTGCTGCCGCGGGTCAGCCCTCCGGAGCGCCTGCTGCGGGCCGCGATGGCGATCAAGTCGGGCACCGAGATCGAGCCTCAGGATCTCGCGGACCTTCTCGTGGATGCAGGGTTCACTCGCGAAGACCCGGTTGAGGAGCATGGGTCGTTCACGATTCGCGGCGGCATCGTCGACGTCTTCCCGGCCGGCGACCTCGAGCCGGCACGCATCGAGTTTGTCGGCGACATGGTCGAATCGCTGCGGCGGTTCGACGCGGCAACGCAGCGATCCTCCGGCCCGACCGACCAGCTTCTGATCGTTCCGGTCCGCGAGCGGTTCGACGACGACGGCGCCGTCGTGCCGGCGATCGATTTTCTTGGCGCGTCGCGCGGCATCCGCGTCGTTGTGTCGGAATCCGAGCAGGTCGAGGAGCAGGCGCGAAAGGTCCGGGCTCAACTCGAAACGAGCTACGGCGATGCGGCTGCCCGGGGCCATGTCGTGACGCTGCCGCCGGACGAGGCGTTTCTCGCATGGAATGACATCGACGTGCGGACCGGCGGCGCGCCGCGGCTGGAAGAGCTGGCGGTCGGAGAGGAGACGGAGGCCCGCCACGTCCCCTGCCAGCCTGCGATGGAGTTCCGCGGACGGATCAACGACTGGGTCGCGGAGATCCGCGAGTTACGGGAGCGCGGCGACACGATTCTCTTCGTCGCGGGCAGCCACGGCCTCGCCGAACGCACGGTCGAAATACTCCGCGAGTACGAAATCGTGGCCGTTCCGGTCGAGGACGTCGAAGCCGCACATGCGGTCACGGTGCTCGTTTCCGTCGGATCGTTGTCGCGTGGCTTCCGGCTGTCAGACGCGGCGCTGCAGATCTATGCGGAAACGGATGTTTTCGAGGAGGAACGCCGGCCGTCCGACAAGCGCCAGAACCTCGCCAAGACATTTCTTTCTGATCTTCGCGACCTCAAAGTCGGTGACCTCGTCGTCCACGTCGACCACGGCATCGGCGAGTTCGTCGGCCTGAAGCAGCTCGGCGTTCGCGGCGCCGCCGAGGCGCAGCAGGAGTTCCTGGAGCTGCGATACGCGGGTGAGGACAAGCTCTTCGTCCCGGTTGAGCGGCTGGACCTTGTCCAGAAGTACACCGGCGGGGCGCGGCCGGCGCTCGATCGCCTGGGCGGCACGACATGGGAGAAAGCAAAGAGCCGCGTCAAGAAGGCCATGCGCGACATGGCCGAAGAGCTGCTGAAGCTCTACGCGCAGCGCCAGGCCGTGCCCGGTCACGCCTTCGGCGCCGACACGCATTGGCAGGAGGAGTTCGAGGACGCCTTCCCCTACGAGTTGACCGTCGACCAGGCCACCGCGATTGCCGACATCAAGCGCGACATGGAAACGCCGACCCCGATGGATCGCTTGCTCTGCGGCGACGTCGGCTATGGCAAGACCGAAGTGGCGATGCGCGCGGCTTTCAAAGCCGTGATGGACGGGAAGCAGGTCGCGTTCCTCGCGCCGACCACCGTGCTGGCCTTTCAGCATCAGAAGACTCTGCGCGATCGGTTCAGCGGATTCCCGGTGACGGTCGACATGGTGAGCCGCTTCCGCACGAAACAGGAAATCAAGGCGGTTCTCGACGGCCTGTCCGCCGGCAAGGTCGACATCATCGTCGGTACCCATCGCCTGCTGTCGAAGGACGTGGTCTTTCGCGATCTCGGCCTGCTGGTTGTCGACGAGGAGCAGCGGTTCGGCGTTGCGCACAAGGAGCGCATCAAGCAGATGCGCAAGAAGGTGGACGTGCTCACGATGACGGCCACGCCGATTCCGCGCACGCTGAACATGTCGCTCGTCGGCATCCGCGACATGTCGATCATCGAAACCCCGCCCAAGGACCGGCTGTCAATCCAGACCAACGTCGTCAAGTTCGACGCGCCGGTCATCGAGCGCGCCATTCGCAACGAGGTGGCGCGCGGCGGGCAGGTCTATTTCGTCCACAACCGCGTTGAATCCATCTTTTCGATCGCCAGTCTGCTGCAGCGTCTCGTGCCCGAAGCGAAAATCGTCGTTGGCCATGGCCAGATGGGAGAAGAGGAGCTCGAACGCGCGATGCTCGGGTTCGTCGAACGCCGGTTCGACGTGCTGCTGGCGACGACGATCGTCGAGAACGGCCTCGACATTCCCAACGCAAACACGATCATCATCAACCGGGCCGATCGGTACGGGCTGTCGCAGCTGTATCAGCTGCGCGGCCGCGTCGGCCGATCCGACCGCGCGGCCTACGCCTATCTGTTGATTCCGCCGCAGGAATCACTGTCGCCGGTGGCGCGCAAGCGCCTCGCCGCGATCAAGGAATTCAGCGACCTCGGCAGCGGATTCCGCGTCGCGGCGCTTGACCTCGAGATTCGCGGGGCCGGCAACCTGCTCGGCGGCGAACAGAGCGGCCACATCGACGCCGTCGGCTTCGAGATGTACATGAAGCTGCTCGAGGAGTCGGTGCGCGAGCTCAAGGGTGAGGAGATCGAGGACGACACCCGCGCGACCGTGAACCTTGGCGTCGACCTCAAGATCGACGAAGGCTACATCCCGGAAATGAACCAGCGGCTGATGGTCTACCGCAAGGTCGCCGCGGCACGGAGCGAAAAGGAGCTGGCATCGACCCTCGAAGAGGTCAAGGACCGCTACGGCGCGCTGCCTGATTCGGTGCTCAACCTGGCGGAGTACGGACGCATTCGCGTGCTCGCCGATCGCCTCGGGATCGACACCATCGACCGGGAAGGCCGCCTCGTCGTCATAAAGTTCAGGCCGCAGGCCAAAGTAGACCCGGTGCGCCTGATCAAAGTGGTTCACGACCAGCCGGCGGCGACACTGGTCCCGCCGGGATCGCTCAAGCTGGATCTGGAGGTCAAACCGGCCGGAGACCTGAAGGTCTCCGGCTACCGAGGCACGAGATCCGACGGTGGTAGCACGAGATCGGACGGTGGTAGCACGAGATCGGAGGGTGGTAGCCGGAGGCCTTCAGGCCTCCGGAAGCCCGGTTCGTCCGAAACCAGCAGCTGGTGGACGGCGCGGGCGACGACGGGCGAGGTGACGTCCGGGTTCACCAAGGAACAGATTCTGCGGAAGCCAGACGTGAACCCGCGCGCCGAGGGCGGCATGTTCGCGCGACTCGAAGAGCTGCTGAGGGCCTTGGGGTAACATATTGATTTTGCAGGAATTGTCCATGATCAACCGACGCACTGTAGTCCCCGTTCTTCTGCTGGCGATCCTCGGGTCCGTCCCCACCGGGGCACAAATCATCGAACAGGTCCTCGTCAACGTGAACGGCGACATCCTGACCAAGACCGAGTTCGAGCAAAGGCAGATCGCCATCCTCCGGAACCGTCCCGAGCTCGGCAATGTCACTCCCGACAGCCCTGAGCTGCGCCGCGCCATCAGCGAGGTCACGCCGCAGCTGATTCTCGATGCCGTCGATGAGCTGCTGCTGATCCAGCGCGGGCGCGAGATGGGGCTGGCGCTCGGCGATGAGCAGTTCAACAGCATCCTGGACAACATCAAGAAGTCGAACAATCTCGAAGACGATGCGCAGTTCCAGGCGGCGCTCAAGCAGGAAGGGATGACGATGGCCGACCTGCGGCGGTCGCTGGAGCGGCAGATGCTGGCGTCCGAGGCGCAGCGCCGCGATGTCGTCGACAAGATCAGCGTCACCGAGGCCGAAGCGCAGGCGTATTACGAAGCCCACAAACAGGAATTCACGACGCCATCCGAAATCACGCTGCGCGAGATTTTCATCGAAGTGCCCGTGACCGATCGCGGCGTCAACGTGGCTGAAGACGACGCCGCCAAGGCCGAGGCGGAACAAATCCGGAAGCGCCTCCTGAGCGGCGAGCCCTTCCCGCAGCTGGCGGCCGAGGCGTCGGACGCGGCGTCGAAGGCCAACGGCGGGCTGATCGGTCCGATCAAGCGCGACGAGCTGGCGGAGCCGCTGCAGAAGATGCTCGATGCGATGAAGGTCGGCGATCTGACGGAGGTCCTGCGCACGCAGCGCGGCTACCAGATCCTCAAGCTCGACTCGCGCACCGAAACCAAGATCCGCACGTTTGACGAAGCGCGCAGCGACATCAGCAACAAGGTCGGCGAGACCAAGATGACGGGCGAGCGCATGAAATACCTCGAGCGGCTCCGCGCCCAGGCGACGATCACGTGGCGCAACGACGAGCTGAAGAAGGCCTACGAGATCGCGCTGGCCGCACGGCAGAAGGCGCTGGCGGGATGACCGACGCGTCGTGGTTCGCGCTGTGGACGCGCTCGCGCCACGAGCAGGTGGTTCGGGAACAGCTCGAACAGAAGCAGATAGAAGCCTTCCTGCCCACGGTCACGAAGTGGAGCCGGTGGAAGGACCGCAAGAAGAAGATCGACTGGCCGCTGTTCCCGGGCTACTGCTTCGCGCGCTTCGACCCGCGCGACCGCCTGCCCATCCTGAAGTGCATGGGCGTGGTGAACATCATCTCGTTTGAAGGCGAGCCCGCCCCGATTCCCGAGCACGAAATCGAAGGCATCCGCCAGCTGGTCGAGAGCGATCTTGCCTACGATCCCTGTCCGATGATCCGCGAGGGCATGATGGTCGAGGTCGTCCATGGACCGCTCAAGGGCGTCGTGGGCCGGTTGATCCGCAAGGGCGCGCATGCGCGCCTGATTCTCAGCGTCGACCTGATTGGCCAGGCCGTCAGCGTCGAGGTCGACGCCGCCGACGTCCGCCCATATTGATGAAGATCGGCAACGTCACGCTTGCCTCACCGTTCGTGGTTGCGCCAATGGCCGGCATGACCGACACGGCGTTCCGCCGGCTGGTCAAGCGCCAGGGCGGCTGCGGCCTCGTCGTCACCGAGATGGTGTCGTCGGAGGGGCTCGTTCGGGGAATCGACCGGACGCTCGAATACGCCGAGTACACCGAAGAAGAACGCCCGGTGTCCATTCAGATTTTCGGCGGCGACCCGGCGAAGATGGCGGACGCCGCGCAGATCGTCGAAGGCATGGGCGCCGACATCGTCGACGTCAACATGGGCTGCCCGGTGCCGAAGATCGCGAAACACAACGCCGGCTGCAGCCTGATGCGCGAACCAGCGCACGCCGCGAGCGTCATTGGCGCGATGGCGAAGGCGGTCAGGATCCCGGTGACGGTGAAGATGCGGGCCGGGTGGAACGACAAGGCACGCAATGCACCCGAGCTCGCCCGGATGGTGCAGGACGCTGGCGCCGCCGCCGTCACGATCCACGGCCGGACCGCGGAACAGTCCTATAGCGGCAGCGCCGACTGGAATCTCGTGTCGAGGGTGGCAAACGAGCTGACCATCCCCGTACTGGGAAGCGGCGACTGCGTCGAGCCCGAGCATGTGGTGGAGCGAATGGCGGCGGGTGTGAGCGGCGTGCTCGTTGGCCGCGGCGTGCTTCGCAACCCGTGGATCCTCGCGCAGGCGGCGGATCTTTCGGCGGGCCGCCAGCCTCGCGCCGTCGCCCTGCGCGAGCGCGGCGAGTTCCTCTCGACCTACGTCGAAATGCTGCTCAACGAGCGGGTCAGCGAGGATCAGGGCTTCAGACATTTCGCCCCGGGGACGGATGCCGGCGCCGGCCCTGCGCGCGGGCGCGAGCGCTGGGTCATCAACAAGGTGCGGGCGCTGTGTGCGTGGTATTCGAAGGGGCTCGAGGGCGGGTCTCAGCTCCGCACGCGCGTGAACACCGCGGCGAGCCTCGGAGAGCTGCGGGCGATCGTCGACGAATTCTTTTTCGGGGTGCCTGTCGCGTCCTGATCAGGCGGCGTTGACTGTCAATGTCAACAGCCCAACCTTCCAGAAGTACAGGATGCCGCGGGCATGTGGCGGCGCCAGCGCCCGTCTCACCAGTTGCCGGATCGCGCGTGCCCGGCTGCGTCTCGCAAATCTCTTCATGTCAGACTCTCTGTTCAGGCCAGCAGCAGCAGTGCCAGCAGTACGCAAGGCAGTGTGATCAGGTTCCAGGCGTTGGTCGGCATCTCGATACGTCCTCTCAGGCGCCTGCCACTCCAAGCGGCGTACCAGCTCGAGGCCGGAAATAGACGGGGAAACAGCGGCCCGGCGCACCGCCGAACGCCGCAGCCCGGCGTTTAGAAGAAAAAATCTGGAACTAGTGCGAATCGGCCTGCGGAGGTCCAGCCCGGCCGTGGCGTATGATTCGACACTCGCATGCACCGCGACCTGACCACCGGCCCGCTTACGAGGCACCTGCTTACGACCATGAGTTTCATGCTCGTGACGATGCTGTTCCAGACCTTGTACTTTCTGGTCGATCTGTACTGGGTCGGCCGGCTCGGAACCCAGGCGGTGGCAGCGGTCGGCATCGTCGGCAATCTGACCTTCATCGTCCTCGCCCTGACCCAGATGCTCGGCGTCGGCACGACCGCCGTTGTCTCGCACGCCGCCGGCCGGAAGGATCAGGAACAGGCTCTCCTGCTGTTCAACCAGTCTCAGGTCATGGCGATCGTGACGGGCGGGCTGTTCCTTGTCCTCGGCCTCGCGGGCAGGTGGCCCTATGCCACGGCCATGAGCGCAGACGCCGAAACCGCGGCGCTCGCGGCCACCTATCTGCTCTGGTTCGTACCGGCCATGGCGCTGCAATTTCTGATGGTCGCCATGGGTTCGGCGCTTCGGGCCGTGGGGAACTTCAAGACGGGAACGGTGGTAGGCACCGTGACCGTGATTCTCAACATGCTCTTCGCGCCGATTCTGATATTCGGATGGGGCACCGGCCGCCCGCTTGGCGTCGCGGGCGCCGCAATTTCATCGCTGATCGCGATCGTCGTGGGCAACGTCTGGCTCGCGGCGTATTTCCTGCCGCGAAGCGCGTACCTGCGATTTGAAACCGCTGACTGGACACCGCGGTTCGACCTGTGGAAGAGGATGCTCGCCATCGGTTTGCCAACCGGTTTCGAGTTCGCCATCACCGCTGCCTACCTTGCCATCGTCTATACCGTCGCACGCCCGTTTGGCGCTGCTGCGCAGGCCGGATTCGGGATCGGGATGCGGATCTTTCAGGCGGGCTTCATGCCGGTAGTCGCCCTCGGCTTTTCGGTGGCGCCGGTGGCCGGACAGAATTTCGGCGCCCGACACGCCCACCGCGTCACGCACACGTTCAGGGACGCTGCGTGGATGGCCGCGGTGTACATGGCCGCCTTCACGATCACCTGCCAGATCGCGCCGGCAGCGATGGTGAGCGTCTTCTCGAACGATCCTGAGGTGATCCGGATTGGAGCCGACTACCTCATGATCGTGTCCTGGGCTTCTCCGGCGTCCGGGCTGATCTTCGTCGCCTCGAGCATGTTCCAGGCGATGGGAAACACGATGCCCTCGCTCATCAGCTCCGGCGTGCGGATCACGTTAGTGGCTGCGTTGACCTTGCTCCTCGCCCCGATGCCGGGCTTCGCGCTGCGCTGGATCTGGTATCTCTCGGTGGGCTCCGTCGTCGTTCAGCTCATGCTGAGCCTGGCACTTCTGCGCCGCGAATTCGCGCGGCGCCTCAACTGGGCTCCGATCGCCACGCATACTACGGCGTGATTTCGGCCAGCGCGCCGGTTCCTTCGGCGAGATCGAAGTCGTACATCAGCGCCTGTTCGAACATCTCGAAGAACTGCGCGCCAAGCTGCTGGTGCGCCGGATGTTCCAGGTACGCTTTCAGCCCCGCGGCGTCGTCAAATTCGAGAACCGCGGCGTACTGATAGTCGACCGTCATCAGCGCTTCGTAGCCGCGGCCGTGCCTGATGCGCCTGCCAACGCGGGCGCGGCGGATTGACGGAATCTGCTTCAGCGCCGCCTCAAAAGAAGAGGCGAGCTGACGTCTCGCATCGGGGGAGAGATCGGCGCGAGGCTTGAACAGAACGACGTGTGCGATCATCCGCGGCGTCGCCGATCGCGAGGCGGGCCGCCCGGTTTGAACTCTCGCCGAGGACCGCCCGGCTTGCGCTCGCGTGGAGCCGCGCCGGGTTTCCGGTCACGCGGAGGACCGCCGAACTTACGCTCGCGCGGTGGCTCATCGAACTTGCGGTCACGCGGCGGACCCTTCGGCCGCCACGGACGTTCGCCTGCCGGCTTGCGCTCGCGCGGCGGACCGTCAAATTTGCGTTGCTCGCGTGGCGGCCCGTCGAACTTGCGCGCGGGAGGCCTTCCCGCGGGACGGCGCAGCGGATCGCCGTGTGGTTTCTCCCGCGGCGGTTCGGCCCCGGCCTGGCGACGCTCGAAACGCTCCTTGCGCCAGTCGAGGTTGCGTTTCTTCTTGGCGTCCTTGAATTTCTGGCGCGGGTCGCGATGCTCACCGCCGGGCCGCCAGTCGCGTCCGCGCGCGTCGCCGCGCGGCGCTCTCGCCCGCCTGGCGTCGGCCTCCCGCTTCGCCTCTTCTGCCGACTCCCACAACCGGCCGCGCGCGAAGTATTTCATTACCGCATCCGGATGCTTTTCCTGGATGCGTTTGAACGTCGGCAGCAGCTCCTCGCGCTCGGCGGCGCGAAATGCCGTTGGCAGGCCGCCGGCAATGATCGTCCAGTAGACAAAGCGCGGCGGCATCAGCGATCGGCTCCAATCCGTCTCAGCTTTTCCACGAGCGTCGTCCGCTTGATGCGAAGCAAGTCCGCGGCCTTGTTGCGATTGCCGCGCGTCCGATCGAGCGCACGCTGGATGAGGTCCCGTTCAATCGACGTGAGATATGCCGGCAGATCGATGCCGTCATCCGGGAAGTCGACGAACGGCGCCGAAATCGACTGAGGAGTCGCCTGGACCTCGGGCGGCATGTCGGCGATATCAATCTCCTGCCGACCCGCGCCGAGCGCGACGGCCCGCTCGACCGCGTTCTCGAGCTGGCGGACGTTGCCGGGCCACTGGTACGCCATCAGTGCGCGCATCGCCCCCTGCGACATGTGCACCGTAGACCCCGGCGCGTACTTGTCGAGAAAGTGCTTCACCAGAATCGGGATATCGTCGCGGCGTTCGCGCAGCGGCGGCAGCTCGATCGGGATGACGTTGAGGCGGTAGTAGAGATCTTCGCGGAAGGTCCCCGACGCAACCATCCGCGACAGCTCCACGTTGGTCGCGGCAATCACCCGCACGTCGACCTTGATCGTCTGGTTGTCGCCGATGCGCTCGAACTCCCGCTCCTGCAGCGCGCGGAGCAGTTTCATCTGCAGCGCAACGCTCATCGTCCCGACTTCGTCGAGGAACAGCGTGCCCTTGTGCGCCTGCTCGAATCGTCCCTGCCGCATCCCGACGGCGCCTGTGAACGCGCCGCGGACGTGGCCGAACAACTCCGCTTCGAGCAGCGTCTCGGGAATCGCGCTGCAATTCAACGCGACGAATCGAGCCGCGCGGCGGGGACTGTTGTGATGGATCGCGCGGGCGACGACTTCCTTGCCGGTGCCAGTCTCTCCAGTGATCAGAATCGTGCTGTTCGATCGCGCGACCGTTTCGAGCATTTGAAACAGCGCCAGCATCGGGCGGCTGCGCCCGAGGATTCCGCCGAACTGATAGCGCTCCTCGAGCTGCGATCGAAGGTAGGCGTTTTCCGACGTGAGGCGCCGCTGCTCGAGCGCCTGATCGAGCACGTGCATGAGCTCGTCGAATTGAAACGGCTTGGCGATGAAATTTGACGCACCCCGCTTAATCGCATCGACGGCGTCTTTCACGGTTCCGTACCCGGTTATGACGATGCCGACGATCCCGGGATACCGGCCGACGGCGGCTTCGATCACGCGCCCGCCGTCGATACCAGGCATGCGCAGGTCCGTGATGACGATGTCGAATGCAAACTGTTCGAGCAGATCGAGCGCTTTTTCGCCGCTTTCCGCCTCGACCACCTCGTAGCCGCGATCGCGGAGCCGCTCGGCCATCAGCGCCCGGAGCGCGGCCTCGTCGTCAACAAAGAGCACATGTGGCGCGGGTTCGGCCATCTGGAAAGCGCCAATATCTTGACACAGAACTCTTTGCGGGTCGGATCTAACGGATTGGCGCGAGGGACCGATACAGGTTTTGTAACCAGTTTGAGCCGCTAAACGGCTGTGAGAAAACGATTATGGACCGCCAGACACTGTCCATCATGAAAGCGTGCGAAGCGGTTGGAGTCAGCCGCCGCACGATCTACAACTGGATCGCCGCCGGGAAGGTGGAGTACATCCGCACCGCCGGGGGGTCCATTCGAATCTTTGCCGACACGCTGTGGCGGGATTCCGCTGCCGCGCCGACGCGGGTGATGGCGGCCAACGCCGCACAATCCGCAGGCCGCGTGTGAACCTAGCGGCGCATCTGCCGGACACCCTCGCGGGTCCGGTCGGGGGCAGCCCCGAAATGCGCCGGCTGTTCCACCAGCTGAACAACCAGCTGGGGATCATCCTGGCGCATGCTGAGCTGCTTGAGTTGAAGGCCGCCGATGACGGTCATCGCGCGCGCGCAACACAGGTCGTGTCGAGCGTGCTCGACGCGCTGACGACTGCGCGCGAAATCCGCCGGCGCTCCGAAGCCGCCGGCGCCTAGCCAGTTCCGAATCAGCACACCCTTCGCCACCACAGCCGTTCTCTGTCCAAACCTCAAGTAAAAGTCGAATTTTGTAATCGGACACGCCAAATCCTTGGCGTAGCGCCCCGTCAATATCGCCAATCAATTGACGTTTTGGGCAATATCGAGACAGCGTTCGCTTACACTTTCCGCCGCCTCGAATTTCCCCAAAGTGCATGGCAGACAGTAAGTTAGCGGCGGGTGTTCCAAGAGCGAGCGCGGTGTTTCATTTCGGGCTCTACTGTTTGGTACCCGCGTTGCCTTAGACGGCGCCCGGAGGACACGACATGCGCCCCCTGGCCGGCAAACAGAACCCACGCGTTGTAGCCACGATCCCCTTCGTCGAGCAGCTCGCCCGCCGCGTCGCGGCGACGATGCCACACTCGATTGACATCGGCGATCTCGTTCAGGACGGGGTCATCGGACTCATCGACGCCGCGCGGCGGTTCGACGAAAGCCGAGGCATCAAGTTCGAGACATTCGCCGAGCGCCGGATCCGCGGCGCCATGATCGACGCGCTGCGCAAGGACGCCTGGCCGCGCGGCGTTCGTCGCCAGCGCCGTGAACTGGAGGCCGCCCGTGAAGAGCTGCGACGCGAGCTCGGCTGTGAGCCCTCGCTGGCCGACCTGGCCGCGAAAGTAGGGTCAGACGAAAAGCGCCTCGGTCGCACCATCGTTCGCATCAACGCCATCGAGTCGACCTCCCCGCTCGCCAACAACGAGCACCTCGACGAATCGACGCTTCCCCAGGCCCTGATTCCGTCTGAACCCGAACAGCCCGACACCGCCTACGAGCGTGGAGAGACGCGTGAGCGCGTGCGCGCGGCCATCGCGTCGCTGCCTCCGCGTGAGCAGAAGGTGATCGGTCTCTACTATTACGGCGAGGCGACGATGAAGCAGATTGGCGCCGAGATCGGCGTCAACGAGTCGCGCGTCTCCCAGCTCCATGCCCGCGCCATTCGCCGGCTGCGCGACGCCCTCGGCACGATGGTGCCGGCGGCCGAAGCCGCCGCGGTGATGCGGAGTGCGATTCTGGAGTTCCAGAAACCGAGAATGGCGAAGGCTACGCTCGACAGCCGGGCGCGCGTTGCGGATGGCTCGCCCGCCGGCGTCGTCGTGCCTTACGCCAGCGTTTCGCGCACGGCCCTCAGCAAGTCGCCGAGCCGGAATGGCTTGGCAAGCCAGGGGCAGCCGCTGTCGTCGAGGAAGCGCTCGGCGTCGGTGCCAGCGACGTCGCCGGTGACGAAGATCACGCGCCGCGCCAATGCCGGCGTCGCCGCGGCAATAGCACGGTAGAGCGTCATTCCATCGACGCGCGGCATCTTCAGGTCGCAAATCACGACGTCATACGTCTTCTGACGCACGCGGGCGAGCGCCTCTTCGCCATCGCCCGCGTGATCCACGTTCAATCCCGCATCGCTCAGCGCTTCCACCACTGCGGCGGCGAGCGCCGTCTCATCCTCGACCAGCAGCACTGACGCGCCCTTCACCGCTTCCATCGACGGCGCGCCCGGACGCGGGTGCGACGTCGGCGTCTCGCCGCTGACCGGCAGCTCCACGACGAACGCAGCGCCCCGCGGCGGTGTCTCGACACGAATCCGGCCGCCGTGCTCCTGCACGATGGCGTAGGCGACCGTCAAGCCGAGCCCGGTACCCTTG
>Ga0075418_10003789_pt1 | contig 17251 bp, 17 predicted proteins | sample SoiMetdeltSBSDD2_FD_81776 | JGI IMG/M metagenome (GOLD analysis project Ga0075418, IMG submission 81776) | Bulk soil microbial communities from a Populus tree surrounding site in Tennessee, USA - Soil MetaG P. deltoides SBSDD2 | ecosystem: Environmental > Terrestrial > Soil > Tree plantation... | reverse complement strand
TTCGATACTTAAAAGAAGCATAAAATATAATTTTAGCAATATTAAGAAATAGCTATTGTCACGAGAGTTAGTTAGATTTCCAATCAATAATTCAAATTTAAATTCATTTATTGAAGGTAATTTAGTGATACCAGATAATCCAACAGGGATGGTTATTTTTGCTCACGGTAGCGGGAGTGGTAGGGAAAGTCCAAGAAATAAGAAAATCGCTTCGATCTTTAATAGAATGAGTTTATCCACATTACTTATTGATCTTCTAACTGAAGACGAGAACGAAATGGATTTGACAGCCCAGAAAATGAAAGATAAAATTCTAGGTCTTGTATTGAATAAATTTAACATCGAACTCCTCACTGAAAGATTGTTAAGTGTTACTAAATGGTTAGACAATAACAGATCGTTACCTGTAAAAAATATAGGATATTTTGGATCTAGTACGGGTGCTGCAGCCACATTTTTGGCAACATCAAATTTAAGTACAGTTGATACTGACAGAGTATGCAAATGTAGTATCAAAGCTATTGTTTCTAGAGGCGGTAGAACAGATCTTATTAACGATATCACCATCATACAACATATGAACATTCCATCCCTTTTCATTGTTGGAAGTAAGGATAATAAGATCATAAAAATAAACAAGAAAACATTGAGTGAGCTTAATCCTCTTACAGAATCAAAAATGCAGATTATTGATGGAGCATCACATTTGTTTGAAGAAGAAGGCAAAATAGAAGAGGTTGCTGATATTGCTGGAAATTGGTTCTTGAAATTTTTATAGAAACCAAATTATTTCCATTATTTAACGAATGTTTGAGCACTCTTAAAAAGGAAATTACTTGAAACGGTTGTTTTCTTGCTCTAAAGGTATATCGCCCACTTTCCATCCTTGAGGAATAGTTAGGCCAAATTGTATTTTTGTACTTTTTTCTTATAACAAAATTTATGACTTTAACTCAGGATAAACTTGAATTCTACTGTTATTGACCGTTCCCAATCTTTACTTAGAGTACCGTACAAATTAAATAAACCATTTTTTTGACATGTGTTTAAGTTTAACAATCATTCTTACGTTGTTATATGTTCGATAGTCATTTGCAGCGTATACTAATAGCTTGATGTACAACACATCTAAAAGAAAATTATGAATCTCTAATGAAGGATTGACCTCATTTGGTAGTACGATTCAAACCCGCGAAGTGGGTCCCACATCAAGCCCTACTCACTAGTAAATGTGTTTTAATATTCGAAGCAATTTGAAGTACTGATCATCGATATATCATGATATTTAGTCGCATAATTGATAGATTTCAGCTCAAATTCAATGACAGGGAAGCTGCGGGAGATATCCTCGGTGAGTCACTTAAGAATTCAGTCAAGAAGGAGGAAAGGAAAAATACCCTTGTTTTAGGAATTCCTAGGGGTGGAGTGGTAATAGGCAGGACAATTGCAAACAAGTTATCATGTGATTTTGGTATAATCATCCCAAGGAAGCTCCATGCACCTCATAACAAAGAGCTTGCTCTAGGCTCAGTAATGGAAGACGGAACAACGTATCTCAATGAAACATTAGTTAAGGAGCTTGATGTATCCCCCGAATACATTAAAAAAGAAAAACTAGACCAATTAGAGGAAATAAGTCGTAGGACACAGTTATACTCAGGCAAAACGTTAAATTGGAATCAAAATGATTTGAGCGGCAAAACTGTAATTTTGGCAGATGATGGAGCTGCAACAGGTGCCACCATTATCGTTGCAACAAGGTATATAAAGAGAAATAAAACCCCACGGAAATTTATGATTGCTATACCGATATTGCCAAAAGGAACTATTAATACGCTAAAAAATGAAGATATTGATCAAATCGAAGTCATTACTAGTCCTCAAAACAGAAACTTTCTATCTATTGAGCAATATTATAGCGACTTTCATCAACTTACAGATCAAGAAGTTATCAAAATATTACAAAATCAATGATTGAAAGATGTTGAAGAATTAGATGATTTTGTAGAAAAAACATTAACATATGGCGCAAACCTTATTAATATCCCTGAGGAAGTCCTTGTATGCACAAATTATTTGCAACAGTAATCGCATTGATTGAAGGCAAAGTATCAATAGAATCGGTAGGAAAATCTGCCGTTTTAAAAACTCCTGGAGATGTAACTGTTGGCGGACACCAATGATTTACTTGGGTTGAACTTTCTTAGAATAGATTTTAGCTGAACTAATCATAGTTTTGAGATATTTTATATTGGATTACAATAATTCCCTTCGATACTTGAAAGCTCATTCGACATGCTTATTAATTTGGTATCTTGATAATCGCGTAAATAATTCACAACGTTAATGGAATCGGTTTAGAGTGGCGCTTCAATTGAATCTATCGGAAAAACTCCTATTTCAAGGACATCTGATGAACTAACGCAAATATAACACGACTTATTACATCGGATAATTTAATATCTATTTCTTGCAGCTCTGCGTCGCCTAGATATTACATATTATGAGTGATTTACTGGTTACGTTAGGTTCCTAGTAGATTCTTGAAATGAGATTTTGCTCTTCTACCCATAAGTAGTTCACTCTTCGTATATAATCTTCCAACCTCCAGTGTTTCTAATCCAGGGACTATTGCTCTTACCACGGGTATTCCTATATCGGAGTGTGTTAGATCCACAATAATTGCCCTTTTCAATCCAGCATTCTTCAGACGACTCAAGACAAATTTGATATCATCCAAAATATCATCATTTACATATGTTCTAATTTCAGAAAACATGACAACTTTCTCATTCTTTTTACGCGTTAATGTGGTGGCAGGCATAAATTGCCATTTTCTTTTGTATATTTCATCATTTTGTCTATATTGGATTTTCTTTAAATCATCTCGTGCCCCTTGAATATTTAGAGCTCGAGTTTGTGAAAGTTCTGTTATGGCACGGACGAGAGCAATCCTCGAATCAAGATGCGTTCCATAGCCAATTGCAAAATAGCCATAATCACTTGTAACCCATTCAATACTACTAGCAACAAAGGTAGGAATGCCAATATCTTTTTGCGTTATATTCTTAACTAGCAGATTGATTCCAGCATTAGTAAATCTATCAACTAGAAATTTCAGAGGTTTGAAATATCGTATAATTTCAGAAATATTAACGTCTTCAAAGATACTTGGATCATCTACAAAGTCATCTGTGTTATTTTGTCTAAATTTGGAATTATTATTTTCCATTTTTCTAATTGAGTTTGTTATTCTTTCTAAGATACTGTAAGGTATGGAAGAAGCAGATAATTCGGCAATGCTTACGGCATCCCTTTCAATTACCTCACACAAGGCCTGACAAATAGCCTCTTCAATTACATTGCCAGATGCCAACCCATTTGTGTGGGAATAGTGGAATGCATGAACGGAGGGAAATTTTGGGACGTGTCTAGAGAATACAAGCTCGGCCGGAACTAATACTTCTTCACTATTCAATAAATCAAATCCCGGTAGGTAATCAATAATTGATTTGTTGACATTATAGTTCGAGTGTGTTGGTTCTACAACTTCATCTGGGTGGAGCACCTTGTTATATGACCTCGACAGCTCTGTGTGCGTTCCACGAATTGTAGTCCTAGTTGTTTTACTAGATAACGCACAATATCTTTCGATAGATTCCATCAACGCGCTTGCTTTAGCATGGGAATTTGTTGGTCCCTTCCCACTGTATACCCAAAAAAGGTCTTCTGTACCTGGGAGCACTGCGCTGTAGTTTGGAATATAGAGTTTATCTAGATATGTAATATCGCATACTCTAGTTACGCCAATCATCTTACACAGGGCAGTTACCTGTTCGAGAGTCTCATTGACAGATCTTACTCTTGCAGATGGAATACCTTCGTTGGTAGTATATTTTCTTAAACTATTAAGCCGTATTTGTGAAGATGAGCTAGACATGTTTTATCATTAAGCCGAGATTCTTATCAGTTTTGTAGTGTGTTTAAACATGAAATAAACTTTATTTTTTGACGACCTGATTCTCTAATCTTGACAGCAAGTGGAGTAAATGTTATCCAAGAAATTATAATCACCAACGAGGAAACTAACAATGAATCAAAAATGGATAATCTTGGTTTTTCGAATGTAGGGATAGGTAATCACAATACTTGTTCATTGAATGCAGGTAGGTAGCTGACTATCTATTAGATACCTGCATTTTTTGCACGATGTAACTAAAGCAATCACGTTGACATTTAATAGAAAAATATTGACAAAATTTGAGGATAAGATTGTACTAATCGGAACTAAATGGATTTTTACTTTTTCTTTTGACTATCCCCATATGATATATTTATGATATGTCGGTTGACACTTTTATCGCCTGACACTTTTCTCGTATCGAGGTATACAGTAACACGATACACTGTTCTTGTCGAATACATACGAGGTCCATCGCACCCAAAATATATTAGATATGTCGAGGGTGCCAAGTCTGGAAGTAGAACAAAATAACGTTCCGTAACCGCACAATAATAGATTCAATTTCTCCAATTCAAAATTGTGTTAAGTTTGTAGTCGTTATATCACTACCAATCTACGGTATTATTCCTAGTATGACTACAGAGGTACCAATAATCTGGATAGAACGAAGTCTTTCATTTAGAAACATCTGGGCGAGAACAACTATAGACACGGTCTCTAGAGGTAAGTTGATTAAGGATGTCTTTCCGGCACCGATGTGAGTAGCTGCATCATACCATGTAAATTCCGTAATGGCAAAACAGCTCAGGTAAGGTAATTAAAAAAGGTAACGCAGTGATATCATTATTGTATCTCTATGTCGATGTGGAATACGCTGGACCGTTAATCGAAAGCTGATAAGTTATATCAATTCGATATATCGGCGACCTTGAATGAATTGTCAGAAGATGATCGCCTGGCTCGACTGGTTCGATAAAATTCCAATAACCGCACTGAAGCGTCTGTATAGTGTCGTCTGCCAAATCTTGATGTAACATATTCTTTGATTCCCTTGTAGGAACACCTTTGATGTCTATGAAAGTATCCGTGTTGTCTACGTAGTACCATGGAATTGAAAAGCCGTCAAATATAGTCCAGAGCTCGAATGTTTTGTTAATATCTTCCTTCACATGCTTACGGACCTTATCTATCGTGTTAAGAGAGGGATAAAGCTGTCCGGACGAACACGTAATAGCCGGAGCTATTAGAAACCACCAATTACCAACTGGAATATACATTTGTATTATACTATTTGGTTCGGCATAAGGTGCGGCAGCAATGAACCATACAGATTCTCCGTACTTTTCCATACATTCTCTTTGGAATTGAGTCGGTTGACGACCAGCATAACGCCATGGTCGGGCTGGACCAACAGAGGTCACGGGATTCGCTTCATCACTTAGTTGAAAGATCCATTCCCAGAATTTCTTCGTCCACTCAGAAAGTGTTAAACCAGCCGCCGTCTTACTCTCTTGATAAACTTGCATAATTCTTGCACTGAACCTATGATAGATTGACATGATTAATAAAGTTTGGACTAATGAAAAAACTACGGAACCATGAAAGTAAGTCCTCAAACCGAATCGATTCTACAGATTGAGCATCAGACTCCCAGGCTATTCTAATATAATTCTCAAGATTTGGAACATTTTCCCCATCAAAATTCGCTCTTAAAAGCCTTGGGTTCATTTGACTCTTTGCAGAGCCTATCCTCTTGGTTGCTAAATCCTTTCCAGCAGTTTCTAGACTTGAACTAGTAAAGCAAATGATGAAGGAAAAAAGTTCCAGTATTCGAGTGCAAATTAAGACCAGCGCTAATTGGCATTACGAATGCCGGTTCCGTGTCTACGTTTCCCCTAATGAAAAGATAGAGCTTTCCTATACCTGTTCAGAACACCCAATTCCAGAATACTGTGCCCCAGTTACCATAGGATAAGACTTTATAATATTCTCTTGGATTCACTATACATTTTAGGCATGATTCCATATTATAAATTAAAGAAGGAAGTTTAAAGCGTTTATTGTACTTGAAGTCAGAGAATGATTATATGGATCGCAGTAACGGAAATGCTACTAGATATCTTAGATGGTAAAGCTAATATGAAAAATAATTATTTTTAAGAGGCTCTTAAACAATTATCGATATTATCTTATTTTACGGCAAGGTCATATTTAGCGTCGATTTTTATGGTACCTGATTGACAGGTCCCCCCTATCTCTATTTCATGTTCTCCGATGGGAAGAGGTGTTAGGAAAAGCCAATATCCATCAGACACGACCTTCGTAATCCCAGCCTTCAACCCTGCGACATTGTTTTCTGGAAGATTAACTTGAAACACTGGAGAATGTACTCTGTAGTATTTAAGATCCACTCGAATTCCATCTACGAATGCCTCACTTCTTGTCAAGTCATCAATATTCGAACGTACCGCCTCATGCATTTGTGACTCTGAATTAATTTGTTCGTCGGCCATTTCTGCTGAATAATTTATTACTGGAAGAAAAATAGCCTTTTCATGTGGTATGATACAATGTCTTGAAGCCGGGCCATCGGAATCTTTGAAAGTTCCTGTTAAGAATATTACATGAGGATCACTTTGATTTACTTCAAAGTTCTTTCCAGTGGTATCGTAGGCGGGGCTTTTTTCACGCGGGATCGAATAAAGCCATTTCCACCACAATACTGTCCACTCTTCCCAACTTTTTCCAAATGGCATTTCATGTCTATGATACATTAATTTATTATGAATTGATTCTTTCATCCATTCAGCCCTTGACTAATAAATGCTAAATTACTTATTATATTTTATGAACTGGTGCAAAAATTTGGATCGGATGGTTCAGTTATACATTCACTCTAAGAATTCAGATCAGTATACGGCTTTGAGTGATGGATAATACCTCTCGTAGTATATCCAATACATTTTCTCTCGTATAATTCAATTAGCCTTCGATGCAAACATTTTCGACGCCAGTTTGACAGAACCAAATACGTCAAAAGTAATACGAGAATGTTCTCTTTGTCTAGGTTTCCATTCTACGTGATTCCCCTTGCTTCATTCGCATTACAAGATCCCACAATTTATCTGGGTTGCAATCATTGAGCCTCACGATACAGAATCTTCATGTCGTTATGGATGGTGTTCGTATCTACATTCCACGGCTCGGCTATTCTTGTTGAGGGTTTCCCATGTTCAAAGTGGAGTTTGTAAACTTCGACTTTTCTCTTTACTCTCTGGGAGCTAGTAAAGGGAGTAAATTTCTGCACGAATATGGCTATGTCTGACTAGGTTAGGGTTTATCTCTTTGTTCACTTCTATGAACTTTGAGTTACCTGTGTCAAAATTCAATTGATTTTCTACCTCAATTTGACGATTTACTTTTTATACGTCTATCTTTTCAAAAGATCGAGCTTCCATATCAATCGTTTCTCTAAACATGTGCACTATTCTGGGTCGATGCACTGCATATTGATTATTTGTTCTTACTATTCCAACTTTGACATCTTTTTCATTTCGCTTAACTTGCTTTAATATTTCAGTCAATTTTTTACCTCTTCAATTGTATCAAATTATATTTTGTCAAATGATCTTCAAACAGACTTCTGTCTCCGATTATTCTGAGAACTACTGTATCAAATGTTACTATTCGTCCGGTTACTAGTCTATCCAGTTGACTCCAGACCATTGAAATGTTATTGTTATTAAAAAATCATATGCCAAGTAATTAATCCATGATGGATGTCTTTGATCGAGTACCTGATTATGCGATCAGAAAAGTTGTCATAACCACTTGAATCTTCTAAACTTTCCTGAAATTCATAAGATGGCGTGGGATTGAATTAGTAACGACAATAATTTATCTTTAAGAGGTTCAACATTCTTGAAGCTCTTGTCATGAGTTACTATTTTAGGAAACTTTGCTGTAAATCTAAAATTATTAGGAGTTCTTCTATTCCAATTTCTTACCATTGACTCTGAAGGCATATTATAAAATGTTGAATCAATCTCAACGGAGTTTAGCATCTGAACGCAATAAGACAAACGGGTTCTAGTATATTTATTGAAACGACTAATATATCCAAGGACTAACTAATGGACGAATCAGGTTCAATGTATTTATAAAGATGCTCACTGATTATGGGGTATGGCCTATTATATGGTAGTAACTGTTAATCAGGACTTGGCACGTTATCAGAATTTAGTGCAAAGGTATTGGAACTGGATCTTTACGGAGAATTGTGATGGTAACAGAAAATTCGAAGATATCACTTTTCTGAGAGATGACTGCTTTGGTGATCCTATTACTTTGGTTGCAGGATTCGATACTTCATTACCTGAGAAGTACAATAAGCAGGAAATCGAAATATCTGAAGGAACGGACATTTTCTTCCCTGTTTATCATGCTCACATATGTGATGTTGATCCACTTGTAAATGGGGACATAAACAATTGCGGAAAGGTTGCAGATAATGATTTAGCTAACGTGTTTCACAGATGGGCCACAATTAAGATCAATAATGGACAACCAGTGGATATAGCACCGAATTTTAGGGATCATGAAATTAAAGCTGGTCCATTTAAGCAAAAAGTCAATAGGGACAATGACATAAGAAAAGAGGTAGGACTTTACTTGAAACCGGGTGAATATACTTGTGTGGCTCATGGAACATATATTCTTATGAAAAATTTGCAAAAGGCAACGTATGAATTAGATTTTGGAGGACTGGCAACCAATTTTCGTACACGTTCTATCTATAATATGACAGTAAGTTAACCTTAGGAAGATAAGGACTCCATTTTAGAATCGATAGCATTGGGGGTATCGACAGACTAGTAATTTACCATTTTCCAACTATAGCACACAAAACTTTGAAATCCATCTTTTAATACCGACTCGATGGTTCTATGATTGAGTATTAATATGAAAATATGGAAAGCTATTTTACAGAAGTATAACATTAACTATACAATATTTAAATGAAATTAAATAGGCATTAGAAGTCCTATACCTTGGCAACACATTTAATCTCAATTAAGTACTCGGGGAATGCAAGTCGCTGAATTTGTACAATAGTGCTAGCAACGGCAGGGGTTTCACCAAAGATATCCTTCCTGCATTTGACCGCTGCAGCGAAGGCGGTATTCATATCAGTTACAAAAAGGATTTCATCCACTAAGTTTTCCATGGTTGCCCCGTGCTGAGCAAGTAGCTTCTGAATATTGAGGTATACCTGCCTCAGTTGAGCTTCCATATCTCCGGAACCTACCAGATCACCCTTGTCGTCGTGGCTCACTTGGCCAGATAAATAAATGGTGTCGCCAACTTTCACTGACTGGGCATAATCCTTTTCCCAGGGCAATCCAAAATTCTTTATTACTTTCTCAATTGTCAAAATATGTTAACCTCGTGTTGTCCGTGCCCAGTGCGTATGCCAACAGAAAGAAAGGAGATTTTTTCTTTCAAGATCATTAAGCGACGGCATTTCATAACTAAATAATAAGCCTGCTATAATAAGGCTTTCTGAAAATGCGTGACATGTGCCTTATAATCCCAACAGCAGTAAATATTGATTGGACAAGAAACATTGAAAATAGTCTCTTTAAAGGTAAAAGGAAATTATCAAAAATTTATTCAAAGATTCCAAAGAGTGCACAAGTAATTACATATTGTCAAGGGGGATACAGGGAGGGTAATGCATTTTTAATTTTCAAAATGTTAGGTCATAAGAAAGTGAAGATGTATCTTGGATTTTGGGGTGAATGGGGAAATAAACTAAATCTTCCTGTAAGAGAAGGAGATTGAATACAATGTCCGAAAAAATAACTTTTTATCGATACCTACGATCGAACAATTAATAGACACCAGAAAAGGTTTAAAGATCAAATAAGTTTCGACAAAGTTACGTCGGAATTTAATACCTGCTGTTATTTTTCTCTTTCAGTGTCATTGTGTATCCTTCTATAGAAATGCCGAGATAAAAGATATTTTTGGTGATAGCTGAGCAGTAATATGCGGCTTAGAAAGTCGAGCATCGATGAGCTTATAAACTTGTTCATCTGAATAAGTTCTGTGAGCAGTCCCAAACCTTACGACATTGTCATCGAAAAGGATGACCCAGAGGCTTATCAATCTTTAACAAAAGCCTATTTAGAATGGGTACTTGAACCTGACTGCGACAAAGACTCCAATAAGATGGTCCAGGTAGGTAGTGAGCGACGACGCGTGACTTTCATGAGAGATGATAGCATCGGAGATCCAAGGGAACCTGGCGAGGCTGATAACGAACAAGAGATTAGTAGACCGGAAGGAACTGATATTTTCTTCCCTGTTTATTATATGCATTCCTCCATAGGGGAAAGTGATGGACACGGAGGAACCTGTAAAGACAGCAAAGATTGCATAAAAGCTGCAAAGCATGATTTAGACAAAATTCACACCGATGAAAGTGGCAAACAGATGATATGGGCAAAAATTGGAGTAAACGGTAAGGAGGCAGTACCTATAGCATCAAATTTTAACGATCACGCCGTTACTGTTTCCCCATTCACTATAACAGTGGGCGACAACCGCTTGAATAGAGAACCTGAATTTCACTTGAAACCCGGCACTCATGAAGGTGCGGTACTTGGAACCTTTATGTATTTGAGAAATTTTAAAAGAGGCGATTATGTTTTGCATTTTGGCGGAGAAGCAAGTAATTTCATAACTCATTCTAAGTACACAATGCATGTCAAATAGAGATCGAATTTTAACTCACTGGGCCCATATAATTTGAAAACTTTAGAAAATCATAATTATTTTAGTCATAGTTTTCTTAAGGGTGAACTTCAAGTATATTGTACATTTCCGAGAAGATTGGAACTGTTTCAAGAAACTGATGTTAGAATACTTTATCGATTGAAGGAATCAATTACTCTAATCGTGTAATCACCATATGACACGTATCCGTCTGCATGTTTCCCTTTGAAAATTATTCTGTAGGTCCCAGGAGGCAGAGGTCTTAACATGATCCAATATCCAGCCGAAACGGCGGGCCTTTTGCCGATACTGGGAAGAGGATCAAAGTAACGCCGTAGCTTTGAGGATTTGGGAATATGCAAGACAAATTCCGGTGATTCAGAATAATAGTTTTTCAGGTTTGGTACTCCGACACCGTTTATCTTGGCACAGAGCAGCAGAGGGTTTTTCTGTCTTTCTGCAGATTCTCTTCTGCGTATTACTTGGGTTGACGCATGTTCAAATAAAAGCTCGCTAGTTATAGTACAGATGATAGGAAAGAAAATTGCAGTATCTGAATTTATTATTGGTCCATTTTTTCCCGTCCTCTTAATGGGGGCTTCCTTGTCAGTATTTCCACGAAGAAAATAGACAGAACCATATTGTAACTGATCCGAGAATAGCCAATTCCACCAAATTGAAGTCCAATATCCATAAGAGAGTCCGTTAAAATTTTCATGGGGTTGAACTATTAATTTCAAATCAAACTTCATCTAATAAAGCTGTATGTATGGAAGTTAAATTCTTTATTAATGTCATTGCTTAATCACATTGAAAAAGAGATAAGATATCATTATTGAACTGAGATGGGTAAGAAGAATGCGATTTATTGATCTTCGGCAAAAACCACTACAGTTCCGTCGATCCAATTCTTCAAAAACAAGGGAATTGTATTTGATATTGACCCAAAATAAATTTTGATTGATTCTATTTATCGGATTTCTCTACCGTACTCCGTTTAGAACGTAGCTCCTCAAGTACTTCTTGGACAAGTTCTCTAACACTCTCCTCAGCTCGATAATCAGACTTACTCTCCTCGAGTACTGAGGAACGTTTTAATATTGATTTCAAATTTTTTTCTAGCTCCTTTTCCATTTGCACTTTCCCTATTGTTTTTAAGAGAGCGAGTTGATTCTCTGCGCTTTGAAAGAATTCCTGTCTCAATTTTTTGTCTTGGGACACGAGTTTTGCGGATGCAAATAGACCGATAAATAATGAATATGAACCGAGTGGCATTAGCATTATTGACAGAACACCATAGGGAGGGTAAGCCGCGTACAATAACGAATTTATTTCTATAGATGAAAAAATAACCGCTATGCCTATTGCTGCAATTTTTAGCGAATTCTGAAGATTCGGATGTTTAATTTTTATGGCTGCTGTCAGGAAAACAATGGAGAATAAAAGACCACCAACTTGCTTCGTGGCACTAAAGAGTAATATGTAGATTACAGTAAAGATTACTGGAGATCCGGACAACATTCCTTCAGAAAAGTTAGCAAAGTATGTTTCAAAAGGGAACAAAAAATATATCAAGGGTATCGTCATAGTGACCCAAAATCTAGTTCTACCAATTTTGTTGCGGTATTGTCTTAATAAAGCAACTGTTGCTACCCATGCTAAAACGAATGATACTAAGAACAAGGCATCAAGTGCAACACCAAAGGATAAACTCAAATTTGAAACAAAGGAATTAACCAAAGTGTTATGAAGAGACTTTGCCTTAATCCACTCAGGGGTAGACATATACTGAACATTAACGTATACTATAGACAGGACCAAATAGATACATACAATTGAAAAAGAAATGGCATATGCTATAATCATGAAATTCTTACTTGACCTGAACCACCCTACTAGAAGTATAACAAGTAGAAGTATGAACAGTATTGATGGGGCATAGGAAGTAAAAAGAATCAAAAGTGTTAAATTGCTATTATACATGTTTACAAAACCCATTTGAACGATTTCTACAGCTAAAAAGGCGAGAACCATAAATTGACACACCAGAGCAGTAAATCGCAGGAGATTCTGGGCTTTCCTCTGCTTGTATATGGAGGTCAAGTGATAGCTTTCAATAGTCTTCAACAATACACTGGCAATTATAGAAAAAATTATCGAAAATATCGTAAATATCCCGACCTTTGAAGATATGGGTAATTCTTTGTTAGTATATGCAAAAAAGTTGATAACGTTGGAATCTATTATTATGATGACACTTATTGTCAAAATGAAGAACAGTACCAGTTTATTGGTAAGTTTGAATGGCAAATGACTGATCACTATTTAAGACAAGTAAAAATGAATCCATTTATTTTTATTTCTACATTGAGCAGCATATAAGTAATAATGTCTAGCATTGAAAAAATACATATGTAACCAATTTATTCTAAATCGTGTAAATAGGGAAATGAAACCAAATAATGTATTTGTTATGCTGTCTGTTGTGCTATTTTTGGCCACGGTGATGGTTCCTATTGCTTACGCTGCGGATGTCTTTAATAAGGACGAACTGCCATTTGGCAAGCCTTACGAGGATTGGGTTCAAGACTGGTGGAGGTGGAATGCTGCCATTCCCGGTGATCCGGAAACAACCTTTGCTGGCGTAAAGGAGAATGGATGTCTTATTAATAAGGAAGGACCTGTTGTAATGCTAATCGATCCAGCGATAGGAGGCCAACATCACCAAAGATGTGAAATATCGTCCAATCAAGGAATCCTTTTTCCAGCATGGGGCGCCCTGTGTTCTGGTTCCATCAAGGGATACGAAAACGCATCATTCAAAGAATTATCAGAGTGCGCTAGACAATATGACTTGGGAAAAATAACGGGCAATGTATGGGTTGACAACAAACCACTCGCACAGGTCAAAGCAGAAGATTATAAGACAATTAATCTTATCAACGCAACTGAATTGTCTACCAAGGGATTTAATATTACTATTCCAGAAGATTCTAATTTAGCAGTGGATTACCCAGGAACTCATTTGGGCGCTACTCATGGATGGTATATTTTGTTAAAGCCGCTACCTGTAGGTGAGCATACTCTTCGTTATGTCAATGACGTGAGAGAAACCAATCTAGGGGCAGGAAATACGAATAATGCCGATATCACTTACTCATTTACGGTACGATAGAAAGTATCGTTCTATTACTCGAGTCAATTAAGAAAATATAATATTAGAATTTACATTGTAATTGAGATTCAAATCTGGTGCTGCAAGCGCTTTCTCTTTATTTAGCGTGTCCGACATACTATCAATGTTTTCCTTAACATTTTTTCAATGAGTTTGAAGATCTTTAAATTGTATATCAACATATTTACCAATTAAGATTATCTATGCATTGTATGTATTATATGTTAATAACGTTACTTATACTCAGAATTACGTTTTTTTGGTTAGTTGTTGGGGTCAAGAGTTTGTTCAATCATTTTCTGAAATCCAACCAGAGCAGGCGGAACTTCCGGGTTACCATCGTCAAAACTAATCTTTTTATATTTATTTTCCCATTGCACAGTTAGCTCTATTCTAGAATGACCAGGCGAACTATCTACGATATAGTTGTCCTTCAAAGCGAAAAAGTAAATATCCACAGATTCATCTATTAAACTTGCCAGTAACTGTTCAGTAATTTTAGAAGTAAAATCTATGTGATTAAGATTTCTTTTTTTTTAAATGAGACATCACCATTTGGAAAAATCGACACAGAATAATCAGGTGATTCTGTTTCATCCTGAAATTTCTCCATTTTTATGACAAAATTATCACTACTCAATGCTGTAAAGATTATTAGAAAAAATATTAAAGTATTTCTAAACTAGTGGTCATTCATAAGTAACTATAGAAATATTTTCAATTTCCACTATTTCTTTTATATCCATAGTGTTCTTATCTGCTTTAATAACGGGGACGATAGTCACAACAAATTCTTTACTTTGTTTACCTAAAATCCGTAACTGTTCAGTGATTACTAATCTCTTGAAGCCGCGAGTTAAGGGATGTTCAGCTCTAAAATCGTAATTTCCAGTCTTGCCAACTATGTCACAATGACCAATATCACCAAAACATCCGCCGTGACCAAAAATATGGTAACAGCCGACATAATTCTCTTCCAAAGTTCTAGGAGTGTTCACGTCAGCATTCTCATTATTTAAGAATACATAACCAGTATATGACTCGGTTCCATGCCCAATACCATGAAATTCAATATCAGCTCTATAAAATTCACTGCACTGCCCTATATCTAGCGTAATAGGTTTCGAGTGGTATCGTTTTAATTGCTTTTTCCCTTCATCCTTTTTTTGAATTTTCTTAGTTTTTCTCATTTGTGACATCTCCTAAACCCTCTCCGGAGTACTAGATGCAGCTGATACAGATGCATATTCATAACCCAGTCTTTTTACATCTAACACTTGTGAGACTGTAAATGGAAACGGTTCTAATATCTCGTTTAACAAATCTGGTGGGAACCCGATATCTGCACGGTTCATTTGCCAAATTCTCCAAATTCTATCTATATTGGTATGATGCGCCCAAAAAATAGGGTCAAAACCAGCGGTAGCAACCCTTGACATAGAGCCTCCAACCCACACATGAATAGAATCGTGTATTTCTTCCAAGTCATCCTCAAAGTCTGCAAAATCGCTCCTGGAAAGTACGACGTTTACATCTTGTCTGGAAGGTAAATCTGAAGGATTGCTGGGGTCCCGAAATGTATCTTGATTTAGTGGTGGATTTGCAGAAGGTACAAAAATACGTGACTTTAGTAACGGATTTGCTTTTCCCGTACTATCTCTTAGCACTGTATAAGCTCTGGGTAATCCTAACTGCCTGGAGGTGTTAGAGCTCCAATCCCACCATGGGAGTGTTACACCAGGAACCTGTTCTTGCAAGCTCTGCTCAAGCCAGTACAAATACGCGCGATGCCAAGGACAGAATAGTGGGAGGTTTCTTTGTTCACCTCTACGTCTCCAATGATGCCAGCACTTGAACTGAGGTGAACCATGAATGCCTGCTATATAGTTAAAACCTCTATTGTCCCTAATTTCCATCAATCTTGAAAATGCAAGTCTAAGTTTCTGAAGTTCATCGGGTCTAAAATTCTGAATATTCTTTCTTAAATTCAATTACTAGAAATTTTATAACAATTTCAAATATTTAAGAATATTCGTAATTAGTCTATTAATAATAGGTTCTACAGTAATGTTCATTTCCTCAGGGACGATTCCATTTGGGACAGGACAGGACCATTATATTTTAGGTCAAGCCCAAATCCACTTTGGCTTTTTGAAAATCGTCTTCCCAAATCCATAGTCTATAACACGGAGGGATTTTGTAAAATCCAAACTTGTCTACAATTTCTAGATTCCTAAGATCCACACATATTCTCTGAAATGCATTTTTAATTCCTGCTTGCGCCGTTGTAGCTGTTCCTAATTTTATACACATACGATATTCATATCCCAATAAAACCTTGGAACCAAATTCGTGCCACATGCCTTTCTTGTCAAACCATGCCTTCTCAGCAGATGCGATTGCCTTGTTCAAGTCAATGTTTCTTGGCAGCGACGGATAGATAGGAAAGAATGCTGCCCATCCTTCTTCAATCATTTCAATATTGAATGTTCTCCTATTGGTATCATTGTGTGGGGGCAGTGGATCGTTGGCGGTTCCGGCAAAGTAAGGTGCTATGTACGCAAGTAATCTTCCGTATGTATCGATTATTTCTCCTGTAGGGATAATTGCAGTTCTCCTTTTTTTTCCATTAGGCCTGGTAAGCCGTTTTTCTAAAATCTCCTCAAATTTCTTTGTTGCAGCAATTCCTGCATTGATATGTTTTGAAGCAGCATTTGTGCTCAATCTGGTAATAAGGTATTTTCTGAGCTCAACAGGTAGATCTCCGTAAAAACCATCTGTCAGTCGTTGTTTGCATTTGTCAAGTTTTGGCTGACTAACCTCTGGACGACCAGCATATCCTGCTTTTTCTGGAGTATCACATGAGACCATTCTGATGGGTTGGTCTGTGACAGGCGTGTCTCCATCAGATACTCTAAGCAATGATCCAGGTCTTGCCGCACGAAAGTTCCTAGGATAATTAAAGTTAACTTGTACTGCCATATTCTTCTTAAATTGGTAATATTTTAAAAGAATTTTTCTATCATTCCTCCGGATTCAATGATGGGTCTTTACTTCTACCAATCGAGCAACTACGTCGAATAGGTGTAATCAATCTAACAAAATGTCCCATGCCGATCCCAACCACTACGTAGTATTCAAACTACCGTATATCGCCAAGTAGCTTAATTTTCTTTTCTTTTATGAGCTACAATGTAGAAGCTGTTGCAAATAGTTGATTGATTTACTTTTTTTTCGGCGCCGAAAAAACATAAATTAAAAATGAGGTAATTTATTTTGTCTCTAGAAAGGAACAGTCAAATTTATCACAATTGACTGCAGAGGTTCAAAAT
>Ga0075418_10003788_pt1 | contig 17251 bp, 16 predicted proteins | sample SoiMetdeltSBSDD2_FD_81776 | JGI IMG/M metagenome (GOLD analysis project Ga0075418, IMG submission 81776) | Bulk soil microbial communities from a Populus tree surrounding site in Tennessee, USA - Soil MetaG P. deltoides SBSDD2 | ecosystem: Environmental > Terrestrial > Soil > Tree plantation... | reverse complement strand
TGCAGGCGGGCTGGTGATCGGAACCATGCTGTCCTTCCACACCTGGTTCGTCTACGGCATCCAGAATTATCCACTCGCATACCTGCCATTTCCGTTCCTGGTCTGGGCGGCGCTGAGGTTTGGGCAACGAGGAGCGACCACCGGCACGGTCGTGGTCTCGGTTGTGGCCATCTATGCCCTGCTGCATAAACGTGGGCCCTTCGTCGCCAACACGGAGAAGGAAAGCCTGATGTTGATGGGCAGTTACATCGGGCTCATCGCGATAACTAATCTGCTGCTGGCCGCCGGCTCGGCCGAACGCCGCCGCGCGCAACAAGCCGTGGCCGAAAGCGAGCGCCGCTATCGCGGAGTAGTCGAGGACCAAACCGATTTGATCTGCCGTTTCCAGACGGACGGCACGCTGACGTTCGTGAACGAAGCGTATTGCCGCTTCCTGGGCAAATCGCGTGAGGAACTTCTGGGAAGCAACTTTCTCCGCACGTTGGCGGACGAAGATGTCGACATTCCGCTCAGTCATTTCCAAAGCCTGCCGGACGAGCAACCAGTCGTTTCGTTCGATCATAAAGTACTTTTGCCGGGTGGGGAGATCCTGTGGCATCAGTATACCGTCCGACGCTTGATGATCGGGGAATCCGGCGGCGCGGAGTTCCAGGCCGTGATTCGCGATATCACGAATCGCAAACAGTCCGAGCAGGCGTTGCAGACGAGCGAGCAAAAATACCGTTCGCTCGTCTCGAATATCCCGGACGTGCTGTGGACAGCCAACGAGGATCGCAATTTTGTTTATATCAGCGCCAACGTCGAGAACGTGCTCGGCTACACGGATGAGGAACTCATGCGTGCCGGCGGCGGTTTCTGGCGCTCCAAGGTGCACCCTGAGGATTATCGCATCGTCGACGAGGCCTATCGCTTGCTGTTCAGGCAGAGCCGCCAGTTCGACGTCGAGTACCGCATCCAGCGCAAGGACGGTGAATGGATTTGGCTGCACGACCGCGCCATTGCCACCTCGGTGAAGACGGGAATGATGTGCGCCGACGGAATTCTCTCGGACATCACGCGTCGCAAGCGCGCGGAGGAAGCCCTCCAGCAGGCCAAGGAAACCGCCGAAGCGGCCAGCCGCGCGAAGAGCCAGTTCCTGGCGAATATGAGCCACGAGTTGCGCACCCCGCTCAACGCCATCATCGGCTTTTCCGAAGTCCTCGCCGACAAAATGTTCGGCGAATTGAACGAGCGCCAGCTCAAGTACACCAACAACATCCTCAATAGCGGGCGGCACCTCCTGCAACTGATCAACGACATCCTCGATTTGTCGAAGATCGAAGCGGGACGGCTTGAGTTGAGCGTGAGCTCCTTTGAAGTCGGCAAGGCCTTGGCAGACGTGCATGCCATTGTCAAAGCGCTCGCCGCCAAGAAACGCATCGGCCTCGCCCTGCAGGCCCCGCCGGATTTGCCGCCGCTCTGCGCCGATATGTCGAAGTTCAAGCAGATCATGTACAACCTGCTGAGCAACGCCATCAAGTTCACGCCCGAGGGAGGCAGGGTGACAGTGAGTGCGCACGTGGACCAGGAGAATGCGCCCACCTGGCCGGGCGCGGTCACCTCACCCGGCGGGTGGCTGGTGGTCGATGTGACGGACACCGGAATTGGTATCAAGCCAGAGGATCAGGACCGAATTTTTGCGCAATTTGAACAGCTCGATTCCTCCTACGCGCGCCAGCAACAGGGAACTGGCCTGGGACTCACGCTGACTCGCAAACTGGTGGAAGCTCACGGCGGGGGAATTTCAGTGCACAGCGATGGTGAAGGGCAGGGGAGTGTCTTCACAGTCATGCTGCCCATGGCCGCGACACCCGCCACGCATGACACCGCCTTCTTCGAAGGCGACGTGATCGCGCCGTTGGTCCTGGTGCTCACGCCGCCGGCCGTGACCGAGAGCGTGGTCGCGCGCTATCTTTCGGAGGCGGGCTACGCCGTGGCCTCGGTGCGCAGCTCCGAGGACGTTGCCAACGTGCTCAATACTGTCATGCCCTTTGCCATCGCCGTCGCGGAATCAGTTCCGCACGATAGCATCGCGATGGTCGTGCACCTGCTGCAATCGCGCGCGCCACAAGTGCCGATCATTCGCGTGTTGCGCGGGCCCACCGGTCAGATGCTTTTCAGCCACATGCCCCAGCGACAGGAATACCCGTGCTTGAACCATGCTGTGCGCAAGCTCATGCGCCCTTCCAGCACCGAATTGAAAACTGTGCTTGTGATTGAAGACGACGATTCAATGTCACAGTTGCTCACCAACCTGCTCATCGAGAACGGATACCGGGTAGTGCGCGCGCCGCACGGCCGCCGCGGCGTACGGCTGGCTTCCGTGAGTATGCCGGATGTGATTGTGCTGGACCTGCGCATGCCCGAGTTCGATGGCTTCAAAGTGGTGGATGCCTTGCGCGCCGATCCGCGGACCACAACCATCCCCGTGATCGTCCACACGGGAGTCGCCCTCACGGAAGACGATCATGCGCGCCTGGCTTCCGTGCGCGCCGTGACCGTCAAGGCCGACGTCGGCGCATTGCTCCGCCAATTGGACGACATTGTGCGGCCGGCTGAACTGCTCGAGGAGGCTTCGTGAGATGAGTGAGGCTGCGCCCAAAGTTCTGGTCGTCGAGGACAACTCGATGAATCTTGAATTGGCGAAGGACTTGCTCGAGGCCTGTGGCATTGAAGTGATCTCCGCCAGTTCCGGCGAGAGTGCGTTGAAACTCGCCCACGATCACGGGCCCGATTTGATCCTGATGGACTTGAGCCTCCCGGGCATGGATGGCCTGCAGGCAACCGCCGCCCTGAAACGAGATCCGAAGACGCGATTGATTCCCATCGTCGCCGTGACCGCCCACGCGATGAAGGGAGACGAACAGCGGGCCCTCGCCGCCGGTTGCGAGGGCTACATCACCAAACCTATCGATACCCGAATGTTTCCGACGCTCGTGGCGGAATATCTCCGCCGCGCCGCCTGACCAGTATGAGTACGAAATCCAGGTCCAGGTCTGCAGGCTACGTTCTCGTGGTCGATGATGAAGAAGTTAACCGGACTCTGCTCTGCGACACCCTTGAGGCCCGCCATTACGAAGTCGACCAGGCCGAACATGGAGGGGACGCCCTCGCCATGGTAGCCGAGCGTGTGCCGGACGTTATTTTGCTCGACGTGATGATGCCCAGGATGGACGGCTTCGTGACATGTCGCGAATTGAAGCGCGACCCACGGAGCGCCCACGTGCCCGTGCTAATGGTCAGCGCCTTGAATGAGCGCAACGAGCGCTTGATGGGCATCGAGGCGGGCGCCAACGATTTTCTAAACAAACCCGTCGACCTGCAGGACGTCCTCCTGCGCGTCAGCAACGCGGTTTACACAAAGAAGCTCTATGACAAGTTGCAGGCGGAGCAGGAAAAATCCGAGCGCCTCCTCTTGAACATCCTTCCAAAGCACATCGCTGAGCGCATGAAAGCCGGCGAGACGAACATCGCCGACAGATATCCGGAGGCGACCGTACTCTTTGCAGATCTCGTTGGGTTCACAAACCTCGCGGCGCAGACCTCCGTCGAAGAGTTGATCGCATTGCTTAACGAAGTCTTTACTGCGTTCGACACCCTGACTGCCCGGCACGGCCTGGAAAAAATCAAAACCATCGGCGACGCTTACATGGCCGTCGGTGGCCTCACGCCGGACGCGCCGGACTGCGCTATGGCGGCAATTTCCCTCGGCATGGACATGCATACCGAAGTCGAAAGGATCAATTCTCAGCACAACACTTCCATTCGCCTGCGCGTCGGCATCAATCACGGCACCGTGATTGCCGGCGTGATCGGCAAGAGCAAATTCAGCTACGATCTTTGGGGTGACACCGTGAACATCGCCAGCCGCCTCGAATCACTCGCCAAACCAGGCACCATCCAAATTTCTCCCAGCGTCTACGAGCGCGTCAAAGAGTCCTTCCCCTGCGAGCGCCACAACCTGACCGACAAAAACGGCCACCAGATCACGAGTTTCCTCTTCCGCCCCGGCGGCATCCAGCCCGACCGCAAAGCGGCGTAAGCGGTAGGGACGGCGCTCCGCCGCCGTCCGCATTAGCTTTCACGTCTGGCAAAGCACTCGAGCGGTAGGGACGGCGCTCCGCCGCCGTCCGCAATCAGGCTCAATCCAAAATGGATCACCGGTTGGGCAAACCGCTGCTCTGCCATGATTTGCCAGCGCGACGATTTGAGTCGAAACTGCGTTTATGAGGGTGCAAGTGTACGGATGTAATCACGTCGCCATTGAAGTGGATGACGTGGACAAGGCAGTCGCGTTCTATCAGGACGTCTTCAATCTCCAAAAACTCGACGAGGGCGAAGGCGACGCATTCTTCAAACTGGGCGAGCACCAGTTCCTCGCGATGTTTGAAGTCGAGGAAATGAAGCCCGACCGCATGCGGCATTTCGGCATCATGGTCCGCGACGAAGCGCAATTGGCCGCGGTGCGCGAAAAGATTACGAAAAAATATGAGTTGAAGCTCATCCCCGGCTTCCGCTGCGACTTTCGCGATCCATTCGGCAATCGCATCCAGGTCGTGGACCTCCACGATGAATCATTGGTCTGGCTACTTCCCTATCAGGAGGTGCAGGAAGTCGGCATCAAATTTTCAGGGCAGTGACTTGTAGCAAGGCGAGGTCACGAGTCTCCGGCAAAAATCCGGCAACGTTGGCCGCAGTCCCACCAATCCCGAAGGGATTGCATCACTTAGCCCAGGGTTGCGAGGAACGAGCTACCCTGGGAAATGGCCGAGCAGAATTCATCAACCCTGAAAGGGGTTGCATCAATTCCCAATCATCGCCCGTACCGCATCAAAAGACGGTTCATTCTTTTGGCTGGAAGATTTCGACGAGATTACCGGAAGGGTCTACGACCCAAATTTGGGCGCCACCGGGGCCGCTCACGATGTCATCACGACGGAACTTCACCCCGGCGGCGCGGAGTCGAGCGGCTTCCGCCTTGATGTCTGAAACCGGCAATTGAATACGATTCCAACCTCCCGGCACAGGCTTGCTTCCATCAGATGTTGATTGCCGGCCAGAGCTTTTCTCACCACTGAGCAGCAGCCGCAGATTGCCCCGAGTAACCGAAGCAAATGCGGGAGCAGAATCCACATCAACGGTGAAACCGAGATGCTTGGTGTAAAAAGCTTTGGCGGCGTCCACATCATCAATCATGTAGCGGACGCTTACCACTGAATCTGCGTTAGTCATTTTTGCCTCCTTCCCCCATATCCTTCGCACCTCTTCCGGGTGCACGCAAATTTTCCTTAAGTTTGCAATCAACCCCAACGGCATTACATCAATGCTTCCTCGACAATCCCGGCATCACGCCGGTTGCCATAAGGTGCATCGACCGGCGTACGCTCTCGTGAGGCATATTTCCGAAGTGGAACCAACCGATTACTTTGCGCAACCCGAGCGCGCGAAGCTCCTCAAGCCGCCACGTGACAGTGGTCACGCTCCCGAAACACTCGCCGGTCGTATCGATCGTCGGGCCCTCGGCGCTTGTCGGCATCGTAACAATCGCCTCGCTGCGCTCGTGCACGCGCAGGCTTATCTCGCGATGCCAGCGCAGCGGTTCCTGCACCTCGCGCCATGCCTCTTCATCCTTCTCCGCGACACAGATGCGCCGAAGCACGTACATCTCGCCGATCTCGCGATCGATTGCATCGTCGGACACGCCCGCTTCCGCGCGGATCGCGCGATAACGTTCGAGACGCTCCGCAAGCTCCGCGACTGGTTCCGTTCCGAACAGAAGCGGCATTCCTTCCTCGCCCGCTTTGCGCAGGGACTCGTTGCTGGTTGACGCCCAGTAAAAGGGCGGATGCGGGCGCGTGTACGGGCGCGGACGCACCGCGAATCGTTTGCCCTGAAAAGTGATCTCGGGCTCCGCCAGGGCGCGGCGCACCAGTTCGAACCCTTCGGCGAACCGCGCGTGACGCTCCTTCACTGGAACACCGAATCCGCCGAACTCGAACCCGCTGAATCCTGGCCCCACTCCCACCGCCACCCGGCCTTCGCTCAAGTGATCGACCCAACTGATCTCCTCCGCTAACCGCAGCGGATGATGCAGTGGCACGACTGCGACTCCGTATCCGATGCGGATCCGCCTCGTTCGCTGCGCGACGCCCGCCGCGTACACCGATGGCACGCCGATCGATCCGTAGCCGGAGAAATGATGCTCGGTCACCCAAACACTCTCGAAACCCTGCTGCTCCGCGAAATCGACTTCCCACAGCGCCTGCTCGACGACCTCGCGGTCCGTCGTAGCGCGCCCGCGCGGTAGCAGTTGGAAGACGCCGACGTCCATAATGATTTGATTCGTGCAGCTGGCTGGCTGGTACTCCCACCAGGAATTGAACCTGGATCAACGGTTTAGGAAACCGCTGCTCTATCCATTTGAGCTATGGGAGCTATGGCGCTCCTACTTTAGCAGAAGGCCAAGTATTCGCAATGAAAGCGGGAACGTGTGCAATTTGTCGAGGGACGCCAGCGGACGGTCCGAGGGTTAGCTGCGTTTCCGTCTAGCTTTGGTTCGTGACTTTGCGCGATCCACTTTCTCTGTTTCCAGTACCCTAACCTCAATCACGTCCCCGACTTTGAGCGGAGAAAGAGACTTCCATCTGAGGTGGACATCTTTTTTTGGGTTTGGTCGAGAGGTCAGGCCGCCAATGGAGTACTCGATGTAACGAGTCGTGTCGTTCGGCCTGGGCGGAACTGTTTTCCTGCCGAGCTTGCCGCTAGCACTGATAATGGTATTCAACACGGAAAGATCATCGGCACCGGCTACGCAGACGCGCTTTCCGTTCAGAGTTATTTCGAAGGCAATCATAACACCGATTCCGAGTTTCGCGGTTCTCGACATGCTCTCACCTCAGTGCTTGGACAAAAGCAAGCACGCGAGCAGAACGACACTAAACAAGGCGCAGCGGTAACCCCACCAATAGAACGGGCGTCGTTGTTCAGGCAGTGCTTGCGCTCCGAAGGTGAAGAACCGCCGCTCACGATACAACGGCAACTTCGCATACAAGAGCAAGCCGATGCCGGCCCCTCCAACAAGTAACGCGCCAACGTAAGACCAAATCCAGGGCACGCCGCTCAGGCGTATGAAGAACGTAAGGACCTGTCCCACAACTAGACCGAGAACCACCGGAAGGGTAAATGCCCAATGCTCCAGGAACGTTTGCCAGCCATTACTTTTCCGTTGGTAATCCACATCACTTAACCCGTCGCGGGCCAAACCATGCACAATCGCATCCTACCCCTTCACCGTGCCCCGTCAATTGCGCTGGCACTGCCCGGAGTGCGCCGAATATTTCAGAGCGGGAGAAGCCGAAGCGGGATTGACGCTAGTTGACGCTCGTCTCGCGCCTCAGCAAAGATGCTGGATGACGAGCAATCGGGTTTAGTCGCGACGAATTACGTCATGATCGCCAAAGAACACATTCAGTGGCTACACAGGTCCGCTTGGCTTTCGAGTATTACGTGCTTTCTTTTCATTGTGTCGGAGGAACCTTGGACAGTCTGGGGCGTAGTTACTTCCATCAGTTTCGTCATCTTGTTCGCTTACGGTTATTGGAAGCTCATTCCCGTTGAGGCAGCATTCGCAAAAAAGATCGTTCATTGGCTCAACGGCTCCTGATCCTCGTGAACCCGCACACAGCTTTGGCATCACGGTCATGGTGTAATAGTGACTGCGGTGCCGTTCGTGCGTTGTCGCCACCGACAGTCGGTGTAAATGTCGTAAGGGAGCAAAAGGATGTCGCCGCACACTGAGAACGGCATGTCGATAATGCTGTAGATGACCCAGAACGCGGGGCTTTCGTTCTCGCCAACATCAACGATGCCATGGTAATCGCTCCGGACACCACCGAAGTACTGCGGTGGCGGAGGAGACGACCACTTGGCAGCCACAGACCTCGCCGTGAGCGATGAACATCCGGTGAGAAGAACGGCTGCGCACAAATTCCAAAGAAAACGTGTCGCGTGCATGCTGTGCGACTCGGCCTAACGCCCCCTGCTCACCGACGGCGGCCACGAGTTGCGCCCATCGCAACCGCGACGCTCACGCCCGGTTCGCTGCAGCGCATGGTTAGCCGTCATTGGGAATGGGATTGCAGCTTGGAAAGCATGGCTTGTTGCTTCTCTACGACTGCCTGTTGCTTCGCCAGTGTCTTCTGTGCGAGCGATGTCGCCGTCTCGCCTCGCTTGTCGGTGATACTGACGTTCGCACCCGCCTTGAGCAGCATTTCGGCAATCTCCGCATGACCATGTTCCGCCGCCGCCATGAGCGCGGTACCTCCGTCAATGTCGATGGCATCGAGCTTGATGCCGGGCTGCGCCAGCAGGAGTTTGACCATGTCCTTGTTTCCTTTGTAGCTGGCCCAAATGAGCGCGGTGTGGCGGTAATCGACGTGGGGCGAGTTGACATCCGCTCCCGCCTTGATCAAAGCCGTGACCATGGCCAGCGATTCCTCCTGATTTCCAGCGAAAGCCGCCTTGGCCAGCTCTCCTCCGTGAAACTTCGCCCCGCTGGCCAGGAGAAGCTTGACCATGTCCACCTGGGCTTGCTGCACGGCGACATCCAGTGGCCAGGCCGTGGGTTTGCGGGACGATGACGATGAATCCTCCCCCTCTTTGAGCATCCGGTTGAAGCCGATGGGGGCATTCACATCGGCACCTTGCCTGATCAGTTCCTTGAGCTGCTCCAGCCGCTTGAACTTCACGGCATTCACGGAAGTACCATAGATCACCTCCCTCATCTCAGGCAGCGGGTCGGCCGCCTGGGCCAGGGCGGTGAAGACGAATAAAGTTACGATGGGCAGAATGGTGTGCTTCATACTTCGAGTGTCGTTCACTTTCCGGTTTGAGTTGTAAAAATGCTGTCAGCCACGTTCAGAGACGGCCGCCACGAGGCGCGCAGATTGTAACCGCGAATGGTGCCGATGCGTGAGCACCGCCGTCGGAGATCCCGACTTGGTCGGGACAGCGCCATGGTTAGGCATCGTCATCGTCTCCTCCTCCAACAAATTCCTCCGGCTCAAACTTGTCAGTGCCAGTAACTCGGCCAAACGCTGAACCAACCGGCGCGTCGAGAAAGGGAATGATGGCCGCGTCATAGTTGCAGATGGTGTTGACGTCGTAGATGGCGAAATTGTCGGGTGTGTCGGCATACTCCTGCGACTCATCTCCGGCGAAGAAGCGCCAACCACTATCTACGTCATTGTCTGGCTGCTCACGATACATGTAGCCAACCGGAGCGCCGTCCACCGTGATGCGGTCGGAAGCAAGACAGCTTCCCATGTTTGGAATGAGTCGCCGAATCTGGTCTCCGGGAATCTTGAATGCCTTGTCGCGTGGATTCATTGGAGCTGCCTAACGGCCCAATTCCGCGCTTGCAGGAGACGGCGGCCCCGAGGGGCGCGATTGCAACGTCTGAAAGAACCTGCTCCTACCAACAACAACGGCAACAAGGCTGCGCCGATTCCGAAGCAGAGACGCCAATCGCCATACTCACGCGCTGCTCGTGGCGTATTGAACCAATCAGCCCAGTAAAACGGGAACAACCCCGCCCATACTATTGCCAGAACTCCGAACACAAAACCCAGTCGCGGACGCCATCGACAAGCCGCAAAGCACACGAGACCAAATGCGACGCCCGTGACGAGCACTCTGGTCGCTGCTGATACGTTGTATGGGGTTTCCACCATCGCAGTAACCGCCTAACGGAAAGTAAGGTTGCGAGCTTTTCTTACCGAGTAAAGCGGAGAGTAAAAACGTGCTAGCCGTTGAAAACTGGCGGGTCCCGACCTCCATAATGCCTTTCTACTCCTCCTTTCCTGTTCGGGCTAAATGAGGCTCCCATTCTGGATTCTGAATTCTGACTCCTGCATTCCCTTTTCATAAGCTTCCCTCATTTTTCTCCCCAAAATCTCGTCAACAAATTTTTTCAAAAAAAGATGTCCGCTGGTGTCCACTCGTGTCACTTCAAGTCACTTCGTGTCCACTCCTGTCACTATTCGAAACCCTAATGAGCCAGCGGCCGAAAAACCCGTGTTAAAATGCCGCCATGAAAAAATATAGAAGTCTAAGTAGTCGCCGCTGTAACGAGCGCATTCCATACTTTGTAACCACCGACCTGCGGAGACGCAGTCTCTCGGGCGAAGCAATTCCTATCTAAACAAGGTGGCTGACTAAACTCTGCACTCTGAACCCTAAACTCTAAACTCTAAACTCAGGATATGCACCCCATCGAAACCAAATACAAATTCATCGAACTCCGCGCTCGCAACTTGAGTCTCAGCCACATCGCCCAGGAGCTTGACGTCGATAAGAACGTGCTCACTCGATGGAACCGCGAGTTTGCCGCGCGCATTCACAACCTGCAGCAAATCGAACTCGAAAATCTTTACGAGCGACTCCTCGGTTCCCGCGCGGAGCGCTTGCAGGCCCTCGCGCGCGACTACCACCGCTACAGCAAAGAACTCGAAACCCGTGACCCCGCCCGCATCCCGCATCCCAGGCTCTTCAACATCGTTTCTCGTCTGCGCGATCAGGTCGAACGCCGAATCACTCCGCCGGAATTCCTTCCCGAATCAGACCAGCAACCGAACTCGCCGGAGGTGACGCCATGAGACCGAACTGTGCATGCACCGTCATTGCAGCGGCGTCCCCTCTCCCTCGGGGAGAGGGTCAGGGTGAGGGACAGACTGGTTCTCGGCGTCTTTGCGTTAAATTATTCTCGCCAAAAAAGCGGACAAAATGCGGAGGAAATGCGGACAAAAATGCGAATGTGATTTTTTAACTCCTCTATATCAACCACTTGCAACTTTAACGCAATTAAGTGTCCGCATTTTATGAACGCCACATATCCATTCCGGCGGAGCTTAATCCTGTGACGTTCGAACTCGAAAGAACCGTGCACACGCTATCCCCTCTCCCTTGGGGAGAGGGTCAGGGTGAGGGACAGACCGGTTTCTGGGTGCTTTCCAATTTCCATTCTGCACTTTGCACGTCCTCGTTACCGCCACCACCACGTCAGCAGAGGAGCGATCACGAGGCTCGGCAGGTAATCCGCGACCTGGACTTTACGCACTTCGAGAATGATCAGCGCGAGGCAAAACACGAGCATGCCACCGACGGCGTTCACCGAATCCATGAGCGCGTGTTGCTGAAGCCATGGCCCGATCCACTTCGCGGCCAGAGTGATTGTCCCCTGGTAAGCGACCACCGGCACCGCGGCGAGCATCACGCCCCAGCCCATCGTGCTCACGAGCGCCATCGTGGCCAGGCCGTCCATCAGCGCCTTGACGCCCAGCGTTTGCCAGCGCCCATCCATCCCGTCCTGGAGCGCGCCCAGGATCGCCATCGGCCCGACGCAAAACAGCAGCGTCGCCGCCACGAACCCTTCGCTGATGCGATTCGGTTTGCTCGGGTCCACCGCGCCGAGTTTCTTCGCGGCGTATTGCCCGAGCCAGTTCACCCCTTTTTGGATGTGCAACAATTTGCCGATGATATTGCCCAGCATCATCGAGAGAATCATGATGCTGACTTGCTTCATCACGGACCAAAAGCCGCCGCCGAGACTCCCCCACGTCATGCGCAACCCAACGATAATCACCAGAACGGTGAGCAGCAGTTTGATGGTGAGTTGCCGCCGCTCCGACATTTGCTTGTGAATCGTCAAGCCGACGACCCCGCCCACGATAATCGCCGCGCCGTTGAGGATGGTGCCCGTCACGCGCCGGAAGCTTCGTGATTCCAGCGGGTTACCGCAAGTGCAAGACGCGGCGCCTGAAACGCGGGATAGCAGAATCTTGCTGTTTCACGGTATGTAAATACCCAATGTTCGAACGAATACAGACCTGACACAGTCTCAGCTGTAAGCCCGCGACAATGTCGAGACAGCTGGTGCTCTGCAGCCGCGGCCACAACCTGAAAAAAGTAGTTATGAGCGAGCATCAGAAGAATACCGAATTCCTAACCCAACTCATCGCTTACGATGACACCGACGAGCGCCGAAAGCTCGCTGAGCGGATCGCCAGCCTGCAGCGCAACGAACGCTGTGTGCGCCGCGCGATTTGGCTGATGATGGTGTTTGCAGCTTTGGCACTGGCCGGCATTTCCTACGCCGCCGTTTTCCTCCTGCAGCCGACGAACCTCGCGCAGTTTATAATGCAATTCGAAATCAAGGCCCTTTCAGTGCTGGGCTTGGGCTCGTTGATTTCCGTCGGCGTCTTTCTCGGCCTGGCGCTGAGCTATCGCAGGGACCTGGCGGGCAGCCGCGAGGAATGCCGGCGTCTCGCGATGCGGATCGTGGAAACGCGACTGCGGACCCACACCGTCGAATAAGACGGGCATTCGATAACGCGAAGCGGGTAGGGTCGGCGCTCCGCCGCCGACCACAATCAAAACTTGTAACCCCCGACGTAAGGAGGAGGCATTTTGTGTTCAACAACTACGAACGGTTTCCAGCGTACGCCTGATCCGCCCGCAAAAACCCTCAATTTCCGCTTGCCAATTACGCGTTCAGCGCTACTTTATGCGGCCTTTGTTGACATGAAAGCCGACATACATCCGAAGTATCAGGACGCCGAAATTCGTTGCGCGTGCGGGAACGTAATCAAAACCCGCTCGACGAGGTCGACGATCCTGGTCGGGATTTGCAACGTGTGCCACCCGTTCTACACCGGCACGCAAAAATTCGTGGACACCGCCGGGCGCGTGGACAAGTTCCAGCAGCGCATGGTCAAGACCCAGGCCGCCCAGGCCGCCGCCGCCGCGAACACGGCGAAGAAGAAAAAGAAGTAGCGTCCCAGCTTTTGCATCCGCCCGCCGAGGTCAATCCTTCGCGGGCGGATTGCTTTTTCCCATGGATCTCCGACCTCACATTGAGCGATTTGCGCGCCGACTCGGCGAAGTCGAAAGCGCGTTGAGCGACCCGTCTGTCTTTAACAACAAGCAAAAAGCGCAGGACCTCTCGCGCGAGTATTCGCGCCTGAAGGAATTAGTCGGCGTGGGTTCGCAATACACCAGGACGCTCGCTGACCTTGAGGAGAATCGCGCGTTGCTGAAGTCCGAACCGCTGGGCTCCGAACTAGGCGAGATGGCGCGCGAAGAAGTGGCCAGGCTCGAGGCCGAAGAAAAGCGGCTCGCCCTGAAGGTCCAGCGCGGCGTGGTGCCGCCCGACCCGACCGATTCGCGGAACACGATCATCGAAATTCGCGCCGGCGCCGGCGGATCGGAATCTGCGCTCTTCGCCGCGGACCTCTATCGAATGTACACCCGCTACGCCGAAGGACACGGGTGGAAAGTTGAGACGATGGATTCCAGCCCTTCCGACCTGGGTGGACTTAAGGAAGTCATTTTCAGCGTCACCGGCACCGAGGTTTACAAGCGCTTGAAGCATGAGAGCGGCGTGCATCGCGTACAGCGCGTGCCCGCGACCGAAGCGCAGGGCCGGGTCCACACCAGCACCGCGACCGTGGCGGTGCTTCCCGAAGCCGAGGAAGTGGACATCGAGATCAAGCCCGAAGAATTGGAAATCACGGTCTGCCGCGCTTCGGGCCCGGGCGGGCAGGGCGTCAACACGACTGACTCGGCCGTGCAAATCATTCACAAACCGAGCGGACTGATTGTGCGTTGCGCAGACCAGCGCTCGCAGCAAAAGAACAAAGCCCGCGCATTGACCGTCTTGCGTTCGCGTTTGCTCGAACAAAAAGTCGCAGAGGAGAACGCCAAGTACGCGGCGCAACGCAAGGCTCAGGTAGGCACGGGCGAACGCAGCGAAAAAATTCGCACGTATAATTTCCCCCAGAACCGCGTCACGGACCATCGCATCGAAGTCACCCTTTACAACCTGATGACGTTTATCGAAGGCGACATGGACGAGATGATCGACCAATTAATGGCTTTTGAGCTCGAACAGAAACTCGCCGCCTTGAAGAACTGAAGCGATGGAAATTAAAGCTCTCATTTTCGATTGCGACGGTACCCTCGCCGACACCATGCCGTTGCACTGGCTCGCGTGGCAGACGATTACCAGCCGGCACAATGTGATTTTTCCGGAGGACCGCTTCTACGCGCTGGGCGGTGTGCCGTCGCGGCACATTTTACAAATGCTCCGCGAGGAGCAACGCCTTTCAATCGATCCCATCGCGGTCTCGCGCGAGAAGGAAGAGGAGTATCTGAAGTTGATGGCCCAGGTCGGCCCGATTCACAAAGTGGTCGAGATCGCCAAAGATCACGCAGGCAAACTGCCGATGGCGGTGGCCTCGGGCGGTACTCGCCCGGTCATCGACAAGGTGTTGCGGCACTTGAGCATTAGGGAGTTGTTCGCTGCCGTCGTGACCAGCGAGGACGTGCTGCATCAGAAACCGGCCCCCGACATTTTCCTCGAAGCGGCGCGTCGCCTCGGTGTGCCGCCGCAAAACTGCCGCGCGTACGAAGATACCGACATTGGCCTCGATGCCATCCGTGCAGCGGGCATGGATGCCGTGGACGTGCGCACGCTAATCGCCTTGCGCGAGTAAACGAGCGTGTTTTGCTTGCGGCGGGTGTCGCAAAGCTATCTCTTGCGCGCGAGCAATGACGCCCCAGTTACGTCCCGGCACGTCGCGTTGGCTGTCATTTATATTCTTCCTTTCCGGGGCCGTCGCTCTGATCTACCAGGTTCTTTGGCAACGCTTGTTCACATTGATGTTCGGCAGCGCCACGCCCGCAACAGCAGCCGTGCTCGCGGCCTTTTTCACGGGCTTATGCATCGGCAACATCGTGGCGCAGCGGCTCTCGCTCGAGCGCTACAATCCATTGCGCGTCTACGCGGTTCTTGAACTCCTTATCGCGATGGGTGCGCTCGTTGTCTTCCTGGTCGGCATTCTCCTGAACTTCTTTCCCGCCTTCTTGTCCCAACTGGTCAACAAACCCGCCCTGACCTTTATAGCGAAGCTTCTGGTGGCGACCGTAGCGCTGTTACTTCCGACGGCCGCGATGGGTGCAACTCTCCCGGTCCTGTCCGAGATCGCGTCAGGGCGCGAACGCGCGTTAGGAGTTTCCGCCGGCTGGCTTTATGTCGTCAACACTGCCGGTGCAGCCGTGGGCGCTTTGTCGGTGCCATTCGTTTTACTGCCACAGCTTGGTGCGATGAATGCATTGCGCCTTTGCGTGGCCCTGAACGTGGCTATCGCTGTTGTTTCGTTCGCTATCGCGAAAGCCCTTCCTCCGCGCGCGGTCCAACGCGCTGATGTTCGCGTGCCCCAGGCTCCAGGACACGTCGCCGTCTTATGGCTCTCATTTCTTTCCGGGACTCTGGCCTTCATTTTGCAAGTGCTTTGGAACCGCGCCTTTGCGCAAGTGCACGAAAACTCGATTTACTCTTTTGCAATCATTGCTGTCGGTTTCATCCTCGCGCTCGCGATCGGTGGTCAAATTTCGCGACGGCTTCTAGTGAGGAAGAAAGCGCCTCTTACTGTGCTTGGTTGGTCTTGGCTGATGGGCGGATGTCTCGTGACGGCAACCCCATGGATTTTCCTGCGCTTCACGAACACGCTTAACTATATCGGCGCAGGCGGTGAATGGACAACTTACTCGACGCATTTAGTTGCGTTGATTCTGGCGGCCGTCGTCGTGCCGGTGAGCATTTTTGGTGTTGGATTTCCCGCGTTGCTCGAACACGCCGGACGCGTCGTCGTCGCTCCGTCACGAGCGGTTGTCGGCAAAGTCTTGTCGGTCAATCTCGCGGGCGCCGTCGTCGGTTCGCTCCTGGCTGCCCTCGTTTTGCCGCAGGTGCTTGGCCTGTGGAGCAGCATTGTATCGGCGGGTGCGATCCTCGCGCTCGTCGGTCTGCACTATGTTAAGCCGCGGTGGTCTTTGCGAATCGCTGGAACCATAGCGGCCATTCTCCTCGTCCTTGGCGCGGCGAATTTACCGCGGGTGCGAATCGCTGCCACTCGCGGCGAGCGCTTGATCAGCGTTTCCGAAGGAGCGCACGGCATCGTTGCGGTCACCGAACGGCCTAATTCGCGCCGGCTCAAACTGAACAATCATTACGTGCTTGGAGGCAGTGCAGCGACGGGCGATGAGCGGATGCAATGTCACTTGCCGCTGCTGCTGCATCCCGCGCCACGCCGCGTGGCCCTGCTCGGCGTTGGCACTGGGATTACCGCAAGTGGAGCGCTGTTCCATCCCATTGAGCGTCTCGCGGCCGTCGAGTTGGTCCCGGAGGTGATTCGCGTCGCCCGCGAACATTTTGCCGCGGCAAATCTTAAGGTGCTGGAGGATGTGCGAACGACGGTTGTCATGGACGATGCGCGCAACTTTTTGCGCGGGTCTCAAGAAAAGTTTGACGTCATTGTCGGAGATCTCGTCGTCCCGTGGCGGCCCGGCGAAGGAGCGTTGTTTACCCTTGAGCAATTCGACATCGCGAAGAGCCGCCTGGCCACGAACGGAATCTTCTGTCAGTGGCTGCCGCTGTTTCAACTTTCAGAAACGGAGTTGGAAATCGTGCTCCGCACGATCCTCCAGGTGTTTCCGCGCGTGGCCCTTTGGCGCGGCGACTTTTCGCCGACCGAACCTGCGTTGGGACTTGTCTGTGGAAATTTCGACGCAGACGTAATCGAGAGACGGCTCGCAGAAATGAAGCCGGATCCCGCAAATCCGCAGCTCAAGCACGCCGAACTTTTTTGGATGCACTTTCTCGGGTGGATCGACTCGGAAAATCCGCAACTGCGCGCGGGCCGCATCAACACCGAAGACCGCCCCTGGATCGAACTGCTTGCGCCCATGGCACACTCCGGCGAGCGCCCCGACGTGCTGATGACGGGACGCCGCTTGCAAGCGTGGTGCCAGAAGATGGAGCAGGGGACCAACAGAGATCCGGGCGAAGCCCAAAAACGCGGGCGAGCCGCGGGAGACTTGCTGTTTGAGATATCGCTCCTCACCCTGGAACGACGACCTGAAGAAGCACGCGGTGCGCACGAAGAACTCAAAACAATGCTCTCGCCCGAGGCGTTTATCGCACTCTTTCCGCCTCAGGTCGAGGCTGGGTTAAAGACCCCATAGGCAGCCTTCTTTGGGAGTCCTAGGGTCGGGCGTTGCTCAATTGTAATCCAAAGGAGGAGGCATGTAAGGGTGCTGCCAGCGTGACGCCGACCTGTCACGCTGGCTTTCTTATTGAGCGGTTTCCCTGAATCGG
>Ga0075418_10003783_pt1 | contig 17262 bp, 19 predicted proteins | sample SoiMetdeltSBSDD2_FD_81776 | JGI IMG/M metagenome (GOLD analysis project Ga0075418, IMG submission 81776) | Bulk soil microbial communities from a Populus tree surrounding site in Tennessee, USA - Soil MetaG P. deltoides SBSDD2 | ecosystem: Environmental > Terrestrial > Soil > Tree plantation... | reverse complement strand
GGTGGCCACCGCGACGCCGTGATCGATGATCACGATATGGTCGGCCAGCTCCTCAGCTTCGGTCAGCTGATGGGTCGTCAACACCACCGTGACACCGTCGCGGCGCAGCCCATTGATCAACTCCCACACCACGATTCGCGCGTGCGCATCCATGCCCGCGGTGGGCTCGTCGAGGAAGACCAACTCCGGGCGACCCACTACCGCGCACGCCAGCGCCAGCCGCTGCTGCTGGCCGCCCGACAGCCGTCGATACGTCGTGCGGGCCGCCTCCGTCAGCCCGAGCGTGTGCATCAGCCACTGCGGGTCGAGTGGGTTGGCGGCATAAGCCGCAACAAGATTCAGCATCTCGCCGGCCCGCGCCGCGGGATAGGCGCCACCGCCTTGCAGCATCACTCCGATTCGCTCACGCACGCGGGCGTTCTCGGCCACCGGGTCCAGCCCGAGGATTTCGATACTGCCAGCGTCGGGCTTGATGAAGCCCTCGCACATTTCCACCGTGGTCGTCTTGCCCGCGCCGTTGGGGCCCAGCAGCGCGAGCACTTCCGCCGCGTGGACGTCGAGGTCGAATTCGGAGACCGCCGTCGTCGACCCGTACCGCTTGCTGACCCCGCGCAGGCGCACGGGGACGGTCGAGTCGGAGGTCACGGGGATTCAGCGTAAGCGCCGGGCTTGGCGGCCTGCGGCGCCGGTATTGCAGGTTCGACGATGGGAGGCGCTTCCACTACCCGCGGGGGGACAGCCTCCGGCAGCTTGCGCCAGGGCAGGCGGTAGTAGGTCAGTCCGATGAGGATGAGCACGATCACCGTGCTCGCCACCACCGCGAGCAGGATCTGGAAAAGCGTGAATCGGTCGCCGTTGGCCGTCGGGCCGAAGATGCCGACCACGAGCGTGACGGCGATGGTCGCGGTGCGGAACTGCTGCCTCGTGGCCCACGCGGCGAGCGGGATGACGGCCCACAGCACGTACCACGGCTGAACCACTGGGAAGAGCAGCACCGTCATGCCCAGCGCGACGCCAAGTCCACCCACCGGATGCAACCGGCCGCGCAACACTGCGAGCAGCAGGAACGTCACCACGATTGCGATCGCGAACACGCCGATCGCACGCGTCAGGCCGAGCACCGCGGTCGTGTGATCGCCCAGTCCAAGCAGGATGCCGACCTGTCCTGTGCCCAGCGCCAACAGCGTGGGCAGCGACATCCAGCTGCGGACGACGTTGGCGGTGCCGAGCGTGAAAACCCAGCCGAACCCGAGGCCGCTCGCCCAGCCGATCAGCGCCATCACCACCACGGAGACGGCAGTCAGCGACCCGCCTGCGATCACGAACGCTTTGAATGTGCCGCCCCAGCGGTATGCCAGCGCCACCGCCACGAAGCCGAGGGCGAGCAGCGACGGCAACTTGACTTGTGAGGACAACGTGATCAACACGACACCGAGGAGGAGGTTGGCCTTGGGCAGCCACCGTCCCCACTCGTCGCGGCCATGCGGCCAGGCCCAGGGCTTCGGGAGCAGCGGTCCGACGGCTCCGATCCCGCGCAGGGCGAACTCGGTGCCTGCCAGCATCAAGCCCAGCATCAGCGCCTCGTTGTGGATGCCTGCGACCAGATGCATGATCAGCAGCGGGTTCGCCGCGCCCAGCCACAGCGCACTCACCTCGGCGACTCCGCAGCGGCGGGCCAGCCGCGGCGTCGCCCAGACGATCAGGCCGACGCCCAGCAATACCACCAGGCGATGACACAGCACCGCTTCGACGATGTTCTCGCCCGTGAGCGCCGAAATCCCCTGACCGATCCACAGGAACAGCGGGCCGTACGGCGCGGGAGTCTCTCGCCACATGTTCGGGACCGACAGCGTGAACACGTGGTCAAGGCCCAGCCCGGTCGCCGGGCCGACCCGATATGGGTTGAGGCCTTGCAGCGAGATCTCGCTCTGCGCGAGGTAGGAGTAGACGTCCCTGCTGTACATGGGTGGCGCAATGAGCAGCGGCAGCACCCACAGCAGCAGTGTGCGGTCCAGCTGGCTGCGCGTCATGCGCCGCTCGCCCAGCGTGAAGCGGCCGAGCATCAGCCATGCCAGCGCCATCATCACGGCGCCTGTGGTTGTCATGGTCAGCGACACCGTCTGAATACGTGATGGCAGATTCAGCAGCCGCACCCCGAACGTCGGGTCCTGCACGACCGGGCGAGCACCGACGCCCAGCGCGCCGATGGTCATCAACACCGTGCCGGTGGCGCCGAACAGGCGGGTGCGCCGAAACGCGATCAGCTCGGCGTCGTTCAGCGGGGACCCAACGGCCCGTTCATCGCCATGCCATCCGGCAATCGACGTGCTCAGGGACCGCAGGCGGAGCGCCACCCCAGCAGCGTAGCCGCCACCCGTATGGTCTCTGTCACGCTAAGGGCACCCTTGCTTTACCGGGTTTCGGAATTCCGTCACAATAGTGTTGTGAAATTCCGTCCGGATACAGATCGCCACACCCGTGGCGCGATCGTCCAGCTCTTGCTGGAATCCGGACCCATCACCGCTGGCGAGATCGGTGAGCAGCTCGGCATCTCCGCCGCGGGCGTCCGCAGGCACCTGGATGCGCTGCTGGAGGCAGGCGACGCGCTGTCCAGCGCCGCGGCGGCGTGGCAGCACCACGGACGCGGACGGCCTGCCAAGCGGTACCGACTCACCGCCGAGGGCAGGGCCAAGCTGCAGCACACCTACGACGACTTTGCGATTGCCGCGATGCGCCAGCTGCGGGAGATCGGCGGCGACGACGCCGTCCGCACCTTCGCGCGGCGCCGGATCGACAGCATCCTGTCGGGAGTAAGCGAAGGGTCGGGCGACGTTGAAGCCAAGGCCGACAGGGTTGCGACGGCGCTGACCAAGGCCGGCTACGCGACCACCACGACACCGGTCACTGGGCCGATCCACGGCATCCAGCTGTGCCAGCACCACTGCCCGGTGTCACACGTCGCGGAGGAGTTCCCCGAACTGTGCGAGACCGAGCGGGAGGCGTTCGCCGAGATCCTGGGCACCCACGTGCAGCGGCTGGCGACGATCGTCAACGGCGACTGCGCGTGCACCACCCACGTCCCGCTCACACCTGAGAAGCCAGAATCACTTCGGCGCACAGCCCGCGCCGAAGCCACCACAAGCAAGCAAGGAGCGTCGACATGACGACCACTCCCGAGGTCCACAAGGTGGGCGAACCGCTCAGCCAGGACGAGGCCATCGCCTCGCTGAGCCGGTACGGCTACGGCTGGGTGGACTCCGACGTCGCGGGCGCCAGCGCGCAGCGCGGGCTGTCCGAAGCGGTGGTGCGTGACATCTCGGCGAAGAAGAACGAGCCGGAGTGGATGCTCGAGGTCCGGCTGCGCGCGCTACGGACGTTCAACAAGAAGCCGATGCCGAACTGGGGCTCCAACCTCGAGGGCATTCACTTCGACAACATCAAGTACTTCGTGCGCTCCACCGAGAAGCAGGCTGCGACGTGGGATGACCTGCCGGAGGACATCCGCAACACCTACGACAAGCTCGGCATCCCCGAGGCCGAGAAGCAGCGGCTGGTGTCAGGCGTTGCCGCGCAGTACGAGTCGGAGGTCGTCTACCACCAGATCCGCGAGGACCTGGAGGCGCTCGGCGTCATCTTCCTCGACACCGACACCGCACTGAAGGAACACCCGGAGATCTTCAAGCAGTACTTCGGCACCGTGATCCCGGCAGGCGACAACAAGTTCTCCGCCCTGAATACCGCTGTGTGGTCCGGTGGTTCGTTCATCTACGTGCCGAAGGGCGTGCACGTCGACATCCCGCTGCAGGCTTACTTCCGGATCAACACCGAGAACATGGGCCAGTTCGAGCGCACGCTGATCATCGTCGACGAGGGCGCCTACGTGCACTACGTCGAGGGCTGTACCGCGCCGATCTACAAGAGCGATTCGCTGCACTCGGCCGTGGTCGAGATCATCGTGAAGCCCGGTGGCCGTTGCCGTTACACGACCATCCAGAACTGGTCCAACAACGTCTACAACCTGGTCACCAAGCGCGCTCGTGCCGAGGCCGGCGCCACCATGGAGTGGGTCGACGGCAACATCGGGTCCAAGGTCACGATGAAGTACCCGGCCGTGTGGATGACCGGCGAGCACGCCAAGGGCGAGGTGCTCTCGGTGGCGTTCGCCGGTGAGGGTCAGCACCAGGACACCGGCGCGAAGATGCTGCACCTGGCGCCGAACACGTCGAGCAACATCGTGTCAAAGTCGGTGGCCCGCGGCGGCGGTCGCGCGTCCTACCGCGGCCTGGTTCAGGTCAACAAGGGTGCGCACGGGTCGCGCTCGAGCGTGAAATGCGATGCGCTGCTTGTTGATACGATCAGTCGCAGCGACACTTACCCGTACGTCGACATCCGTGAGGACGACGTGACGATGGGCCACGAGGCCACCGTGTCCAAGGTCAGCGAGGATCAGCTGTTCTACCTGATGAGCCGCGGCATGACCGAGGACGAGGCGATGGCCATGGTGGTGCGAGGCTTCGTCGAGCCGATCGCCAAGGAACTGCCGATGGAGTACGCGCTGGAGCTCAACCGGTTGATCGAGCTGCAGATGGAAGGCGCGGTCGGATAGTGGCACAGGACCTGACAACCGCAGTCGAGGGAGTCAACAAGGGCGAGATCTTCACGTCGTTCGATGTCGACGCCTTCGAGGTGCCGCACGGCCGTGACGAGATCTGGCGGTTCACCCCATTGAAGCGGCTGCGCGGCCTGCACGACGGCTCCGCAACGGCCACCGGTCAAGCCACCGTCAGCGTCGATGCGCCCGACGGTGTCTGGGTCGACACCACCACCCGCGACGCGGACTCGCGGCTCGGGCAGGCCGGTGCGCCCGCCGACCGCGTTGCCGCTCAGGCGTTCTCGTCGTTCGAGCAGGCGACCGTCGTCGAGATTCCCCGCGACACGCAGATCCGCGAACCGATCGAAATCGCCGTCACCGGGCCCGGCGAGGGTGCGACGGCGTACGGACACCTGCAGGTGCGGGTCGGCGAGCTGGCCGAGGCCGTCGTCGTCATCGATCAGAGTGGCAGCGGAACCTACGCCGACAACATCGAATTCGTGGTTGGCGATGCGGCCCGGCTGACGGTCGTGTCGATCGCCGACTGGGCCGACGACGCCGTGCACGTCAGCACGCATCACGCGGCGCTGGGCAAGGACGCGGTGCTGCGCCACGTCGCGGTGACACTCGGCGGCGAGGTGGTGCGGCTGACGGCGCGGACCCGGTTCTGCGCGCCCGGCGGCGACGCCGAATTGCTCGGCCTCTACTTCGCCGACGACGGTCAGCACTTCGAATCGCGACTGCTGGTCGATCACGCTCAGCCGAACTGTCGCTCACACGTGACCTACAAGGGTGCGCTGCAGGGTGATCCGGAGTCGAACAAGCCCGACGCGCACACCGTGTGGGTTGGCGACGTGCTGATCCGGGCCGAGGCCACCGGCACCGACACATTTGAGACCAACCGCAACCTGGTGCTCACCGACGGCGCCCGCGCCGACTCGGTGCCGAACCTCGAGATCGAGACCGGCGAGATCGTCGGCGCCGGACACGCCAGTGCCACCGGACGTTTCGACGACGAGCAGCTGTTTTATCTGCAGGCCCGCGGCATCCCCGAGGACCAGGCCCGTCGCCTCGTCGTCCGTGGCTTCTTCGGCGAGCTGATTCAGAAGATCGCCGTTCCCGCGGTGCGCGAGCGCCTCACCGATGCCATCGAACACGAACTAGAGATAACGGAATCGAGAACAGCCACCTCATGACCACACTGGAAATCAAGGACCTGCACGTCAGCGTCGTCTCCAAGGAAGACGGGACCGACATTCCGATCCTCAAGGGCGTCAATCTCACCGTGAAATCGGGGGAGACGCACGCTTTGATGGGTCCCAACGGGTCCGGAAAGTCGACGCTGTCCTACGCGGTGGCAGGCCATCCGAAGTACACGGTGACGTCGGGTTCGATCACGCTGGACGGGGAGGACGTCCTCGAGATGAGTATCGACGAGCGCGCTCGTGCCGGACTGTTCTTGGCGATGCAGTACCCCATCGAGGTGCCCGGGGTGTCGATGTCGAACTTCCTGCGCACCGCCGCCACCGCCGTACGCGGCGAGGCGCCGAAGCTGCGGCACTGGGTCAAAGAGGTCAAGGGGGCGATGGAGGGCCTCGATATCGACCCGTCGTTCTCCGAACGCAGTGTCAACGAAGGCTTTTCCGGTGGTGAGAAGAAGCGACACGAGATCCTTCAGCTCGAACTGCTCAAGCCGAAGATTGCGATTCTGGACGAGACCGACTCCGGTCTGGACGTGGACGCGCTGCGGGTCGTCAGCGACGGGGTGAACCGCTACGCGGAAACGGTGCATGGCGGGTTGCTGCTGATCACTCACTACACCCGCATCCTGCGCTACATCCAGCCGCAGTTCGTGCACGTATTCGTCGGCGGTCGCATTGTCGAATCAGGCGGTCCCGAGCTCGCCGATGAGCTTGACGCCAACGGATATGAGCGCTTCACCCAGGCGGTCGGAGCCTGACATGACCGCGTCGGCGCAGACGTTGGATCTCACCAAGATCAGGGCGGATTTCCCGATCCTGAAACGGGTGATGCGCGGCGGACAGCAGTTGGCGTACCTGGATTCCGGTGCGACGTCGCAGCGCCCGCTTCAGGTGCTCGACGCCGAGCGGGACTTCCTCATCACTTCCAACGGCGCAGTGCACCGCGGGGCCCACCAGTTGATGGAGGAATCCACCGACGCATACGAGCGGGGCCGTGCGGACATCGCGGCGTTCGTGGGTGCCGATCCCGACGAGTTGGTGTTCACCAAGAACGCCACCGAGGCGATCAATCTGGTCGCCTACGTGCTGGGCGACAACAGGTTTGAGCACGCCGTCGGGCCCGGCGATGTCATCGTCACCACCGAGCTGGAGCACCACGCCAACCTGATCCCTTGGCAGGAGCTGGCCCGTCGCACCGGTGCCACGTTGAAGTGGTACGGCGTCACGGAAGACGGCCGCATCGACCTGGACTCGCTGACACTAGACGAACGCGTGAAAGTAGTTGCGTTCAGCCACCATTCGAATGTCACCGGCGCGCTGGCCCCGGTGGGGGAGCTGGTCGCGCGAGCGAAGGCGGTCGGTACGCTGACCCTGCTGGATGCCTGCCAGTCGGTGCCGCATCAGCCGGTCGATTTCCACGCGCTTGGCGTCGACTTCGCAGCGTTCTCGGGACATAAGATGCTGGGCCCCAACGGCATTGGCGTGCTCTACGGTCGCGGCGAGCTGCTGAACGCGATGCCACCGTTCATCACCGGCGGCTCGATGATCGAGACCGTCCACATGGAGGCCACCACCTACGCTCCTGCGCCCCAACGGTTCGAGGCGGGCACACCCATGACCTCACAGGTCGTCGGACTGGCCGCCGCCGCGAGGTATCTGCAAGAGATCGGGATGGACGCCGTCGAAGCGCACGAGAACGAGTTGGTCGCGGCCGCATTGACTGGGCTGTCCGGCATCGATGGGGTGCGGATCATCGGGCCGAAATCACTTGAAAATCGCGGTTCGCCAGTCGCATTCGTGGTTGACGGCGTCCACGCTCACGACGTGGGGCAGGTACTCGATGATGACGGTGTGGCGGTGCGGGTGGGTCACCACTGTGCATGGCCGCTGCATCGCCGGTTTGGCATCGCTGCGACGGCGCGGGCGTCGTTCGCGGTCTACAACACGCCGGACGAGGTCGACCGGCTGGTGGCCGGCGTGCGGCACGCGGTCGAGTTCTTCGGCAGGGACTGACGGTGCGGCTGGAGCAGCTCTATCAGGAAGTGATCCTCGATCACTACAAGCACCCGCATCACCGGGGGCTGCGTGAGCCGTTTCACGCGCAGTCGTTTCAGGTGAATCCGACGTGCGGCGATGAAGTCACGCTCCGGGTCGCATTGAGCGACGACGGCGAAACAGTGACCGACATTTCCTATGACGGGCAGGGCTGCTCGATCAGCCAGGCCTCGACGTCGGTGCTGACCGACCAGGTGATCGGCCAAAGTGTCGGCGATGCGCTCAAGACCGTCGCGGCGTTCACCGAGATGGTGTCCTCGCGCGGCACGGTCGAGGGCGACGAGGATGTAATCGGAGACGGCATCGCGTTCGCCGGTGTCGCGAAGTACCCGGCGCGGGTGAAATGCGCGCTGCTGGGCTGGATGGCTTTCAAGGACGCCCTTGCGCAAGCCAGTGAGGAGACGCCAGATGAGCGACACCGCAGTGCCTAACGACGAACTGCTCGCCGACCTCGAGGAGGCGATGCGCGACGTCGTCGACCCTGAACTCGGGATCAACGTCGTCGACCTCGGCCTCGTCTACGACATGAATGTGGAAAAAGGGGAGCAGGGCAATGTCGCGCTGATCGACATGACGCTGACCTCGGCGGCCTGTCCGCTCACTGACGTCATCGAGGATCAATCGCGCACCGCGTTGATCGGCAGCGGGCTCGTCAACGAGTTGAAGATCAACTGGGTGTGGAACCCGCCGTGGGGCCCCGACAAGATCACCGAGGATGGCCGCGAACAGTTGCGCGCGCTCGGATTTACCGTCTAGCGGCTTTGGTTAGGGCGCCGCTGCCTCGGTCGTGGTGGTCGGCGCGGCAGGCACATGCGACGCCGCATTGGCCAACCCGTTCTGCGCAGCCTCCGGCGCGAACCCCTGGACTGCGCCGATCACTGCTGCCGGGCCATTACCCGCCACGCCCGCAACGCTGATGCCCCGTTCCTGGGCGTGGTCGTTCGCGTTATCAGTGCCGTGGGAATTCGGTGCGGCCTGAGCGATGGCGATCGAGACTGCGGCGAGACTCGCAGCGACCCCCGTGGCTGCTGCAAGCTTCTTGATCATGTAATCGAAGCCCTTCCGTTGAACCAATCCGGGTACGTGCCTCGCTATGCCGGTGAGGTTGAGCCAGCCGCAAGACGCATTCACACAATGATCTTGAAATTCGTTGCTATTTACCATCTTTCAAGCGCTTAACCTCGGCCCACAGCAAACGCAGCCGGCAACGTCCCCTGGGTTCGGCGGGGATTGCGCTCTGGGTATTGCAGTTTGCCCACCTCTGAGCGACAACTGTCGTCACAATCGGACTGTGGTGACGGTCCCGGCGTCTGTGTGGCGAGGCGGTTTTCTTCGTCGCGCGCTGACGCTCAGCGCCGCTCTCGGAATTCCTTTGGGCGCTCTGGCGTGGATTGATTCCGGACTCCTGCTGGCTGGCATTCTCACAGTCTTCATCACCGGACTCATCTACGGCATCTGGTTACCCCGGCGAATGGCACGGTACTGGCCAGGCGCCAAGGAACTGTCCGGCGACGAACGCGTGGCCGTGGTTCGCACCGTCCGAGCCGGCGAGCGCATCGGCGATCCCCGGCTGGCCCAGGCGGTCGTCGACTACAACGTAGGCATGCACGCGGCGGCTGAACAGGCCCGGCCGTTTCGATGGATAGTGCCCCTCGTACTCGTCGTCGGCGTCGCGACGACTGTCTATGACGCTGTATTCGGCTCATGGGGCAACGTCGTGGCCTCGTTTATTTATCTGGTGGCGCTATTGATCGAGTTGTTCTGGTGGCCAAAGAAGCGCGACGAGTTCCTGGCCAACGGCGATCGCGCGGCGGACCTCGCCACGCAGATCTTGGAAAAACAGGATTCAGAACGCACCGATCTCTGACTAAGGTCAGAGATATGACCGCGAAGATGGTGGCGCAGGTCCGACGGTTCAACCGCACCGTTACGCAGCGCATCGGCGTGCTCAACGAGAACTTCCTGGCCAGCACCCGCTCGCTTGGTCAGAACCGCTTGCTCTGGGAGATCGGGGTCGACGGCTGCGACATCCGCTCACTGCGGGAACGCCTCGACCTCGACTCCGGCTACGTGAGCCGGCTGCTGCGGGCGCTGGAAACCGGCGGACACGTCGTCGTCGAACCGAGCCCGACGGACGGGCGCGTCCGCATCGCTCGACTCACCAAGACCGGACGGGGCGAACTCGCGGCATTGGACCGGCGCTCCGACGACGCCGCCGCAGCGATCCTGCAACCGCTCAACGATCGGCAGCGCACGAAACTGGTCACGGCCATGGCCGAAGTGGAACGCCTGCTGATCGCCTCCACGGTTCAGGTCCGTGAGTGCGATCCGCGCCACCGAGACGCTCGGTTCTGCCTCAAGACCTACTACGACGAACTCGCCGTTCGCTTCCCGGCTGGCTATGACCCCGCGATCAGCCCGGTCGCGGACGCCGAAATGACACCGCCCGCAGGGCTTTTGCTTGTCGCGTCCCTACACGGCGAGCCCGTCGGCTGCGGTGCGTTGATCTTCTATCCCGAGGGCGTCGGCCTGGTGAAGCGGATGTGGGTGGCGCCCTCCGTTCGCGGGCTGGGGCTCGGCCGCCGTCTGCTGCTCGAACTCGAGGACCGCGGTCGCGACCACGGCGTTCAACTGATGCGGCTGGAGACCAAGGACGTGTTGACCGAAGCGATCCGGATGTATCAGACGTCCGGGTATCGCGAAGTGGCGCCGTTCAACGACGAGCCGTACGCCGACCATTGGTTCGAAAAGGCGCTCAGCTGAACACGTCGGACAGTGTAACGGTCTGCAGATTGCGGCTGGCGATGAGCTGGCTCAGTTGGTCGTAGCAGTGGGTGATGGTCGGCAGGTTGGCGTGCGCCAACACAATCTGCTGCGGCGCGAACGAGCGTGTCGCGGCCGCGACGAGGTTGGCCTCGCTTTCCGGGAGCGAATCGCCGATGGTGCCGCTCCATAACGTGACGGTCGTGTATCCCAGATCGGCGGCCACTCGATCGGTGTCGCCGGTGTGCACGCCAAAGGGCGGCCGGAAATAGGGAGTGCCGTCGGTGCCATACGTGTTGCGCAGGAAGTCGGCGTTGCGCTGGATTTGGCCGTGGACTGCAGTCAGGCTGATCCGGTTGAGGTACGGATGAGACCAGGTGTGGTTGCCCATCTGAAGCTGGCCGGAGTCCACCATGGGCCGCAGCGCCGCGGCGTTGTCCGTCCACGACGCGTTGGCGCCGTTGACGAAGAAGGTCAGCCGGGTTCCGGTGTCACGGCAGAACTGGCCGAACGCTGCGACGACCGGACTGCTGGCGCCGTCGTCCACCGTGAGGGCCAACTGGTTTCCGTCGCCCGGCAGCCTTATCAGCACGCCGACGGGCGCCGGCACCCGGGCCAGCGGAACCACCAGCCGGACAGCGCCTGCCGCCGGTGGCCTGGCGACACCCGCGACGACTCCGGCCGCGATCGCGGCCAACACGGTGCGCCGATCAACCCCCGCCACATTGCAATGATAATCCGTGCCTGTTAAATCGCTTCTGCGCCTTTGCTTCTCGTTTACTGAGAAGCGGCTGTACAGTTTCGCGGCCGCAATGGGTCGATGGCGTGTAACGCTAGGACCCGATCCGGGCACTACAGGGCGGGAAGGAGTCAGAATGTCCGATGGTTGCGACGAGGTCTACGTCGATACCCGCCGCCAGCTGCGCGGAGTAGCCGAGAGCCTGATCGCCGGACCGCAGTACCGTGCGTCGGGCACCATCCGCCTTGCCGTGCGACCCAACGGCTTCGCGGGTGTTTCCTTTCCGCTCGCGGTGCACGGCACCGAGCTGGTATGGCCCGACGGCGCCGCACCGCTAGCTGGTCCGGTCGACGCGCTCGCCGCCGCCGCCGGCGTTGCGGCCGCGCCGCCCGACGGCGTGTACGAGATCGTCGACCCGCTGCCGACCGACGCCTTCTTAAGGCTCGACACCGCCGCGGCGGACTGGATCCACCGCAGTCACTACGCAGGCGGGCACGCGATCAAGAAGGTTCTGCCCGAGGCGCACCCGGTGCTCGGGCCTGAGCACTTCGACGTCGCGGCCGCCGAGGACGAGGTCAACTACGGCGTCTCCGCCGGCGACGATTACCACCCGACCCCCTACATACGTCGCGCCATGGACTGCGCGCATCGGCCCGTTCTGGAACGCGCCATTCGGGGCGGTGTACCCGCTGGACCCCGCACACGATGTCGACGCGCTTGCGTTGGACATCGCCGACTTCTTCCAACGCGGTCGAAAGGAATTGTGATGACAGCCTTCAACAGCGACTTCAGCGGCCTTCGGGCCCTGTTCATCAACTGCACGTTGAAGCGGTCGCCCGAGATCAGCAACACCCAGGGACTCGTCGACATCAGCACCGGAATCATGCAGAAGCATGGCGTCGAGGTGGAGGTCATCCGCGCCGTCGACCACGACATCGCCACCGGGGTGTGGCCGGACATGCGCGAGCACGGCTGGGCCACCGACGACTGGCCCGCCATCTTCGACAAGGTGCTGGCGGCCGACATTCTGGTGCTCGCAGGCCCGATCTGGTTGGGGGACAACAGCTCTGTGATGAAGCAGGTGCACGAGCGGCTGTACGGGGGATCGCACTTGCTGAACGACGCCGGCCAGTATCTGTACTACGGCCGGGTCGGTGGATGTTTGATTACAGGCAACGAGGACGGCGTCAAACACTGTGCGCAGAACGTGCTCTACACGTTGCAGCACATCGGCTACACGATCCCGCCACAGGCCGACGCGGGGTGGATCGGCGAAGCCGGGCCAGGACCGTCGTACCTGGATCCCGGATCCGGCGGGCCGGAGAACGACTTCACCAACCGGAACACCACCTTCATGACGTGGAATCTGATGCATCTAGCCCGGATGTTGAAGTCAAACGGAGGCGTTCCCGCCCACGGAAACATCCGATCAGGCTGGGATGCCGGATGTCGCTACGACTTTGCCAACCCCGAATACCGGTGAGCGGCTACCGTGACTGTGGTGACCGAAACAGTCGATGAATCGACGTTGATCGCCGCGCTGCGTGACGGCGATGAGGCCACGTTCGCCCAACTCATCGACCAGCACACCCCATCCATGCTGCGGGTGGCCCGCGGATATGTACCCAGCCGGGAGATCGCCGAGGAGGTCGTACAGGAAACTTGGATCGCGCTGCTGAAGGGCATCGACAACTTCGAAGGCCGATCCTCTTTGCGCACTTGGCTTTTCGCGGTGATGATCAACATCGCCAAACGGCGCGGGCTACGCGAACGCCGCGATGCCGACGCGGCGGTCGCGGCGTTCACCGGCGGCACGGTCGACCCGGCGCGCTTCCGAACCGCAGGCGACCCCTACCCGGGACATTGGAAACAAGGCGAGGAACCCTCACCGTTCCCGGACACCCCCGAGGGCTCAGTCCTCGGTAATGAACTGGTCGATGTCGCCCGCCGCGAACTCGACAAGTTGCCGGAACGTCAACGGATCGTCGTCACGCTGCGCGACATGCTCGGATTCGACTCCAGCGAGGTCTGCGAACTGCTCGACGTCAGCATTGCCAACCAACGGGTGTTGTTGCACCGCGGCAGGGCCGCGGTTCGCCAGGTGCTCGAAGACTATTTGAAGGACGCCTCATGACAGGCCGCGACGCAATGGACTGCAACGAACTTGTCGAGCTCGTCACCGCCTACCTCGACGGGTCACTCGACCTGGCCACCCGCGCCCGCTTCGACATGCACTTGCTCGACTGCGACGGCTGCGAGAACTACCTGCAGCAGTTCCGCGAAACCGTACAAACGGTGGGCAAGATCCGCGACGACGAGCTGGATCCGGCGTTCCGCAGCCGCCTGTTGGACGCGTTCAAGGACTTCCGCTGATCCCCGCCGGGCAGTTTGCACTGCCAATATGGTGGGAACATCCTGATTTAGCACAGCGTTAGGAAGATCGTGGCTACGCGAGACATCACCGCCGAAGAGTTCAACGACACCATCACGGACAACGACATCGTGCTGGTGGATTTCTGGGCGTCGTGGTGCGGCCCATGTAAGCAATTCGCGCCGACCTTCGCGGCCTCGTCGGAGGAGCACCCTGACGTCGTCTACGCGAAGGTCGACACCGAGGCCGAGCAGCAGCTCGCCGCGGCTGCCGATATCCGCTCGATCCCGACTTTGATGGTCTTCAAGAAGGGCAAGCTGGTGTTCAACCAGGCTGGTGCCCTGCCTCCGGCGGCGCTCGAAGAGCTCGTGCAGCGCGTCAAGGAGTTCGACATCGACGCCGCGATCGCCGCCCAGAACAACGGCCAGACGCCGGAGTAAATCGCACGCGATAGCGTGCACGGGTGAACTTCGTCCTAGTAGATAAGCCGCGGCCGAACGTCGCGCTGGTGACGCTCAACCGGCCCGAGCGGATGAATTCGATGGCCTTTGACGTCATGGTTCCGTTGAAGAAGGTCCTCGACGAACTGACCGACGACAACTCGGTGCGGGTGATCGTGCTCACAGGCGCCGGGCGCGGCTTCTCGTCGGGCGCCGACCACAAGTCCGCCGGTTCGGTGCCCCACATCGACGGGCTCACCCGCCCGACGTTCGCACTGCGGTCGATGGAGGTGCTCGACGACGTCATCCTGGCGCTGCGCAAGATGCACCAGCCGGTGATCGCCGCTGTCAACGGCGCCGCTATCGGTGGGGGTCTGTGCCTAGCGCTGGCCTGCGACATCCGTATCGCCGGCGCCGAGGCTTACTTCCGGGCGGCCGGCATCAACAACGGTCTGACCGCCAGCGAGCTCGGCCTGTCCTATCTGCTTCCGCGCGCGATCGGCACATCTCGTGCGTTCGAGCTGATGCTGACCGGGCGCGATGTCGACGCCGACGAAGCCGAACGCATCGGTCTGGTGTCCCGGACCGTCCCGGACGATAAGCTGCTCGACGTTTGCTATGAGCTCGGCGAGCGGATCGCCTCGTTCTCGCGGCCGGGAACCGAGTTGACCAAGCGCACACTGTGGAGTGGACTGGACGCCGCTAGCCTGGAGGGGCACATGCAGGCCGAGGGCCTGGGACAGCTCTTCGTCCGTTTGCTCACCGGCAACTTCGAAGAAGCCGTCGCGGCGCGCGCCGAGAAGCGGGCGCCGGTTTTCACCGACGACAAGTAATGCCCCCGGGCGGGCCCGGAAAGATATAGAGGAGTAGCAGCGTGATCACCGCAACGGACCTCGAGGTCCGCGCCGGAGCGCGCACGCTGCTCTCCACCGACGGTGCGGTGCTGCGGGTGCAGCCCGGCGACCGGATCGGGCTTGTCGGCCGCAACGGCGCGGGTAAGACCACCACCATGCGCATTTTCGCCGGTGAGGGTGAGCCATACGCGGGCACCATCGCCCGCAGCGGGGAAATCGGTTATCTGCCACAGGATCCCAAAGAGGGCAACCTCGAGATTCTGGCCCGCGACCGGGTGCTGTCCGCCCGCGGCCTCGACACCTTGCTGGCCGACCTGGAGAAGCAGCAGGCGTTGATGGCCGAGGTGGCCGACGACGCCGCACGCGACAAAGCCGTGCGGCGCTACGGCCAACTCGAGGAGCGGTTCGCCGCGCTGGGCGGGTACTCCGCCGAGAGCGAAGCCGGCCGCATCTGCGCGAGTCTCGGCCTGGCCGAACGTGTTCTGACCCAGCCGCTGCACACGCTGTCCGGCGGGCAGCGCCGCCGCGTGGAGCTGTCTCGCATCCTGTTCGCCGCAGCAGGAGGAGGGTTCGGCTCAGATTCTTCTACTACACTGCTGCTCGACGAGCCCACCAACCACCTCGACGCCGACTCGCTGGGCTGGCTGCGCGACTTCCTGCGCGGCCACACCGGAGGGCTGGTGGTCATCAGCCACAATGTCGAGCTGCTCGCCGACGTCGTCAACCGGGTCTGGTTCCTGGACGCCGTGCGCGGCGAGGTCGACGTCTACAACATGGGCTGGCAGAAGTACCTCGATGCCCGCGCGACAGACGAACAGCGTCGCCGCCGCGAACGCGCCAACGCCGAACGCAAGGCCTCGGCCCTGCGGGCGCAGGCCGCCAAGATGGGGGCGAAGGCGACCAAAGTGGTTGCCGCCCAAAACATGCTGCGCCGCGCCGACCGGATGATGGCCGCGCTCGACGAGGAGCGGGTCGCGGACAAGGTGGCGCGGATCAAGTTCCCGACGCCCGCGCCGTGCGGGCGCACGCCGTTGGTGGTCAAAGGCTTGACGAAGAACTATGGGTCGCTCGAGGTGTTCTCCGGCGTCGATCTCGCCATCGACCGGGGCTCGCGCGTCGTGGTGCTCGGGCTCAATGGCGCGGGCAAGACCACGCTGCTGCGGCTGCTGGCCGGCGTCGAGACACCCGACTCCGGGGCGCTGGAACCCGGCCACGGGTGCAAGATCGGCTACTTCGCGCAGGAGCACGACACCCTCGACAACCTCGTGACAGTGTGGGAGAACATCCGCCACGCCGCGCCCGACACCGGCGAGCAAGATCTGCGGGGTCTGTTGGGCGCGTTCATGTTCAGCGGTCCGCAACTCGATCAGCCGGCGGGCACGCTGTCGGGCGGCGAGAAGACGCGCCTGGCGCTCGCGGGTCTCGTTGCGTCGACGGCGAACGTGCTTCTACTCGACGAGCCGACCAACAACCTCGACCCGGCGTCGCGGGAGCAGGTGCTTGACGCGCTGCGCAGCTACGTCGGCGCCGTGGTGTTGGTGACACACGATCCGGGCGCCGCCGAGGCACTCGATCCGCAACGCGTCGTGTTGCTTCCCGACGGCACCGAGGACTTCTGGTCCGACGACTATCGCGATCTGATCGAGCTCGCCTGAACTCCAATTGCGAACCGATTCACCAAATCCGCCCGCCGCGTGTGAACGCTTCTTACGCTGGGTATGCCGAACAGCGTCGGGGCGTCAAACGGCGGGGAGATATCCATGAAGAAAATGACCAAGTCCCGGGACGAGCTGCTCACTGAGCTGCGAAGCGCTTATGAGGGGGGCGCCAGTATTCGCTCACTGGTAGCCAAGACTGGGCGTTCATACGGCTCGGTGCACAGCATGCTGCGTGAGTCGGGTACGGCGATGCGCAGCCGTGGTGGCCCGAACCACCGGAGCAGACGGGCAAGTTAGCCGGGCCGACGAGCTCGGCTAGGAGTCCTGCTGTCTCAGGGAGGCCTCAACGAGGTCCAGTACGGCACTGAGCTTTTCGGGGTCGTCGCCGGATGCTAGCCGGGCTACAAGACCGTCGAGCACGAGGTCCAGATAGGTCTGCAGTACCGCGCTGGGCACGTCGTCGCGCAGCCGCCCGGCTTGCTTCTGGCGGCGCAGCCGGTCGGTGGTCGCCGCCGATAGCTCCGCCGAGCGCTCCGACCAGCCGCGGTTGAACGCGGGGTCGTTGCGCAGCTTGCGCGCGATCTCCAGC
>Ga0075418_10003782_pt1 | contig 17271 bp, 13 predicted proteins | sample SoiMetdeltSBSDD2_FD_81776 | JGI IMG/M metagenome (GOLD analysis project Ga0075418, IMG submission 81776) | Bulk soil microbial communities from a Populus tree surrounding site in Tennessee, USA - Soil MetaG P. deltoides SBSDD2 | ecosystem: Environmental > Terrestrial > Soil > Tree plantation... | reverse complement strand
TGCGCTTCTCGCTTTGTGTTCTGGTCATCGGCTCAGGGCTTCTTGGTTGGCTGGCCGTTTTGCTGCCTCTATAAACGCCCGCGCATTCTCAACCGGGGTCATCGGAAGGATACCATGCCCGAGATTCAGAATGTGACGACTTCCGCCGCCGAGTCGAATAAGTTCTCGCGCCTTTTCCGAGACTATGTCGGGCGTTGACAGCAGCACGCACGGATCGAGATTGCCTTGAAGCGTAAACTTCTCGCCGACCCTGGCGCGCGCAGCGTCGAGGTTTACCCGCCAGTCGATGCTCAACACATCGGCGCCGCAGGTAGCCATCTGCTCCAAAAATGTCCCGCTTCCGTTGATGTAGATAATCGACGGCGCCGAACGGTTGATCGAGGCGAAGATCTTCTGCTCGTACGGCAGCGCAAACTCGCTGTAGTCCCTCGGTGACAGCTCGCCCGCCCACGAATCGAACAACTGAACGACCTGAGCGCCAGCCTCGATCTGTGCATTCAGATACAAGATAATTGTGTCCGCAATCTTGTCGAGCAATACGTGAAACGTCTCCGGGTCGTTGTACATCAGGCGTTTCACCTGCGCGTAATTCTTTGAACCGCCGCCTTCGATCATGTACGCCGCAAGCGTCCACGGCGCACCGGCGAACCCTATGAGAGGCACCGCGCCCTCAAGCTCGCGGCGCAGCGTTCGAATGATTTCCATTACAAAGCCGGTCTTATCGATCGGGTCTGGAACCGTCAGACGATCGACTTGTTGTCGCGAGCGAATGGGATCTGGAAGCTCGGGCCCCTTCTGTTCGGTCAGCTTTACTTCCTGACCCATCGCTTCGACGGGGATCAGGATATCGCTGAACATGATGACCGCATCTACGCCGAGGATTCGATACGGCTGAAGGGAAACTTCGACTGCAAGTTCCGGAGTCTTGCACAGAGTGAGGAAATCGGTGTCCTTTCGAATCGCGCGGTACTCGGGCAAATAACGTCCGGCCTGACGCATCATCCATACCGGTGTTCGTTCGACTGATTCTCCACGCGCTGCACGGACTAGTAGATCATTCATTTCTGGTTTCTTTCGCGAAATCGAATTCCTTAACTTGCGCTGGTTAAGCGCGAATTCTAACAACCGGCGGAACCGGTCTCAACTTATCTGCTCACAAACGGACTGCTGGGGTCATAGAATCGCCACTCGAGATCTGTAGCCCGGGTGATGCCGATTCGCTTGCTCGAGGAGACGTCCGGCGTGATATTTCGGTTATGGACCTTGATGCGGCGGCCAATGCGCTCGCCGTTGAAGCTCAAGTCAATCCCGAAAGCCTGGCAGAGTCTGCCGGGTCCGCTCGCGAGTTTTCTGGTGTCTTCGATTCCGCGCCTCTCGCGCATCAAATCAAGTCCTCGCGTTGGCTCGGCGGCGCGAATCAACACTGCGCCCGCGGCGTCGCGATCGGTGGTGAAGTTGAGGCAGTAGTACATCCCGTAAATGAAATAAACATACACATAACCGAATGTCTGCCGCATAACCGTTGATTGTCTGGGGCGCATAACAGAGTGGGATGCCGCATCGGTGGTATAGGCCTCGGTCTCGACGATTCGTCCGCGGCAGCTTCCCAGGGACATCTCTGCGCCTATGAGTTCACGCGCAACTTCGGTCGTTTCTCGCGCGAAGAAGTCTGATGTTAGATAGGTCATAATTCAAGTGACGTACACCCTTGCGTCTCGAAGTCGAGGATTCTAACCAACAGGCATTGACGGCGTCACGCTCGCCCGGCTTTTTTCTTTTGTCGCGACTATCGGCTGTGCTATAAAGCTCTGGGTTCAATCAGCAACGGTAATTAACGGCTACTTTGCAAATCATGGCACGAAGCGGAGACGACAGGGATGCAGGAGCAGCGGCTAAATCTAATGCTGGACTCTGTCGGCCGTCTGGCGCGACGCGGCGCCATGTCGAACGCCGCCAACCTTTTAACCAAGCTTCGTCCCGTTGACATCGCTCAGATCCTAAGTCAACTCCCACAACGCGATAGTGAAATAGTTTTCGGAGCGCTGGTGCACCACGATCTCGGCAAGGCTGCCGAAGCGCTTGCTGAGATGGAGACCAGTCGCTCGGTGACGCTAGTGACTACGCTCAATCGCGGAGACGTTTCCCGACTCTTACAAGAGTTGCCTTCCGACGACGCCACTCTGATTGTCTCTGAGCTGCCCGAGGAATTGCGCGATGAGCTGCTCGACACTATGAAGCTCGAGCATTCCACGGTTGTAAACGAGTTGCTGGGGTTTCCCGATGAGACGGCCGGGCGAATCATGACGCCCGAGTATTTTGCGCTTGATGAGGATGTCACCGTCGCCGAAGCGATTAGCGAATTGCAGCGCCGCTCGGAAGAGTTTGAGATGGCGTTTTATCTTTACGTCGTAGATTCGCGCAATCACTTGCTCGGGGTAGTCAGCTTGCGCCAGTTGCTGCTGAATCCGCCGTCTACGCCGCTGCGCAAAATTATGATTGGCGATGCGATCAAGGTGACCACTGACACCGATCAGGAGGAAGTGGCGCGAATTGTCGCAACCTACAACCTGCTGGCTGTCCCGGTGGTCGACGAGGAGAACAAGCTGGTAGGGATCATTACGGTGGACGACGTGCTCGACGTGATGCGCGAGGAGGCGACTGAGGACATCTACGCTCTGGCCGGAGTGGAGGCTGATGACCGCGCGCTTGGTTCGGCGATCAACTCGGTTCGACGCAGACTCCCATGGCTCCTGCTTTCGCTGGGCGCAGCGTTGATTGCGGTGGCGATAGTCCAGTATTACGTAACGACGATCGAGACTTCGATCTGGCTTGCGGTTCTTATTCCCGTGGTTGCGACGATGGGAAGCAACGCTGCAACGCAAACGATGACAGTGGTGGTTCGAGGAATCGGGCTGGGGGAAGTGGGATGGGAAACGACCCGTCGCGTAGTGACCAAAGAAGCAGTGGTCGGGCTGATCAACGGTTTAATAATAGGCGTTATAGTATGCATTGTAATCGCGGTGTGGTTCGGGATTAAGGTTGGCTCGATATGGATTGGCTTGAAGTTCGGCGGGATTCTCGGCGTTACTATGGTGTTGAGCCTTGTGGTAGCCGGCGCCCTGGGAACACTGGTTCCTGTCCTGTTGAAGCGCTTCAGAATAGATCCGGCGCTTGCCTCTTCGATGTTTGTTGTGACATTGACCGACGTCATCACCTTTTTCTTTTATCTGGGAATAGCCACGCTGCTCCTCCGTCAGCTGAAGCCCTAGCTTGCCCGTGAACCAAACACACGTCCGCCAACTTGCATTGGACGGAGGCGTGCAGACCGGGATGCCTGCGTTACCAGGCTTTTAAATGTACGATCAGAAAGAAGTTGACCACTCAGCAGAGCGCTTGTTTTCCTGGCGGCGGATCAGAACGTTGATCGTCGGGATGCTGTTGGCCGTCGTTGCCGGGCTCGTGGCTGTCAACCTGTTCACCTATTTCCAATACGGCGGGACGATGTTCGACCGATATTTCACGAAGAAAGAAGTGAAGAGTCCAGCGGCGGGAAAGCTTGCCTTCGACAAAGGTACGAAGTATTACATCGGGATTATCAGAGGTGAAGGACATACTTCGCGGCGGGGAAACGTTTATTTTATCGAACAAGCAGGCGGCTCTATGATTGAGGTGTCTAAAGAGAACGTAGAGGTGCGGGATCCGGAAAAGATCGACAAATGAATAAGGACGCGGTCGTCTTGTGACTCGTTGGCGTCTTTAGTAATATCCTGCGTCGAGACAGGCTTCTCATTTCAAATCAATGTCAGAAAAGGGGGATTAAGGATGAGCAATCAGCCGCCGTATGGTTATCCGGGTCAACAGGGTTATCAAGGAGGGGGATTTCCTCCACCGGGCGCTCCAGCAGGCAAGACGAAAGTGTTGAACCTCGACTACAACGTCGCAGCGATGTTGGCGTATTTGCCGGTTTGCTGCGTCCACCTTGTTTGTTCAATCATCTGGATAGCCACCGAGCCCAAAGAGAATAGGTTCCTTCGGTTTCACGCCTTGCAGAGTCTGCTTCTAACGGGTGCTTCGATGGCTTGCTTCTTCGTTCTGTGGGTAGTTTCAATCGTCACCGCTCGGATCCTTTTCTTTGGTCTGCTGATCTTACTTGTTGAGCTTGCGCTTCTTGCGGTTTTTGTAATCCTGTACATCATGGGTGCCGTGAAGGGCTATCAGAATCAGATGTGGAAGGTGCCAGTGATCGGTGATATTGCCGAGAAGAACTGCTAAGCGAGAGTGCCGGTGGTGACCAAGTGATTTGCCCTCATGGATTAGACATAGTTGAACCACCGGATTCGCTTGCGCCATCGTGATCAGTTACGGCGGACCCCTCAGACTCTGGAGTGACTTTCACGAAGTCCGGTTGAGCCTTGCCATGCCTGATTGCGTTTAACATTTCTTGAGAAGCAGCGAATAAGCCGCTCTTCCAGATTGCCAGCGTCGAGAGAATCAAAGCGAGCGTTGCCGCTACGCCGGCTTCAGGTCCGTAGCCGCCACCCGATATCCAGCCCGGTTCGCCGGGGGAGCCTCTGAGCCAGGAGAATGCTCCAAGCGTTGTTAATCCGCTTACCGGGAGCCCAAAAATAAACACCATAGCAAAATTCCAGGACCAGTGGAGAGCTGTCGCAAGCCACAGGCTTCGTGTCATCAGATACGCAATTCCGAGCCATATCCCCGCAAGAATTGTGTTGATTGTTGAGAATACCGATGCCTCCGGATTCGAGGCGTGCGCAAGCCCAAATATTAACGATGTGATTGCAACCGCCCTTGGCCCGCGCAGGTTGTGAACAAGAGCCTGAAAAGGAAAGCCCCGGAAGATCAATTCTTCGTTTGCACCGGCAATAACAAAGAACGCCAATGTAACAAGGAACCCCCGCAGCAAAAGGCCGAATTCCCTGGTTTGTAAGTCGAAAGTAACGGCGCCGACACTTGCTGCGATTCCAACCGCTATCGCCAACGACGCTGCCCCCAGCAACGAACCAAACGCAAAGTCGCGACTCCAGCCTCGGTGAAGCTTAAAACCCACCGACCCAAATCGCCGGCGCTCCAATAGACTCGCGCATACGATCGATGCAATCACGGCCGCCAGGAGATTCATCGCAGTGGAGACACAGAGGTGAACAAGCCGCGCAGGGCTACCGGAATAATCCGGCCCGGGCGGTATTGTGAAAACAAATGCAATTGAGGGAAACAGCGTCGCCAAAACTATTCCCAGGACCGACAGGAGAGTGGCGACAGTAACGAGGATGATAAAGAAAAGGAGTACTCGCCAACCTGAGCGTAATTCGTTTTCGTCGTTTACAAAGATGTAGCGCGCGACGTCGTGCGGGTCGCTCATAACGAGCGACTGTATCGGCGGGTCAAAAGGGTGTCAAGCAATGATGTTGTTAGTCTGGCCCCTCTTTACCTGGACGGCCGTCCGGTGATCACTGACTCCTTCGCTGCGATGTATCCTCGCTTCGTCTTAACTACAAGCCGGTCCTCCAGCTTTGCAGGCGGGTTGGCCAGCTCGATCTTGAGCTTTCGGAAACTCCCGTCTCGTTTCTTGTTTGTTGACACAAAACCAAGAGTGTAGCGCGTGCGAAGGTGATCAATCAGATCGTTAAAAGTGCGATCCAGAAGCTCCGGCTTATCGATAAGAACTTCGCCGCCGGTCTCCTCGGCGAGTTGTTCGAGCTTGGTGGATTTGGCCTTGAACATCCCACCAATACCTGCCGCCGCTCTCATGATCCCGTTCTCTATCTGCTGACCCGCGGTCTTCGGTATGATTCCACACACGACGCTCCCTGACTCGAGAATCGCCATCCGCGCTTCCTCCGGCGAGGTTCCGGCGCAATCAAAAAAAGCCGTGAGCGTGCTGATAACTATTATCACCCGCCTGCCGTCGGGATTTCCTGCCTGCCTCATGTAATCCGCGGCTTGGTATAGAGCACGGTTGAAGCAGTGTTGAGCCTCCTCGTCATGCGGAGGCAGATTATCCAGGCCGGCAACTATTCGAGACTTGCCGCGGCCGAACCCTTCAACCAGTTCGGTATGATTCGCAAAAGCCATCAGGGCTACTTCATCCTGCGGCCGCAGCCGGTTAAGCGCTTCCATCGTCGCGTTCCGGACCTTGGCGCTGAACGGATCGAGACAACCCCCTCGGTCGACGAGCAGTATCACAGAGAGCGGAAGCGTGTCCTGGCTGAAATGGGTTACCTGCTGGACGACCCCGTCTTCTGCAAGTCTAAAGTCTTCCTTCTTTAGATTACCGGCAACTCGACCGGTCTTCTGTTGGATTACCTGTGCGTCGAGAACCACCAAGTCGACAGCGAGGCGGACCCCTTCGCTCTCTGAACGAGCCGAATCGATCAAGGGCGATTCGCTTGGATCAGGTCGCTGCGATTTCTCAGGGGCGTGCCGGTCAATGGTTTGCAGCGGCACGCCTTCGGATCTGTGTTGATGGGGGGTGTCGCGTTTGGGCGGATCAGGTTTGGTTTCTTGCGCGTTGCCGTTTTTGCCGCGCGGAGGCGCGCTGCCTGGGTTCTGCGCGATGATTGTTTGCCAGGTTTGCAAAGAGATGATGACGGAGCCCGCGAGCGCGACCATTAGTCGAAGATTCATAGGTGTCTCCTCCCATCACGCGATAATAGAATTACGATTGAACTGCCCTAGCAGGGTGCAAACTTACGGTTAGTTGTTATTGGTGGCGCCGACCAGGCGGAGGAAGGCGAAGGAGGATGAAGCAGATGGGGTGTCTTTTTACTGAGTTTCGCTTTTCATCCGCCCAGTCCGCGCCACCAAAGAGTGAAGCGTGAAACGTGATGCGTGATGCGTGATGCGTGATGCGTGAAAAAGATATGTCGTTGTTGGCATCGCCCTTCGCGCATCCAGCCCCCCTACACGCATCACGCATCACTCTTCACGTATTACGAGTCACGCATCACTCTTCACGCAGTACGCATCACGCATTACGAATCACGCATCACGCATCACGTTTCACGAATCACGGTCTCTTGCGATTTTCTTGTTGTTGCTGGCGTTCCTGGCGTTGTTCCTTTTGCTGATGCTGTTCGGGTTTGGCCTGATTCTCCGACGGCGGTCGTTCGTGCTTCGGTTCGACCCGAGGGGCGGGCGCTTCCCGCTCGTGAGACCTGGGTGCTTCTTCGGCCCTGCGACGTTCTTCGCGCGGTCTCGGATCGGCGGCTGGTGACCTTCTATCCCGAGAGCGGTCCTCGCTATCTCGTTGATGATCTGCTGGTGGAGAAACCTCCCGCGGCTTCGGAGCCTGCTGCGACTGTTCCTGCCTGGCGCGCCGGCGCTCTTCCCTGGCCGCATTGTGACCGCTATCTGTGGTTGTCGAGGGCTCTTCTACAACCGAGCGCTCTTCCCGGGCACGTCTCCGCTCGCGACCAGAGGTTTCGCCGTCCCCCTTGTCTGAAGGAGGCGGAAGCTCGACGCGGGGCTTACGTGACCGTCGGTCGCTTTCGGAATCCGAGCCCGCTTGTGAGTCTCCGGTTTGAATCGGGGGCTTGGGCCTACGTTCAAAGCCGCGATCTGAACCGCGTTCTGAACCGCGTTCCTTATAGACCGGTCCCTGGTTGCCGATTTCGGTTTTGCGCGGCGAGATCACTCGTCTTTCCCGTGTGACAAGGGTTTCCGAAGGTGAATCAAACTTTGGATTTCGGGTTACGACCGGTCGTCGAATGACCTCGTTTGACGGAACGGCGATTCGACGCGATCTCCTTCGGTCGTTTTCTGCCAGCTCGGGCGCCGCTGCTATCGGGGCTGGCTTGATATCAGGTAAACCGGAGCGCGAGTCTCTACTGATCCAGTCGGATATCTCCCGAGTTGGCGCGACCGGACGCACACCGCGGTGCCCTCGAGCGAAGCCCTCCGCCGGGAGGATAGTCATCCCGCGGTGCGCCTGAGGCGGTCGGTTAGCAACCCTGCCGTCATCCGGTCGGCGCCAACCATCTCTCGGTGTTGGGTATCTCAATCGGGCGTTATCGTTCCCTCGCCTGTTGTCGTGCCGGCGCCAGCGCTCACCCGGCGCGAGAGGATACCAACCAACATAGTTGCCGCGCGGAGTCGCACTATTGAAGAAGTAAACGAGCGCGGGACGCCAGCGGTAATCTCTATAACCATACCCTCGGTAACTCGAGCCAAATCCCGGAATCCACGCCCAGCCTAGTCCGGAGATGTATGACCAGCGTCCGTAGTGATAAGGCGCCCAACCCCAGGGCTCACTGGATAGCCACGTCCAACCCGCGGCTGGTATCCACAGCCACTGTCCTGATCTATACGGCGCCCAATCCGAGGCGACCCGCGGGATCCAGCATTGGCCGTAGGATGAGTAGTTAGTCCACGTGCCGTGACTGGAGAGATCACTCACTCCGTAGAAGTCATTGTTGGATGTTTCGTAACTTGCAACGTAGTCTGGCGCCGCGTCGACACTGGTCCGCGCGATCGTGGTATCCCGATCGTAACTCCACTGGTCCCAATCATCTCTGGTGTTATCGGCCGCAAGCTCAAGCCTGCCGGAGGCAGAAGTATCGACATTCAGCTTGTAACCCTCACGTACCTTGAAGCTTCCTTCTTCGGTCGATACCTCGGCTTCACCGCGCCGGACGATCAACTCTGAGTTCTTTTCGCCGCGCACATCTACCCTGTAGATCCCGTCGCTGCTTAGTAAAACTGCGCTGTTTGGTGTGTCCACCTCGAAACGTTGAAACACCGTCGCAAGTCTCTCGATGCGTATGATCGCCGTGCCTTCAGTTATCTCAAGCTGCGCGGAAGTGTCCGAGAGGTCCGTGATTGTCAGCTCGGTGCCTTCTGATAGCCTGATGTAGTTTCCGCGCGCGAGCTGAATTTCCGCGCGGGCGCCTTGTCCGGTAAATATCTGATCGCCGGCCAGCAACGGCAGATTCTCGACTCCCGGCGCCCATTCAGTTACACCCGCTCGCAGAAAAGAAACATCACCATCAACAAAGCTCAATCGAGCCACTCGAGTAGCCGGCGCTGGATCATCTACATCGTCAACGGTGGCTGATTGATCGTCCGGGAAGGCGGTCGTTTGAGCTGACACGGTGCCAAAGGCTGTCAGGATCGAGAGCAGAAGCAACAACGTGAGGAGCGTCGGGAGAGTGCGCTTCATAAGTTTTCCTCTCAAAAGAACTTTCTTGTCTAAGCCACTGGGCGCCGATTGCTCGGCAACCCTTGTGCCCAAAGCGAACCTGAACACCGGGCAACCGACAAGTTACTCAAGACAATGAGCTAGAGCCTATTTTGAGAGATTAGTCTTAGGAGCTTTTCGTTGAGACTACTGGCGCGAGTACACGAATTAGTGTAGGAGTCGTTTGATTACGGCGAGTGCCTTTGGAGAGAACAAGCTGCTTACCGCCCCAGCTCAACAGCGCGGTAACCCGGCCGCGCTCGTACGTCCATGCCCTTACGGGTCAACTCGATTTTGATTTTGTGATACTTGCCATCGTGTTTGTTGCTGGAGGTGTAGTAGCCGATCAAGTACTGGTTGCGCAGTTCTTCCGCAATCGCGGTGAATGCTGCCCGCGTGCCGTCGAGCGTGTCTGCGCTATAAACCCTTCCCCCGGTCCGCGAGGAAATTGCCATCATATAGGCATCTGCCTCACCGTATAGTTTATCCAGGGTCGACGTTATTTGGTCCGGAATGTCCGCGTTAGATATGCGTTGGCTTCGTTTGCCTGTTCCATCCGGGTCGTAAATTACAGGCGGCGTGGGGCGCTGCCCTATCTCGATACGGGGAGCATTTGGCCTGGGAATGCCGGTAGGAAGAGGATCGGGCCCGCCAAAATCCGGAGGGAGCGGAATGCGGCCGTCGATGTCGAAGGGAGTTTTTCTCTTGGGGTGCTCGGATTCCTGACGTCGCGCATCAGCTTCGATCCACCACCTTGTATCAAAGCGAACTATATAGATTACGGCGCCGACCTCTTCTGCCATCCGAACGGTGCCTTCTGCCGAAGCCTCGATGCTGCGCATGTCGACTCCGTCGCTGAATAGAATTATCGCGCGCCGGCCTTCGACGTTCTTCAGTTGTTCGAGCCCTCGCGCAACCGCTTCATAGAGCAGCTTCCCGAAGCCTGACTCGGTTGCGCGGATCGCATCTTCCAGCTCCTGTCGATTCTCCGAGAACTCGGTCAACGACCGAACTTCGTTGTCAAAAGAGACGGCCATCATTCGATCGCCCGGTCTCAGTTGTTTGGTGAAATCTACCGCCGTGTTTTGAATCGCCTTGAGTCTATCCTGAGCGCTGTTGGACGTATCTAACACAAGAACCGCATTGAATGGCTGCTTGACGGCTGCGAAGAAGGAGATATCCTGGCGTTTACCATCTTCTGAAAGGGTGAAGTCGCCCTGCGATAGATCGGATACGAACTTCCCGTTGCGGTCTGTGACTACCGCGGGAACTTGCACAAGAGAGGCGCTCAGTTTGACTGGTTGGTCTGATTGAGGACTTTGCTTTTCCTGGAAAGGCGCGCTGATAGCGCCCGCCAACTGACTCGAAACCGCGAGTATGAGAATCGAAGCGCTGACCATTGGGCGGTGTAGGGTTCGTCTTGGCATTCTCGCCATTACTGCGCGACAGCCTTGTATCCTTTGCGTCTTTGCTGTCGTTCTGCGTCTTTACGAAGAGAGCAAAAGCTCTGTCTTTCTGAACGCTTTCCAGGATGATTATTGCAGCGCGAGGAATGAGAAATCCAGCTTACCCGGCGTGAGGGCCTGGTCATTTTTCGCCGATTGAACCCACGATCGCCGAAACGAGCGCCGAAGCATTATATTGCTCTGGTTGGATGAGTCTTATCAGTCCGTATCGTGCCGCGGTCTCCGCGGTCGTCGGTCCGATACATGCTACCAGCGTTGTGGCGAGGAGATCAGAGAGATCAGTCAACCCGGTGAGTTCGGCAAAGTTCGAGACGGTCGATGAGCTTGTAAAAGTGATCGCGTCAATAGAGTTTTCCTCAAAGATTCGAATGACTTCTGTCCGTTCGATATTCGGTTTGATTGTTTGATAGGTTTCAATAGTGTCCACGTGAGCGCCCAGGCTACGCAGGCCGGTAGGCAGAATCTCTCGAGCTATTCGGGCCCTTGGAATGAGAAAACTTAACCCCTGTATTTGGTCGGGACCGCCAAGGTGATCGATGATTGCGGTCAGTGCGCCTTCTGCCCTCGAGTCACCTGCGACGATGCTTGCGACCGCTCCGGCTGCCTCGATCGCGAGCGCAGTCGCCGGGCCGATCGCGCAGACACCGCGTTTTGCCAGAATCGCGACGGCATCGCGACCCAACTCTCGAATACGCTGGAAAAAGAAATACACCGCGTTTGCGCTGGCAAACACGATCCAATCGTACTGGTCGATCCGCGCAACCGCTATATCGAATTGAGCCCAGCTCTGCGGTGGAACAAACTCGATAGTCGGACAGTGGATGACGGTGGCGCCGAGCACTTCAAGTTTGGTGGTGATGCCTTCAGACTGGGACCGGGCGCGGGTGACGAGGATGGTCTTTCCAACCAACGACGGGCTTGGTGATCTCGGCTGATCGCCCCAGGCCGGATCAAATTCATTCATTGTTCACCAACAAAAAAAGAGAATAGTCTGTTGTTCGCGTTAAACGTGGCAAATTATACGTTTATCAGGTTTCCGTCGCAAGCCGCTGAGTTTTAGCATTTTGTAAGTGAGGGAATAAAAGCTCTTGTTCGGCTGAAAGCCTAACAAAAGGGATGTTGAGGCAATTCAACCCGCCTAAGTCTGTAGCCCTCGACAGTTAGCGGTTGAAAGGTCCTCCGTTTCGGTATCAAGCCGGCCTTTTTTGGCGGATATTCGCCCTGCGGACGTCAAGGTATTTCTTGACTTGCCAAGTAATTGTTGATATAAAACTGGCCATAAACTAGCGTATGCGCAGGATTTAAACGTGGAGCTGGTTCATTCTCAACTCCGAGGTAACTGATGAGCAGCCTGATTACAAAAGCTACTAAGAGGGGCTTATCGGCGTCAAAAAGAATCCGCGCTACGAAGGGCAAGAAAGCAACCGCTAGAAAGCCAAAACGACCCGGAAGGATTACTGCTGCTCCGAAATCGAAAAAGCCGTCAGTAGGGAAAAAGCTTCCACTGGCGAAAAAGGGGAAGCAAACATCCTCAACCAAGAAACTGAGTGGGCGTTCGGCAGCGACAAAGAAAGTTGCTGCGAAAAAGAAAAAAGTTTCCACTACTCGTGCAACGCCTAAGCGTGCAACGCCTAAGAAGGTCGTTTCCGCGAAGAAACCATCCCTTAAGAAGCAGACAGCCAAATTCTCCGCGCCAAAAAAACGGCCAACAAAGGCGCAATCTCGGAAGGCGATGCTCGCGAGACGACGAGCTTTTGTTCCAAAACCGCTTCCGGCGCCGCCCAAAAAGCCCCCGTCACCCGGGACGCTTGCTGCAGTCCGCGCTTTTGAGCAGGCTTTGCGGCTCTTCAATCGGCACGACTTCGGTCCGGCGAAATCGGCGTTTCTTTCGGTCCTCTCCAAATTCGCGGAGCAGGCCGAAATCGTCGCCCGCGCGCGCACGTACCTGACGATCTGCGAACAACGTCTCGCTCGTTCTCCCTCAGTGCCTCGTAATCCGGACGCTCTCTACAACCAGGGCGTGTTCGAGCTCAACCGTGGAGAAACTGACGAAGCAATTGGGCTGTTCGAAAAGGCGCTGAAGGTGGAACCTCGCGCCGACCATGTGTTTTATTCTCTAGCCGCTGCTTATGCCCGCCTCAACGATACTCCCAGGGCGATGGACGCTTTGCGTCGCGCGATAGGAATTCGTCCGGTCCAACGATCACATGCGCGCCGTGATTTGGATTTTGCCAGTCTCCGCAGCAATGAAGATTTCCAACAGCTAACCGGGTTTGGCTTCGACCTTTCCGAAGAGTAGTACACCCGGTCGCACGGCAGTTCTTTTTCTCACAATGAAAGAAACACATTCAGGGTTGAAGATTGTCTCCGTGGGTGGAGGAACGGGGCTATCGGCGCTTCTCTCCGGCCTAAAAGCTTTTGTCGGGAAGGATTCGGTTTCCCGTCCGGAAACAACTGAAGCTTGGATCGACACTCTTACCGCGGTTGTGACCGTCACCGATGACGGCGGCAGTTCGGGCAGACTGCGGGAAGAATTCCAGATACTCCCTCCAGGTGACATTCGAAACTGCATGGCCGCGCTTGCGGAAGATGAGCATCTGTTGACCCGGCTGTTCCAATATCGCTTCGAGTCGGGCGGAGATTTATCGGGCCATAGTTTTGGCAACCTTTTTCTTGCGGCGCTGGCGGGTGTCACCGGCGATTTTCTCGAGGCCATAAAGGTTAGTAGCGAAGTGTTGGCGATCAAAGGCCGGATCTTTCCTTCAACGGTGGAGGACGTCGCGCTGGTCGCAGAACTTGAAGATGGCCGGATAATTCGAGGCGAGACACGAATTGTGTCGTCGCGTTCGCCTATCAGAAGATTGCGGTTGTCCAGCGATAGCTGCCGTCCCTTACCGGAAACACTGGACGCGATCAAACATGCTGACATCATAACAATCGGTCCCGGCTCGTTGTACACGTCCCTAATCCCCAATCTCCTTGTAGGCGGGATCGTCGATGCGATGCGCGATTCGGACGCTCTGAAGCTCTATATCTGCAACATAATGACCCAGCCGGGTGAGACTGATCGTTTCGATGTCGAAGATCATCTTCGAGTCTTGTTTGAATACAGTCCTGATCTCGAGCTTGATTACGTTGTCGTAAACACGGCTCCAATCGGCGCGATGCTTCGCCAAAAGTACCTGGCCGACGGCGCCGCCCAGGTCGAATTCGAATCGCTGAGACAAAACACTCTGGATGACGAGCTGCGTACCGCCTTCATCGAGATGCCGGATCGGGTTCACGCTTTCCAACTGGTCTGTAGAGATGTTCTTCACGAGGATGGGCTGGTTCGCCACGATCCCGATAAGCTGGCCCGTCTTGTTCTCGAGCTTCGACAATCTGAAAAAGCTGATTCCTCGATGATCGCCACTAATCGTTTGCCCTGCTAAACAAACCTCTGTTAAACAAACCTCTCGCGCCAACCCGGAACGTAAGAGTAGAATCAAAAAGACCGTAACTTTTGAGACTATTTTACCTTTGGCGAAGTACCGACGGGCGCCCTGGTAATGAGACAGGCTTTGAAACCGAGACTGCCATCGGTTCAGCCAGGTTGACCTTTGATCTGACGGAAAGAGGATCTATGACGGATGTTATGATTCTGGCCGCGGGGCTGGGGACGCGCATGAAGTCCCGGCGGGCAAAGGTGCTGCACGAGCTTGCAGGCCTGCCGTTGGTTACTCACGTTCTTCGAGCCGCCTTCGAATTGGCTCCCGAAGCCATTTTTACGGTGGTCGGCCATCAGTCCGAGGAGGTCGAACGAGCCGTTCGCGATAGGTCGGTTCGACTCATCGAAACCACTTCGGCGGCCGCGCCCGAGCTTGAATTCATAATTCAGACTGAGCAAAAGGGGACCGGACATGTGGTGATGGCGAGTCGCGAGCTCCTATCCGGTCGACGCGGTCCGGTAGTGATACTTGCGGGAGACGCTCCTTTGATTGAGAGCGCAACGCTAAAGCACCTCGTTGAGACTCATAAAGCTGAGCAAAACGATGCGACGATGCTCACGGTAGTGATGGACGATCCCACCGGGTACGGGCGCGTCATTCGTGATGACGCCGGCGGGCTGCTGCGCTGCGTCGAGCAAAAGGATGGCTCGCCCGACGAACTCGCGGTTCGCGAGGTCGGTGTAAGCATTTATTGCTTTGAGGTGACGTCATTGCTTGGAGCCCTTGATCGTCTGACAACCGACAACGCTCAGGGCGAGTACTATCTGACCGATGTGCCGAGAATAATGCAGCAACAAGGGAAGCGTGTTGGATTGCTGTGTCATTCGAATGCCGAGGAGGTGCTTGGCGTCAACACTCGGATCGAGCTGGCCGGTCTGGAGCGTAAGCTTCGGGAAAGGAAACTTCGAGAGTTGATGTTGTCAGGAGTGACCATTATCGATCCCGATACTACGTACGTTCACGGCGACGTCGAAATCGGTCAGGACTCGGTGATTCATCCCCAGGTCATTATCGAAGGCGTGAGCCGAATCGGTTCGGGATCCGTGGTCCAGTCGTGGACCAGACTCAAGAACGTCAACATCGGCGATGGAGTAACCGTCCGCAATTCATGTGTCATCGAGGACAGCACGATACGCGATCGCGCAACCGTCGGACCATTCGCCCGGCTGCGCGCCGGTGCCGATATCGGAGAAAAGGCAGTTATTGGCAATTTCGTTGAGGTGAAGAAGTCTAAGATTGGCGGAGGCTCCAAAGCGTCCCACCTGAGCTATTTGGGTGATGCTACATTGGGCGAACGGGTTAACATAGGAGCCGGTACGGTGACTTGCAATTACGACGGCGTACGCAAGAACGAAACGATAATCGAAGATGAAGTCAAGATCGGAAGCGATACAATGTTAGTGGCGCCGGTGCGAGTCGGACGCGGGTCGGTTACCGGCGCCGGCACCGTCGTTACCAGGGATGTGCCACCCGACTCGCTGGCTGTCGGTGTTCCTGCGGTCGTCAAGAAGAAGCTAAGATAACCGGGTTGGTGGGAAAGCAGGTTGGAGCTCTGAACGCGATTCGCCGGTAAAAGCCTTATGCACTGGCAAAAGGAAGGAAGACGCTGATGTGCGGTATAGTCGGGTATGTCGGAGATAAACAGGTTGTCGGAGTGATCCTCGACGGACTCAAGAAACTGGAGTATCGAGGGTACGATTCGGCGGGGATCGCTGTCGTCGATGAGCAGGGCACCCTCACGATTCGACGGGCGGAGGGCAAGCTGAGGAACCTCGAAGAATTGATTCGACTGAAGCCGCTCGACGGTAGCTACGGCATCGGACACACGCGATGGGCAACTCACGGCCGGCCCACTGAAGAGAACGCCCATCCGCACCGCGATTGCTCCGGTCGCGTCGTGGTTGTCCACAATGGAATCATCGAGAACTTTCTGCCGCTCAAGCGGAAGCTGCAATCCGAGGATCACACCTTTTCCACCGAGACCGACACCGAAGTCATTGCCCATCTGATCGAAAAATATCTAAACGAAGGCGAGCCGACTCTCGAGTCGGCGGTTCGCCGAGCGGTCGCGGATCTGCGCGGAATTTATGCGCTGGCGATCATGTCGTCCGACGAGCCGGAGAAAATCGTTGCCGTGAGACAGGGACCACCGATCGTGATCGGTCTGGGCCAGAACGAATACTTTGTCGCGTCTGATGTTCCGCCGGTGCTTTACCACACTCGCGATGTGTTTTACCTCGGCGACGGCGAAGTTGCAGTGCTGACGCGCGATGGTGTGACCGTCACTGATTTCGAAGGCGATCCGGTTTCTCCGGATGTGCAGAGAATCACCTGGGACCCGATCGCCGCGGAGAAGGGCGGATTCAAGCACTATATGTTGAAGGAGATTTACGAACAGCCGCGTGCCGTTCGCGACAGCATAATCGGCCGCGTTTCCCAGACCACCGGCCGCGTCTATCTCGACGAAATGGAAATCAGCGAGGCCGAGTTCCGACAGTTTACCAACATTAAAGCGATCGCCTGCGGCACGAGCTTGCACGCGGCAATGGCCGGCAAGTACATGCTCGAAGAACTGGCGCGGATTCCGGTTGAAGTCGATTACGCTTCGGAGTTCCGCTATCGCGATCCGATCATCGACGACAAGACTTTGATGATTGCGATTTCGCAATCGGGTGAGACTGCCGATACGCTTGCGGCCGTTCGTGAATCGAGAGAAAAAGGCGCCAGGATTCTGTCGATTTGCAACGTCCAGGGTTCGATGCTCACACGCGAGGCGCACGGAACGGTGCTGACGCACGCCGGCCCTGAGATCGGAGTTGCTTCAACCAAGGCGTTCACAAGCCAGATGACCGTGCTGTACCTGCTGGCTCTTCACCTTGGCCAACAGCGCGGCGTGTTGAGCGAAGAGGAATCGCTCGAGCATATACACGCACTCAACGGATTGCCGGTGAAAATGGAAACGCTGCTCGGTTGCGACGATCTTGTTGAGAAACTTGCCCGCGAGTTCCATCGCGCGCAGGACTTTCTTTACCTGGGACGAGGAATCAACTATCCGATCGCTCTGGAAGGCGCGTTGAAGCTCAAGGAGATTTCCTACATTCACGCCGAGGGTTATCCGGCC
>Ga0075418_10003781_pt1 | contig 17274 bp, 15 predicted proteins | sample SoiMetdeltSBSDD2_FD_81776 | JGI IMG/M metagenome (GOLD analysis project Ga0075418, IMG submission 81776) | Bulk soil microbial communities from a Populus tree surrounding site in Tennessee, USA - Soil MetaG P. deltoides SBSDD2 | ecosystem: Environmental > Terrestrial > Soil > Tree plantation... | reverse complement strand
GAGTCCGGCCCGAGAAGCCACGGTCGTCTCGGGAATGGGTCCGTGATAGTCTTCACCCGCCGAAAGGGAGGGCATCCAGTGCAGCACACAACGGAACACGCAAGAATAAAGATTCCCGCGGAAGCGGTCGAACTCTACACGCAATTCATTCACGGTGAGATCAGTCGTCGCGACTTCATGGATACGGTGTCGCGACGTTTCGCGGTCGCCGGACTGACGACTGCGGCGATTGTCGAAGCGTTGATGCCGAACTATGCGCTGGGGCAGCAGGTTCGCAAGGACGACGAGCGGATCAAAGCGACCTATGAAACCATTCCGTCGCCCAATGGAAATGGTTACATCAAGGGCTATTTCGTCCGACCATTCAGTCAGGACACCCGTACCGAGGCGCCGACGAAACTGCCCACCGTGCTCGTCATCCACGAGAATCGCGGGCTCAATCCGCATACCGAGGACGTCGCACGGCGGTTCGCGCTCGAGAACTTCATGGCATTCGCGCCCGACGCGCTGTCGACGGTCGGTGGTTATCCAGGCGACGACTACAAGGGCGGCCAGCTATTTGGCAAGATCGATGGCAACAAGAGGACCGCGGACTTCGTCGCGAGCGCGCAATGGTTGAAAGCCCATCCGCTCTCGAACGGCAGGGTGGCGGTGACCGGCTTCTGCTTCGGTGGCGGCATGTCCAATAACCTGGCGACTCTGCTGGGGCCGGATTTGGCGGCGGCCGCGCCGTTCTACGGAGGTGCCCCCCCGGTGGCGGAGGTACCCAAGATCAAAGCGGCGATCCTGGTGCATCATGGCGCGCTGGACAAGGCGCTGGTGGACGCATATCCCGCTTACCAGGCGGCCCTGAAGCAGAACAACGTGGCGCACGAAGGCCACATCTATCCGAACTCGGTTCATGGGTTCTTCAACGACGCCACGCCGGAACGCTACAACAAGGCTGCGGCGGAAGAGGCCTGGGGCCGCACCATCGCGTGGTTCAACAAGTACACCCGCGTAACCACGTCCTAGTCCAGGGCATTCGGTTCCAAACGCATTCGGCCTTCTCCTGCATGGGGGGAGGCCGATTTTCTTTTTTTGGACTCGAACCCCGCGGTATCGCTACCTCTCGCCCCCGCCGGGCGGCAAATGATCGAGGAAGTATCGCGCGATCAGCCGATAGATGTGCGGCGTTGTTCCCGGTCCTTCGGCGATCGCGTGCGTACGGTTCGGATAGACCATCAGATCGAAGGACTTCCCCAGCTCCACGAGCCGGTTGACCAGCTTCTCGGTGCCTTGGAAATGCACATTGTCGTCGCCGCTGCCGTGGATCACGAGCAGTTTGCCCTTGAGGCCGGCGGCGTGATGGATTGGTGAACCGAGGCGATAACCGTCCGCGTTATCCTGCGGCAGCCCCATGTAACGTTCCAGGTAGATGGTGTCGTACAGCGTCTGGTCGGTCAGCGGCGCCACCGCGACGCCCACCGAGTAGAGATCAGCGAAGCGGAACATCGCGTGCAAGGTGTGTGTGCCTCCGCCGCTCCAGCCCCAGATGCCGACACGGCCTGGATCGATGAACGCGTGTGTGGCGGCGATTGCCGAGATGGCCTCCGCCTGCTCGCGCGCGGTGAGGTCGCCAACGCTACGGTACACGACCTTCCTCCACGCTTCGCCTCTCGGCGCCGGCGTCCCGCGATTGTCCACACTGAGGACGATGTAGCCCGCCTCGGCGAGCGCGCGGTGAAAGAGCATTCGGTCTCCGGTCCATCGATCGACGACGGTCTGGTTTGCGGGCTCGCCGTAAACGAAGACGATCGCCGGATACCGGAGGGTCGGGTCGAAAGACGAGGGCTTCAGCATCCAGCCGTCGAGCGAGATGCCGTTGCCGATGCCGACCCGGAAGAACTCGACTGCAGGCCTCACGATCGGCGCCAGGGCCGTGGTCAACGCCGACGTCTGCGTCAGCGTCCGCTGGGAGCGATGGTCTGTCAGCGTCACCACGTCGGTCGCCGGCGGGACGTCGAACCGGGAGTACGTGTGGAAAGCCAGGCGTCCGTTCGGCGAAACGTCGTACTCGTGTGTTCCGGGCTGATCGAGTGGCGTAACCCGTTCCGGGGTGCCGGTGCCATCGAGGCGCGAGCGATACAGGTAGCGTTGAGTCGGGTTGTCGGGAGACGCGCGGAAGTACAGCCAGCCGGCGTCCTCGTCGAGGCCGGCGACGTCCGTCACATCGGCGTCAAATCTGGTGATGAGCGTGGCCGAGCCGGTGTCGCGGGACACCCGGAAGGCGTGCCGCCAGCCGTCGCGCTCGCTGAGCCAGATGAACGACCGATGGCCGTCGAGCCAGCGGACGGGGGTCATGACTTCGAGCCACGCCTTGGACTCGTCCCGGAAGACCGATGTCACGGTCCCGCTGGCGGCATCGCCCAGCAGAAAATCGTTCCGGTTCTGCAGGCGATTGAGCTGTTGGATGCCGACTGTGCCCGCGTCCACCCACTCGAGCCTGGCGAGGTAGGTCTCTCGAGGATCGCCGGGCGTCTTCATCCACACGGTCTGGCCGCCGTCGGCGTCGATGATGCCGATGCGCGCCGCTGAGTTCGTGGTGCCCACCTTGGGATAGGGGATTTTCGTGATGCGCGGGTACAGCGCATCGGTGTCGTTGATCAGCGAGAACACGCCGACGCCGGTGCTGTCAAACTGCCAGTACGCAATGCGCCGGCCGTCGGGGCTCCAGCGAAAGCCGTCACGCACGCCGAGCTCTTCCTCGTACACCCAGTCGGAGGTGCCATTGATCGTGGTTTCGGAGCCGTCGCGTGTGAGCTGCGTGATCCGGCCGTCTTCCACGCGCTCGACGTAGAGATTATTCCCGCGCACGTAGGCGACGCGGCTGGCGTCGGGGGAGAACTTTGCAAACATCAGGGTCGATGCTGGTGCGTCGCCTCCAAGCTTTCGCAAACCGCCAGTGCGGAGATCCAGCACCCAGTAATCGCCGCGCGTGTTCAGGCGCCACACGCGCGCGCTGTTCGTGAACACCAGCAGCCGTCGTCCGTCGGCGGACCAGATGTAATCCTCGATATCAAGGGCCTTCGGGGCGCCGGACGGTGTGAGCTGGGTGGCGGGTATCAGGACGCGTCGTGCTCCGGTGCGGCCGTCGTAGCTGACGATCTCCGATCCTGTCGCCGGGGGGATCGACGATTCGACCACAGTGTAGGCGCTGCCGTCGCTCAACCAACGCGCTGGCCCGAAACGCGGCACGCTGAACTCGCGCGCCTCGAAGATTCTGTGCAGGCGCTGATCGAGCGCTCGTGCGCGGTCGTCCTGCTGAGCCGATAACGCGACCGCACTGACAAGGAACAGCGCCGCGGCGAGACGAGAGGCCGAACGCGTGTGAAGGCATCGGGTCATATGCACGTCGTGCTATTTTCCGCCGCGGCTCTTGATTCCCTGCGCCAGCATCTGGACCTTGAAAACCGTGCCGCCGCCGACAACATAGAGGGTCTTCATATCCGGACCGGCGAAGGCAAGGTTCTGCGGTCTTCTCGACGGCGTAATAGATCCCAGATACGCGCCCTGCGGAGTGAAGACCTGAATCTTCCCCGCCGCCGCCGTGTATAGCCGGCCCTGAGTATCGACGGTGAAACCGTCTCCTCCTCCCATAACTCTGCCGTCGGTCACGGGCAGCCCTTCATACCTGGCGAAATTGCGGCGATTGGTCAGCGTCCCGTCGTTCAGCACATCAAACGCGAGCACATACCCGGTGCCGCCGCTGTTCACGTAGAGAGTCTTCTCATCGGGGCTGAGCGTCACGCCGTTGGGGTTCACGTCGTCTACGACCTTGATGACCTTGCTTCCGCCCGGTGGAAGGTAATAGACCGCCGGCGGCAGGGAAGGGTCAGGCACGTTGGCCGGATCGGTGAAATAGATACCGCCTTTCTTGTCGGCGATGAGGTCGTTCGGGCGAACGAACGGCTTCCCTTCGAAATTATCGACAAGCGTCGTTTCACTCCCCCTGGGATAAACGACTCTCACTCCCACCTTACCCGGAGCCGTCGTCGCACCAATGAGCCGGCCCTTGGGGTCCCAGGTCAAGCCATTGGGACCGCCCGCAAGAGCGGCATCGATGAAGACGGATTCTTTCCCGTCTTTCTCGACCCTGGCCACGCGGGCCAGGATGGTTTCGCAGAAAACCATCGTGCCGTCAGGCAAGGCAATCGGCCCTTCCGTGCCCTGCAACGTCACGCCGGGGTCTCCGTGTCCTGGCACGTTTGCTATGACGACTTCTATCTTCGTGCCGCCTCGGATGACCCCGGGGATATCTTCCGCAATGGTGTCGGTCGGCGGCACCTCTGGAGCTCTCGCCGGGCCTTGTCCCTGGCTCACTGCAGCGACAGAACCGACAAGGGATACTGCTGCAAGGATCATTGGTGTCCATCTCATGGACGTGCCCTCCAGTGCCATCGCCAGCAGGACAAGTAAGTGCTATTTCTCAGGCCTGCCAGACTTTGCCGCTGCTATCGTCACCAGCCATTTCTCTCTCAGGCGACGGGATCGGCCTTCGCAACGACGCGATCGCCCGAAACATTCGACGCCAGGTGCGAGGCGCTATCTCCCGTTCGGTCCCGCCGACCGCTCGTGGATACAGCGTGAACCAATCGCGCTTGCAGTAAAGACATCGCCCCGAGTCGAAGTCGAGTTCATGCACCCCGTTGGTGCGCCAGATGCACCGAACGCGTCTCCGGAGGCGATGAAGGAAGTTCACCAATGGCCTTAGTAGAGTGCGAACACCCCTCCGGTGGCAATCGCCGATTTAAAAGGCAATCGGGCGGCTTTCATTCCTTATTTTTTCGAGCCGGCTCGCGCGTTCGGAGACCTTAAAACCGCCTACGCGCAGATAACTGTGTGGTTGAGGTTAGGAAAAGCCTTAGGTCCAGGGGCCGAAACGAAGGAATAGGCGTTGCTCGGCTGACGATGCCATGACTCCGCCACAGCGCGCTCCATCGTTGCCGAAACCCGAGGATTGGACGCTGGAGTTCCCCTCTGAGTCGAGCAGCGAGAAACCACCCACGCCGAAGCGCCCGTTCGATATACGACCCAGGTTTCTGGGCGCAGTATCTATCCAATCGAGATCGCGAGCGAATCGTAGCTTCGCGCGAGACACGAAATTGGCGGCAGCATCCTGCGCGTTCGGTGTGCTGGTCGGTGGGATCTCGACGTGGACCGTGATAGGGCGGGTTTCCAACACGCCGACCGTTGCTCCGGCCGCCCTGCGACCCACGGACCGTGAACGCGTTGGTTCGACACTACCGAGTGCGGCATTACCGTCACCTCCGGAATCTCCTCTCGCATCCCGAGCGGAGCAGATCCCGCTGGGAACGGCGGGTATCGTCACACCGCAGCCGACCGAGACGATCATCGCTCGGCCGCAATCGACAGTTTCGACACGCCGTTCGCCTGTTCCGGCCCCACTGACTGCAACGCCGTCGAACCGTGCGGCATCGACTGCAACGCCGTCGAACCGTGCGGCATCGACTGCAACGCCGTCGAGCCGTGCGGCATCATCGTTTGTGGGCACACTCGCCGTTAGCTCTGAGCCGCAGGGAGCGCGGGTCTCCATCGACGGTGAATCCGCAGGCGTTACACCGTTAGTCGTAACCGGAGTCAAAGCCGGATCCCGCGTCGTGCGGGTCACGACCGACGGCTATCAACCGTGGTCGTCCGCGGTGCGAGTCGTTGCCAACCAGCGCAATGTCGCAACCGCGAGGTTGTTATCGATCCCCAAGCCAGGGTCGCCTTAAACGACAAGGCATCGCGAGCCGAGCCGCAAGCAACGCCACGCGAAACGGCGGGGTTCGGTATTCGCTGAGTTGATTCCGGAATTATTCCTGCTTACACATACGTATGCCTCTCTCCGCGCTCGGACAGCGCTATGTTCTGGTAGTAGAAGATGAGCCCGCTCTCCGTGAACTCTACCGATCAGTGTTACGAAACGCAGGCTTCGCGGTCGTCGCTGTAGAAGATGGGCTGGGCGCGCTGCGTCGGGTCGAGTCAGCAAGACCGCAGGCGGTTGTGCTCGATCTCGACCTCCCGAGAGTTGGTGGCCGTGACGTGCAGCGAGAGCTGAAAGCCCGTGCCGATACTCAGCGCATTCCGATCGTCGTCGTCAGCGGAACTGATACAGCAGATTTGGCCCCCGAGGACTTCTCCTGCATTCTTCGCAAACCTGTAAGCGCAGATGAACTCGTGAGCGCGGTTCAGAAGTGCACGGCCACCCCCTGACGCCCGGTCGTGTCGCTGTTCGCGGGTCCGACGTGCAGGTGCAGGGTATTCAGCCGATAGTAGAGCGACTCAAGGAACATCGCTGCCTCGATCATGGGCAGCACCGATGCCCGCGACGTGCTAATGACGCGCGCGCGGCATCCGATCTCGTCAAGCCAGGAATTCAGGCGGTGCTGGTCCGCTAGAGCCAACGTCTGGGCGTCGAAAAGCACCAGAGTGCCGACCTCACGCACGTTCGGCAATACCAGCGAGTCACCTGATCGTGTGGTCACGACGGGTTCAGCGAGGCTCGGCCGGAGCGCCTCCAAGAGATGAGCGATGGTCCCACCATCGCCCATCATCCACACGTTGCTTGTTGTGGTGGAGACGAGATTCCAATCGTCCGGCAGGTGGTCTTCCGTGACCATCCCGCCAGATCGCGGCGGGAGGTCGTCGGGGGACTGCGCCTGGTCAATTCGACACATCAGAAGCCGAGGACGATAACAGAGATGCGGCCCTCTGTAACTACAGCCTCGACAGGATACCGTCAGCGCCCATGAGGTGCTCTCAACGACTTGTGAAAGCGCGCTTACCGCAACAGAAAACCAGCCAAACACGGCAATATGATCGGCCCCACCTTTCCCGGTGACTCCCGGGGTCAGACGCGACTCATCGGCATCTACCGACGTGGCACGGCGCTGGAATAATGCCGACGCGCTCCTTCACTCGTCGCACATCCCTGGTCCTTGACAACCGAATCGCGTCACATCCGTAACGCGTGCACCAGAAGAGGAGAGCCGATGCATCCTGCAAGACTCCTTGTCGCAGCAGCGTTCGTGGCCTGCGTGTCGATCGGTATCGTTCAGGCCGTCGGTGACAACAACTACATCGTCACGACACTGGTGTCGAACCAGACGGGCGTGGCGCCGACCGTCGATCCGTTGCTCGTCAACGGCTGGGGCATTGCCGCCAGCCCCACGGGACCGTGGTGGGTGTCCGATAACGGCACCAACTTCGCCACGATCTATTCAGGCGCAGGCGTGAAAGCCGCGCTGGAAGTAACAGTGCCGGGCGCACCAACAGGTACCGTCTTCTACGGCGGCACGCAGTTCCAGCTCGCGCCTGGCCTGCCCGCGCGCTTCATCTTTGCCGCCGAAGACGGAACTTTCTCCGCGTGGAATCCTGGCTTCGACCTCACCAATGCACACGTGGTCTTCAGCGATCCGGGATCGGTGTACAAGGGGCTCGCCGTTCTTGGCGACACTCTCTATACGACGGATTTCACGGAGTGTGGAGTCGAGACATTCGACGGCACTTTCACCGAATTCGACAGTGACGGCGAGTTCGAGGATGACAGCATTCCGGCAGGATACTGTCCGTTCGGCATACAGGCGATCGGCAGCTCCATCTTCGTGACCTACGCCTTGACCGATGGACCCGAAGATGTCGCGGGACAGGGCCATGGATTCGTCCGCGAGTTCGATGCGTTCGGCCACCTCATCGCCACTGTGGCGTCGCGTGGGCAGTTGAATTCGCCCTGGGGGCTGGCGATGGCCCCATCCGACTTCGGCCCTTTCAGCAACTGCTTACTCGTGGGCAATTTTGGTGACGGCAACATCTCGACGTACTGCAGGAACCGGGGCGGATACCACTACCATGGCGCACTCCGGCAGGGCCGGAGACCGATACGTATCGATGGACTATGGGGCATCGGATTTGGCAACGGCTCCGGGTCTGGAGCAACCAACGTCCTGTATTTCGCCGCCGGGCCGGATGAGGAGACAAACGGTTCATTCGGGAAAGTCGAGTTCGCACCGTCCCAACCCTAAGACGACCTGAGCACCTGAAGAAGCCGAATGAAGCCGACCTCGGAGAATCGGGGTCGGCTTTCTGTCGTTTGGCAATCCACGAACGAACGTTCGATGGCGAAGCTGGGTCATTTCGCGCGGTTGCCGCGAACTATCCCACAGTCGCCCAACCGCGCGGCGGCTCTGACTGTGGAATCGCTGCGGCATCGTCCGTCTCTTAATTAGCAAAGGAATTGCACGCGCACGCATCCGGGCCACCAATCTCCCGCGGGTTCGATGAATTGAGGGAGCGCCCAATGTCGACGTCACCGCGCACGTTCGCTATTCGCCCACCGCTCGTCACCGCATTCAGCCGAACTGCGCGTCCTGGGTTCGCCACGCTCCCTCACCAGGAGGATCTATGGCCACGTTTGAGCTCAGCGCACACATGACGATTCGACCAGGCCAGTTGGAGGGTTTCCAGCAACAAGCGGCCGAATGCATCCGAATCACCAAGGAGAAGGATACGCGTGTCTGACGGCACGATGCCCGGCCGCCGCGCACACGGGGGCAACGCCATGACAACCACGACTCTCGACATGAAAGTGGACGACTTTCTCGCACAGAAACGCATTGCCGTCGCGGGCGTGTCGCGCAACAACAGCCATCACCCCGTCGGCAACTTGATCTATCACCGGTTGAAGACGACCGGGCACGATGTCTTTCCCGTGAATCCGAATATGCAGACCTTCGAAGGCGATCGCTGTTATCCCAATCTGCAAGCAATTCCAGGCGGGGTCGACGGCGTGGTGGTCATCACGCGGCCTGAGACCACGGAGCAGATCGTGCGCGACTGCAACGCGACGGGGATCCGCCGCGTGTGGATGCACCAATCGGTGGGGAAGGGATCCAGTGTCTCGCTGGCAGCCGTCGAGTACTGCCGTCAACACGACATCAGCGTGATTGCTGGTGCCTGCCCGATGATGTACGGCGCCAACGTCGACTTCGGACACACGTGCATGCGGTGGATCCTCAAACTCACGGGCGGACTACCCACGTAAGCGATCGGAGCGTTCCGACAAGGAGGACGTGATGAAGCAACTGCGCCGGGCTGCCTGGATGCTCATCCTCATCGTCGATGCGGGGTTTGTCATGTGGGGCGCGCTGGCGGCCACATCGCCGAATCACCTGCTCGGCCCGCGTGGCATGCCGATCCTTCCCGCGGGCTACGAGGGCTTCTCCGGTGCGTCGTGGCCGGAGCTCACAGCGACGACGCCGATGGCGGCTAATTACATGGAAGTGCTGTTCCGAATGTATGGCGTGTTTAATGTGGTGTTCGGGCTGATGGCGATCGCCATCGCTCTCACGGCCTTCCGCCGTGGTGAACGTTGGGCATGGTGGACGTTGCTCGTCGGCAACACGATCGCCCTAGGGTCGGCCATGAGATACGACTGGATCGTGAACGCCATCGGGCCGTTCGAGCTGTCCGAATATCTTGGCCTCGCGCTCACCTACGGCGCGCTCGCGGCCACCGCTCCCTTCCTGTCAGCCGAACGGCGAGTGCGACTTGTCGCACCTTGATCAAGTGTGGAGCAACAGGACCAGCCGTGCTCGTCGCACCAGTATTAAATTCTTCCTGTAGGGAGAGATCGGGCTTCCTGCCGGACGACAAACGTCTCCTATTGAATCGCTGAGTTTTCATCAACGATAATCCGCGACACCGTCAGCACAACTCACTCGACCTCGTGGCCGCACCCGTCGGTGCATTCGGGCGTCCCTGTTGAGCGGGCGTTCGGCTCGAATTCACACGATGCGCGCATGGGGTGCCTGGGGCTTACGTTCACAAGGAAGGTGTTATGGTCATCCGTCGACTCTTTCGCACAGGTTTGCTCGGGGTGTTCACGCTGCTCTTTGTACTCGGAACAGCAATGCCAAGCGAGGCCACGGGAAACATCGTCAAGTCAGATCTGAAAGGCACCTGGAAGATATCGCTGCATGGGCTCACCGATTGTGGGTTCGTGAGCATGCTTGCCACCATGACATTCGGGACCAACGGCACCGGCACCGGACCTATCCAGATACACGGCACCTGCGGGGACTCGACGCTCGCGGGCCAGACGTTCACCGTGGCCACTCTGTCAAAGCTGGGCGAAGGCACGGCGACCTTGACGTGCGGCGGAGCCTGTTTGTGGCACTTCAACATTCAAGTGGCTCCCGACCGTACGAAGTTCAATCTCGCGGATGTGACCGCCACGGACATAGGCGCATTCCTCGCCGGCGTTGCTGTCGTCAGTTCGGTGGCCGACAACATCGTCACCGCCGACTTGAAGGGGGACTGGCACGTAAGTCTGATGGGGCACCAGCTTCGTCCTGAGTGTGTACCTCAAGACGTCCCGGTCAGCGCAGCGGCGACGATGACGCTGAACGTGACGGGCGCAGGCAGCATCAACGCAACGTTACGTACGGCCTGCGGCAACGGTGACGTGGTGAACACGTTCGCGATTTCGGCGCTGAATTCTGACGGAAGCGGCACCGCTCATCTGGACTGCGGCGGTGGCTGCGGCTTCGACTTCAGCATCCAGGTGTCGCCCGACCGTTCGATGTTCAATCTCGTCACGGTTTCGCCAACCGATACTGGCGACATGCTCGCGGGCGTGGCAACCCGCCGCTCGACGGGTGGTCAGATCACCAAGGCCAATCTGGCCGGGGCCTGGCAGGGCACTGCCCTGGGTGAGGATATCGTTGGAGGTAGTAATGGCGTGAGTGCCTCTCTTCTGACGTTCAGGCTGACCCCGAAAGCCCTGACGACCAGCGCGAGCCTCGTTGTCCATGGCGAAGAGGGCGACTTTACGCTCACCGATCTCGGGTTCGAGGTTCAAACGCTCAACGCCGACGGCAGCGGCACGGCACGCCTCACGGACGGGATCGATGTCATCAATCTGAGGATCCAGGTGTCACCTGACCGTTCCACTATCAGTGCGGCCATCGTCGACCCGGCAGGCGAAGATGTCAGCGCCGGGTTCTTCGTCCATCAGTGATTGGGCCGCGGCACGGCCTGGGTGCAGCCGCCATGACGGGCGGTGTACCCGGGCCGTCGCCTTTGCTACGCCTCGTCCCGGTTCGGCTTTTCCCTTTTTTGTCGGCCCAGCGGCGCGCACGCCAAAGACGACTTTGTTCGCACACATTCGCACACGGGGTCGCACCTCCAACTCACGTCATCAGGACGCACTGGCCGCGCGCGTCACGGGCGAAATGGGCACTTGACTGCGAATATCCCGCGGGCGTAGATCTCCTTCGGTCGTCGAAAAGATGAAGATTCGTTTAGCGTTGACGCAGCTGACGGCATTTGCGATGTGCGCCAGTGCTGCGTTCGCGCATGGAAGTATCGAACAACGTCGGCAGTCACGCCGTTGATCTTCGGAGGAGGCATGAGCGCACGTTTCGTCCCGCGGGGTCCCGCCTGGCTGGTTCACATGGCGATGATGGCTGCGTTCCTGGGCCCCGCCCTGACCGTCGCCGCGCAGTCCCGCGCGGAGTCGCCCCGCGTGGGGACCCCGCCGCCGCCGAACTGGGAACGGCAGTGGAATGGCGTGTACGGCCCTCAGGATGCCGCCGGCCGCATCGCGCCTCCCGGATTCACGGTGCTGAATCCGCGCGCCAACATGGACGACCTGGTGATCCCGCTGCTCACTCCGTGGGCCCGCGCCCGCTACGAGGCCACGGAGCTTGACGTCGACGACCCAGGAGAGGTCTGCAGGCCGACCGGCCTGCAGGCAGCTCACGCTCAGCGCGGCTTCACGCTGGTCGCCTCCCCTGGGAGGCTCACGCTCATTGGCGACGGCGTGGACACGGCCGCCATCCGCAGGATCTACTTCAACCGCGGACACCTGAAGAACCCTCCGCTCAACTACTGGGGAGACTCGGTCGGCCACTGGGCGGGCGACACCCTGGTCATCGATACCATTGGATTCACCGACAAGACCTTACTGACGCTGGGAGGCGCTCGCCACAGCACGGACCTGCACATCGTCGAACGCTGGCGCTTCGTGGCCAATGGGGAGTATCTCGAGAAGGATTGGATCGTGGACGACCCGCAGGCCCTCAAGGCACCGTACCACTTGACGCGCTATCACAAGAAGCTCCCCGCGGACGCGAGAATGGGCGAGAATCCGTGCCTGGACACGCCCGCCAATCGGCGCGCCTGGGTTGAGCTCCGCAACGATGGAATACGCGATCGGGCCGAGAGGCGGGCCGCCGCGGCAAAGGCTCTGGCCGAAGCCAAGGCGTCGGCCGGGAAGACCGCGCGATGAAGCGCGCCCACCTGACGGAGGTCGGGTTTCTCATGGCCGCGCTGCTGGCCCCGCCGAACGTGGTCGCGCAGTCCGGCCGGACGGCGCCGGACTTCACCGGTGTCTACGATCTCGTTCCGGGCGGCACCCTCATGCCCGGCAGACTGCGGAACGACGGAAGCCCGGAGGCGCTCGAGCTGCTTCCAGACGCGGCGGCCGTGGCGAAATCGCGAGATCTCAGCCTCGACACGGCGAAGGACTGCCAGGTCATCGGGACCTTCCGCATGATGGCGCACGAGGGCAACCGGATCGATATTCTTCCGTGGCTGACCAACGGCAGGGTGATCATGCTGTTCGAGGATCACATGCTCGGTCACTGGCGGGAGATCGCCCTGGACAAGCCGCATGATTCCACGCTGGAGCCGTCGTGGATGGGTAACTCTGTTGGGCGCTTCGAGGGCGACACCCTCGTCGTGGAAACCATTGGCTTCAACGAGTACATTTGGCTGAACTCGCTGGGCGCCCCTCACAGCGATGCGCTGAAGCTGACGGAGCGCTACCGTTTCGTGGCTGGCGGCGAGTACCTCGAGTTGAGAATGACCGCGGAAGACCCAAAGGTGCTGAAGCGGCCGTATACCTATACGCGGTACTACCAGCGGTCGCAGCGCGAAATGCAGGAATATGTGTGCACGGATGGACTGATCGATGAACCAATTCCCGGGATTCCGTAGCCCGCGGAACGTCAACATCGTTTCTGTGAAGGAGTATTGGGCCATGAAGAAGAGCGGGCGAACAGCGGTGGCGTGTCTGGCTCTTCTCCTGTCGAGCGGGACCATCACCTCGGGCCATCACTCGCAGGCGATCTTCGATCTCGACAACCAGATCAACCTGGAAGGCCGGATCGTCCAGGTGAACTGGGGCAATCCGCACTCGCTGTTCTTCGTCGAGGGCAAGAAGGTCGGCGAACCGGATTCCCAGATCAAGAAGTGGGCGATGGAGGGCCCGAGCCCCAACAGTCTGACCCGCGCGGGCTGGACTCAGGATCTGCTGAAGGTGGGAGATCAGATCACCGCCAAGGGGAACGGCAGCCGCACCGGCAGGCCGATGATGCTGTTGAAGGAAGTCACCACGTCCGACGGCAAGGTCTGGCAGACCGGCGGGCAGGGCAACTTCAACCGTCGGTTGGCCGAAGAAGCGCCCTAGGCCCACCGCCGCGTCCCGTTGCGATGCTATGGCGGGCAGCCTTCGCCTGCGATGGAGAGCGAAGGCTGGTGCGGAAGGGGGGACTCCATCGGGTGGGTGTTGCCGAGTCTTACCTGAGTTTCCTGAGCTTCTCTAAGCTCCTCGGGATGTTGCTTGCCTGGCTTGGCACGCGCAGTTGGGAAGAAGAGTTTTTTGCAGTGTGAAGGGCTCCGGGTGACAACACCTGACATCGCCCGGTGTATGGCTGTCTAGCGCTTCGCCGGCCGCACTCTGCTGCTATCCCGATACTGCGCGACAAACGGCGCCATCATGGCGAACGTCTGCGCGAGATCGGCATCGCACGGTGGGTTGTCCAGATTTCGCGCCTTGCACGTCACCCCGGTGCCTACACTGGTGCCTTGAGGTTGACCCTGGTGCCGCAAAGCTGGATTCGCGTAGAACACCATTCGAGGACAGTCAACCTTTGCATCCCGGCAATGGTCTGGGACAGACATGATGTCTCGAAAACGCCCGGCCACATTCACGTAGCCGTGCGAGAAGGGAAAGGCACCCGTTGTATCTGTCTCATACCAATCGTGGCTCGCCCCGAGGTTGTGGCCGATCTCGTGCGCGAAGGTCAGGCCGCTGCCCAGGCAATAACGTTGGCTGAGTGAGAACGCATAATCGGGTCCCCAAGGCTGAATCGCTCCACGATATGCGATTCCGCAGACGTCGGAGCGTTCCACAATAAGCGCCACAAGATCGGCGGCGTGCCGATCGCGCAGCGCGTGGATGCTGTCCAAGAACCCATCGCTCGCATTTCGCAGGCGCTCCAGATCGGAGTCGCCGTCACCGGTCTCGTCATACTCAATGTCAACAACATGCACGAGGCGGATGCGGGTGTTGATACCGGAATGAAGGAGCGCCAGGTTGGTTTCATTGACTGCCAGCTCGATGTCAGCTCGGGCTTGACTGGTGCTGCGAAACTTCCTGAGCGCCTCCTGCGTATAAGCGACCAGAATGTCAATCACGCTTCCGTCGTCGGCGGATGTCGTCCATCGAGGGAAAGTCGAAAGCGCACTCGTCCCGGTTGGAGGCACAAGTTCCACGTCATTCGGTCGCGTGACCTGCGGGTCAATCTGCTGGGCCATGTAAAAGCCATCGGTCTGGCGCGCAACTCGAAAGAATCCAAACGGCGCGAAGATATGACCGACCAGTTCATTCTCGACCACGACGAATACGGCGTTGCTATCTGCGTAACCTTCGAGCGCGCCAATCCATGCGATGCCGTGCGTGGTGGTTTCAATGCGCTCACGAACGGCGCGGAAGGACACGTCAGAGAAGAGATTAAGGTTCAGAACGGTGGAGCGTTGAGGGTCAGACAGGAGCGCCGGATTGGGAATTTCGATACGCTGTTGCCGGAGGACGCTGAGGTCTGTAACGCGAGGGGTCGCCTGCAACGAAAGGCGAACGAATGCACTCTGATCTTGGCCGGGCGTGCGAACGCTCAGCAAGACCACGCCCGCAAGGACGACAGCACCGAAACCTATGCGAGGCAAGGGCGACGGTCCTCTGGTTAGTGAAGGATGGGCTGAGTCGGGCATAGAGGCTCGTCTGGCTGCAACACTCTACGTAGGTAACGACGGAGTGGGCGATAGCGCACAAGCCACCGCCCACCAGACCCAAGAATCTGCCTTGAGTGGGTCGATGTGATTGCGCAGAACGCGGGCGGACGTGGATTGACCTACGACAGGCTGGTGCGGAAGGGGGGAATCTGCCGGTCTCACTCTGACCCGTACGGCGCTACGGCACGGGCACCAGCCCATCCTTCTCGTACACCGCCTCGGATTCCAGCGACGCTAGATAGTCCACCAGCGCCTTCGCCGCCACGGCATCCCTCGCCTGCGTCGAAATAAAGGCCACGATGTCCGTCGGCGGCGCAAACTCCACAGGCAGCGTCCCCACGACATCCACGTTGGCGTTCACGCCCATTTCGTTGCGGTAAAAAATGCAAATCTCAGCTTCGTCCTTGCCCACCAGTTCCGCGACGGCGCCGGCGTTTCCGACTATTTTGGTCTTTGCCCTGATCTGGTCGAGCACGCCGAGTTTCTGCAAGGCATCGCGCGTCGCCGCGCCGTCGCTGCCTATGTTCGGGTCCACGATGGCGATGGTCTTGGCCGCAAGTAGCGTCCGCTTGAGGGTTTCCGCCGAGGACACGTCCGGCTTGGCCGCTCCCTTCTTTACTCCAACGGCCAGGACCAGCTTTGCCAACACCGTTGCGCTCTTCGGATCGATGTTTCCCGAAGCCAGCGCCTCGGGGTACGGCGGCAACAGGATCGAAACGTCGAACATTTCGCCCCGCGCGATCTGCTGTCGGGTGCCCATGCCACGGCCAACGGTTATGTTCAGTTTGTAGCCGGTCTTCGGTTCGAAGCCGCCCGCCACCGTGTCCAGCGTCCTGCGGAACGGATTCGGTACCAGCAACGAAACCTCAGTCTGCGCCAGCGCCATGGATGCGCCACCAGGCAGCAATGCAGCCACCACCGCTGCGAGAAAGAAAACTCTCTTCACGATTCGCTCCTCACCGCGCACTGGGTGCCGTCTTGAACTCATCGTCGTCAAGATTAGCGCGTCGTCGTCTCGACGGTGTCTCGCAGCCACTTCTCGATAACGGCTGCAACTGCCATGTTGTTTTTCTCAAGCATCAGCATGTGGCCATTCCCCTTTATGCCGACGTCGGGAAGCCGGATGAAATCCACCCGCCATATACCTGCCTGTTTGAGATAGGCCACCGTGCAGTGATCGTACGCAGCGTGATAGGACGCCTCCGCCTGAATGACGACGATTGGAATCTTTTGAAGATTGACGAGCGTTCGGGCGGGCTCCGCCTGTGCCCAACAGCGAACGCGATTACTTGAATCCGGTGAATCTTGCCGGGAGAATCGCAATTCGGTGGCATCGTTTACGGGCGGTTGGTAGGCCAGCGGAGGCGCGGTAAGGCCGTATGGCTTGCTGAGCGGACCATCTTCAAACCATGCGGGCGCACCCTTCTCCACGTTGTCGTGCACGGGCGGCCCTGATGGTTCCAGCGCGACGATCCCTTTCACGAGTGACGGCCGTGCGTCTGCGATAAGCCATCCAAACGTACCCGACTGCGAATGAGTCAGCAGAATCGCGGAACCGATCTGGTCGAGCAGCGCGGCTCCAGCGTCGCGATTGAGCTCCTGCTGGCGCGGAAACGCGGTCAGCGATGGGTACACCTGTGCAAAGTACTGGTCGAAGACGGGATCTCCAGCGACGCCCGTTCCAGGCCACTGCGTATGCAGCCGCGCCTGTGGCCACAGATTCGACCGCTCGGGAGCGGTGAACCGCTGTTCGATCCTTTCGACGGTGTTGCGCGATTGTGGTCCGATCTCCGGCTGATGTGGCGACCGCGCGCGCGACGGTTGATCGAGTACGTAGACCACGTACCCCTGCCGCACGAAGTACTGCATCCATCCGTCGCGCCCGTCCGGCGTTCCTGTGTAGTTCAACCCGCTCTGCCCGCCGCCGGAGAACATCACGAGCGGGTACGGACGCGTGACCTTCGCCGGGGTGTAAAACTCGACGTACATCTGACCGGACATCAACCGCCCGTCGTCCGCGTCGAAGTACCGACCGCCGACAAAGAAATAGCCCTGCTTCGCGGTTGTGATCTGCCGAGACTCGACCAGTTGCCTCAAAGGAGGTGCGACCGCCGGTTGCTGCGCATCCAGACCAATCGCCAGCGCCGATACCAT
>Ga0075418_10003780_pt1 | contig 17274 bp, 20 predicted proteins | sample SoiMetdeltSBSDD2_FD_81776 | JGI IMG/M metagenome (GOLD analysis project Ga0075418, IMG submission 81776) | Bulk soil microbial communities from a Populus tree surrounding site in Tennessee, USA - Soil MetaG P. deltoides SBSDD2 | ecosystem: Environmental > Terrestrial > Soil > Tree plantation... | reverse complement strand
CGTGCGATCGCAAAAGGCGCTGCTGGCCCGCTGGGAGCAGGTGTCGATCGAGGAAGGCATCTACGCCGGCATCGATGCCTTGGCGGACGCCTACAAAACCGGCGAGCCGCAGGCCGCCATCGGTGCGTTTCTGATGCGGAAGAAGCGCGCGTAGAGTTCTGCCCGGGCACAACGCAGAGCCGGAACGCGAAGGCAAACACGAGGTTGGCACTGCTTGGCCCTGGGTCGCGGAGATTGGCCTGCGGCGAAGCCCGGGATGGCAACAAGCGTGCTATCGCCGCCAGCCGCCGATGCTCTGCAGCGCTTCCCAGTTAGCTTGCGCCAGGAAGAAGGCGATCAGCAGCATGAAGAAGTTGGTCGGCAGGGCGTAGTAGGCAACGCCGGCGGCCACCACCAGGCCGAGCGTGGCGACGATGCGCGTTGCCCACACCCCGCCGAGCACCGCGCCGAGCAGGGCATCGAGCGTGCGCCCGCCGTCGAGCGGATAGGCCGGCAACAGGTTGAAGATCAGCAGGATGTAGTTGGCCGAGGCCAGCACAGCGAGCGGCAGCGCGACCATGGGACTGCTGCCTTGATACGCTTCGCCTGCCAGCGCGCCTAATCCGTACCACAGGCCGAGATTGACCGCCGGACCCGCCAAATAGATCACGACGCGCGCCAACGCCGAGGCCGGCAGCGAGCGCTCAAAATGCGCGACGCCGCCGATACCGGTCAGGTCGATGTGCGAAACATGCGCGTTGAACAGGCGGCCGGCGAAGGCATGACCCAGCTCGTGCAACAGGATCGATAGCAGCAAGCCGGCCACGATGATGAAGCCGGCCGACATCAGCTGCGTGTTGCCGCTGGTGAAGTAAGGATAGGTGAACAGCAGCAGCACCAGCACGAAAAACATGTCGAGGTAGATCGCGATGCCGGCGATGCGGCCAAGCTCCATGCGCGTCAGCATTCCTGTTACCCCGTTTTCGTCTCAAAGCACCGATGTGACGCATCCCCTCCTGCGCGGGAGGGCAAGCGGCATCAGCCGCCCCTGCGATTGCGCATCGCCAGCGTGCGCAGCCTGAGCGCGTTGAGACGGATGAAGCCTTGCGCATCCTTTTGGTCGTAAGCGCCCTTGTCGTCCTCGAAGGTGACGAGCGTGGAGGAATAGAGGGACTTGGGGCTGTCGCGGCCGGTGACGATGACATTGCCCTTGTAGAGCTCGAGCGTGACCTCGCCCTCGACGTGCTCCTGGCTCTTGTCGATCAGGGCCTGCAGCATCTCGCGCTCAGGCGCGAACCAGAAGCCGTTGTAGATGAGCTCCGCATAGCGCGGCATCAGTTCATCCTTGAGGTGGCCGGCGCCACGGTCCAACGTGATGGATTCCATGGCGCGGTGCGCGGCCAACAGGATGGTGCCACCCGGCGTCTCGTAGATGCCGCGCGATTTCATGCCGACGAAGCGGTTCTCCACGAGGTCGATACGGCCGATGCCGTTGTCGCGGCCAACATCGTTGAGCGCCTTGAGCAGCGTGGCCGGCGACAGTTTCTTGCCGTCGAGCGAAACCGCATCGCCCTTCTCGAAACCGATTTTGATGGTCGTCGTCTTGTCGGGAGCCGTCATCGGCGAGATCGTGCGTTGATAGACGATCTCAGGCGCCTTCTTGGCGGGATCCTCGAGCACCTTGCCCTCGGAGGACGAGTGCAGGAGGTTGGCATCGACCGAGAAGGGTGCCTCCCCTTCCTTGTCCTTGGCGATCGGAATCTGGTGTGTGCGTGCGAACTCTAGAAGCTCCTCGCGGCCCTTAAATGCCCACTCGCGCCAGGGCGCGATGATCTTGATGGATGGCTCCAGCGCATAGTAGCCGAGCTCGAAACGCACCTGGTCGTTGCCCTTGCCGGTGGCGCCGTGGCAGACGGCATCGGCACCCGTCTTGCGGGCGATATCGATCTGCTTCTTGGCGATCAGCGGGCGGGCGATGGAGGTGCCGAGCAGATAGACGCCCTCATAGAGGGCATTGGCACGGAACATCGGGAACACGTAGTCGCCTACGAATTCCTCGCGCAGGTCCTCGATGAAAATGTTGTCCTTCTTGATACCTAGCATCTCGGCCTTGCGCCGGGCGGGCTCTAGCTCCTCGCCCTGACCAAGGTCGGCGGTGAAGGTGACCACCTCTGCCTGGTAGGTCTCCTGCAACCACTTCAGGATGATCGAGGTGTCGAGGCCGCCCGAATAGGCGAGCACCACCTTTTTCACCTTGCCCTTGGCGCTGTTGGCGGCCATTGCTTGCCTCTTGGCGTGGAAGGAAAATCGCGGCGCACTATAGGCGAGTTGCAGGCGCCGGCAAGCGTGCCAGAGGCGCAGCCTGGAGGCGCCAGCAGGAGTACCCGATGAGTGCGGCAAGCGGACGGCTGGAGTTCTGGTACGAGTTCTCCTCGACCTATTCGTACATCGCGGCCATGCGCATCGAGCAGCTGGCCGAGGCGGCCAAAGTAAAAATCGATTGGAAGCCGTTCCTGCTCGGGCCGATCTTCCAGTCGCAGGGCTGGAACACATCCCCGTTCAATCTCTACCCGGCGAAGGGTCGCTACATGGTGCGCGAGATGGAGCGGCTGGCTGAGCAGCACGGCGTGCCGTTCCGTATGCCGGCGGTGTTTCCGCAGAACAGCCTGCAGGCGGCGCGGCTGGCATTGGTGGGCGGCGAGGCGGGTTGGATCGTTCCTTTCACGAAGGCGGTCTACCTGGCCGAGTTTCGCGACGGCTTGGACATCTCAAACAAGGCGGTGCTGCAAGACGTCCTGCGCGGGCTGAAACTTGATCCCGCGCCGATCTTCGCACGCATCGCCGGGTCGGACATCAAGGAGCGCCTCAAGGATCAGACGGAGCTGGCGCAGGAAAGCGGCATCTTCGGCGCGCCCTCGTTCATGGTCAGCGAGGAGCTGTTCTGGGGCAATGATCGACTTGAACAGGCGTTGGCATTGGCGCGGCGTGGCTGACCAACTGCGGCGGAAAAATCACGTCGCGCAGACATAAAAGGGCTTCCACCCGCGCTCCGCCCCAATTGCGGCCCCAATGATCGGGCCTATGCTCAGCACTGCGCGCAATTGCTGAGGGAAAATACCGTGACCAGACTATCGACAGGCCTGATCGCCGTAGCGACCGCTGCGGTGTTCGCGACGTTTGCCGGCATGGCCGACGCCCAGCAGAAGAAGAGCTCTGCTGCGCCCAAGAGCAAGTGCAACGCCATCACCGAGGAGACGGCGTGCAAGGCCGATGCAACCTGCAGCTGGGTGCCGTCGACAACCAACGCCAAGACTGGCCAGCAGCGCAAGGCGTACTGCAAGAGCAAGCCCGTGTCGAAGAAGAAGTCCTCCGACAAGAAATAGGCCCCTAGCCCAACAGTCTTGGCCTTGTCCTGAGCCTGTCGGCATTCGGGCGTGTCCCGAATGCCGAAGGTCCGATGGCACAGGCTCCGATGGCACAGGCAATAACGTGCTCTTCGACGAGCTCAGCGCTTGGGTAGCGGCTCGACGTTACGCTCCGAGCACGGTGCGCCATGTGCTGAATATGGTCTGCATCTGCATGAGCGCGAGGCTCGACGCGGCCAGTCCGGCGACCACGGTGTCCGCATTTGGCGTGATAATCTGCGCCACCGCATGGCCACCCGCCGACCGGTAGGTGGCATAGGAGGACGGCGAGGCAAGGCCGAGCGCCGCCCGCGTCACGGTTTCCGGCACACTGAGGGGGCTCAACTGTTGCGGCTGGCTTGGCCACTGCTGCCAATAGATGCGACCCCAGGCCGACCAATTCGGCAACGCGGACCAAGCGGCGTACGGCGACCAGCCAAGACCCAATGCAGGGCTCGGCACCCAGGCGGCTTGCGGCCAAACGCCGGCCTTGGGCATCCAGTCGCTTGGTGTAAAGCGCCACAACACTTCGAAGGGATTGGCGCAACTGGCACGCATCACTGCCGGAGCCGGTGGCCGACGCGGCGGGCGCAACATATCCGACCACAAGGTCAATCCCTGGCAGGCGGAAGCCGTCATGGTCTGAGCGGCGGCAACCGCACAAGACCGCAGCAGTTCGGCGGTCGCACCGGCGAGCCGCGCCTGAGTGTCGTAGTCGAGCATGGTCAGAGCCTCCAGCACCAGACCGAGGTAGCTGCCTGCGGAAGCGGTTCCACTTCGCGCGGGCGTGGGACTGGCTTTCCACAACCGGCCTCTGGCAGGTGGACCCTGCGCGACCGGGACGCAGGCTTACGGAGACGGCCAAAGCCCGCTGCTGCGCTGAACGTACGTCAGATTTTGCGCCGCAACAACAGTTATAACGCGCCGCAGCATATTCACCTTAACGCCTTGCCTACGCTCTCTTTGCCGGGGGGCAGGCCCCAGGCGTTACTAAGGCGGCGGTCACAGGACGGCCGGCGGGCGGGAAGGTGCCGGGACCAGGGCGAGCGCGGGGCGCATGCGCACTGGCCGCGGCTGATGGTCCTGGTCGTAGATCGTGTAGGTGATCGCGAGCGCATCGAGGAAGGCGCCAACCATGTCGGCCAACAAGCCGATCGGGATGCGGCGGCCAATCATGAACTCGTCGGTGATGATCAGGCCGTTGCCGTCGGGCTCCCGCTCCGTGGCGAACGGGCTAGTGACCTGGGCACCGCTCGCCTCGGTGAACGCCAGCGTGCCGGCCAGAAACAGCTCGGCAACCGTGGCGATGCGCCGCTCGGTGTGGCGCAGCTCCTCGGCGTACTGGCGCACGCGCAGCACCTGCAGGATTGCCGCCAGCTCGAACCGGCGCACGCTGGCCAGGAACCACTCCATATCTTGGTGCCTGCCGTTCAGCCGGAGAAGCTCCTCGCAGGCTGCCAGAGCGCGATCAAGGTGATCGGCAAGAGCCTGAACGTTATCCGGGGCAGGCAGTTGGCGCTGAAGCATTGGGCGGACTCCGCTCTCACAAGGATCGGAACGCAACCAACACAACAGCCGACCAGGCCGCATCAAAGCGCGCCAGGTAGCCGAGCGCAAACCCAGGTGTTGGCAGTCTGGGGACGACCTGTGCACGACCTGTGCATGCCTGCCCTGCGTGAGGCAGTCGGTGTGCACGGAACCTTTGCCGTCCGGCCGTTGTTGTGCGGCGGAAGGGGCTTCACCCTTATGCCGGTTTTTCCCTGGCGCTCCAGGAGGTTCTAATGCGCAGCGTACGCCACATTGTTGCCGCACTTGCGATCGCCATGGCGGCCCCGTTGACCGTAACGCCGGCACTGGCGCAACAGAGCAACACGGAGGCGGCAGAACCGAGCACGTCGGCGGTTGGGCTGCCGATTTACACCTCGGACGGCGAGCACCTGGGCGAGGTCGTGCAGATCATCTCATTCGGCGACAGGCCTGCCCTGCGCGCCGAGATCGGCAACTTTCTCGGGATCGGCACAACCACAGCCGTCATCCCGGCCAACATGTTCCACCGCAAGTCCGACCGCATCGAGCTCAGCATGACGGCGGCCGAGGTACGCGATACGGTGGACAAGCAACGCTGATCACAAGTGAGCGTGGTGGTGTGCGGGGTGCGCTGCCCGGCGCACTGCCGGTTTGCGCCAAACATGGTATGCTGATGCCTGCTTCGATTTGATATCCAATCCGTGAGCAACGGAGTGGGGTATGGCGGGCCCGGTGATCGAGATCACCTTTTGCAGACTGTGCGGCTGGGGCTTGCGCGCCGGATGGATGGCGCAAGAACTGCTGACGACGTTTGCCGAGGACCTGGGCTCAGTGATGCTCACACCGGACGCCGTGGGAGGCGTGTTCGAGGTGCGCGTCAACAACGAGGTGATCTGGTCGCGCAAGGAGCGCGGCCGTTTCCCCGAAAACAAGGAATTGAAGCAACTGGTGCGCGACCGGATCGCTCCGGGCCGCTCGCTGGGACATTCTGACTCTGCCTGATACTTTGGCGTGCGAAAGTGCGGGAGGCCTTTCCATGCGTGCCGATCTGTTCGTGGCGTGGCTCGGTGCCGTCGTAGCGGTCACGCCGCCCGGCGGCGGCATGGCCGTGGCCGCACTCGACAACGAGCAGTTCTGCGCGGCCATGTCGGAGACGGCCCGGCTCGGCAACGCCAACGCCGGCACCTGGATCGACCGGAACACGCGCGACGACGGCATCGAGGTGGTCTGCCGGATCCGCACCGTCAACTACCGACGCTTCAACAAGTCGGGTCCTACCGCGCCAGACTGGCGGGAGCGCAAGCAGCGCGAGTGGAACAGCACCGCTTGCAGCAGCCCATTGCTTCGCGAAGCCATCGAGAACGGCTGGATCATCACCACCACGATCACGGCGCCCGGCATCGAGCGCGTCATCCTGATCGCCAATTGCAGTTAGCCACCAGAAGCGATGCTCTGGGTGGCAGACCATGGCGAATTGACGCCTATCGCGAGCTCAGCTGCAGGAACGATGGCAGCCGCCACGCCGACGTGTCGAGGTTGTTGAGCACCCACACGCCGCCCAAGGCGATCAGGCCGGCCAGCATCACGCTCGGCAGGGTCTTGACCAGCACGCCGAGCAGGGCGGCGAACGCGGTGAGGATCCGTTCGCCGGCTTCCCACAACTCCTTGCCGGCCTTGAACAAAGCCCAGATCACGCCAGCGATGATCAATACCAGGAGAATTTGCTTCAGGAGTGGCCAGTCCTGCCAGGGTACTCGCATCAGGCTGGTAATCTGGCCGACGGACCACTGCCAGATCAATTGCACAAACCGAAAGATCGCCGAGATGCCCTGCTGCAGGAACTGCAGTAGCTGGTTGAAGATTTGCTGCACGACCCATTCTCCCTTCCGTTGACGGCAATGAGCGCACTGATCGCAAGCGTTAACGCGGCTTTAACCATACGGTTCCCGGCGTGCATGGAACTTCAAGCGAGCCGCCCAGGCCTCAAAATCGGCGGCCGAGGGTGTTATGCGAAGGGAATTGGCGGCGGGACCACTCATGGAAATGGAGACGCGATGGCCACGTTCACGGTTCGGCAGGGCAAGCGCTACCGCGCCACGATAACGCTCGGTTGGCTGGAGCGCTGGGCCAGCAACGACACGATCGCGGGCAAGCTCGGCGATGCCGGGTTCGTCGAGGTCAAGGTGTCGGGATCGGGCGGCATGCGTCAGGCCGAAGCGCTCTGGCCGGGACCCGACACAACGGCCGAGATGCCGTCGCAGGTCACCGAGGTCATCGAGGTCTGACGCGGGACCGCGCCGCCAGCCTCGGCAGCGCGGTGCAATTTCCCGCGTCTAGTTAATGAGTGACCCCAGCATCGCCCCCAAGCCCCGCGCGCAGAGTGCGGGGGACGTGTAGATGCAGGCTACCTCGGCGCTGCCGCGGTAGATCATGTCGAGCGCCACATAGACGATCACCAACAGGCCGACCCAGGTGATCCAGGGATAGTGCGCCAGCAGCTTGGCGATGTAGGTCGCAGCCACAGCCATCAGGACGACGGCGATAGCAAGACCGACAACGAGCACCCATGTGTGGCCCTTGGCGGCGCCGGCCACGGCCAGCACGTTATCAAGAGACATCGACACGTCGGCGATGATGATCTGCATCAGGGCGCCCCAGAAACCCATAGTACCGGCAGTCTGCTGATCTGCGCTGGACACCACCTGGGCACCGGCCGCGGACGGCGACGGCGAGTGGGTGATCTCGCGGTACATCTTCCAGCACACCCACAGCAGCAGGATGCCGCCCGCGAGCGTCAGGCCGACGATGGCGAGCAGCTGGACAGTGACCGCCGCGAATAGGATACGCAGCACCACCGCGCCGGCGATGCCCCAGAAAATCACGCGCGACCGCAACTCCGGTGCGACCCTGGAAGCGGCCAGCCCGACCACAATGGCGTTGTCGCCCGCCAGCACGACGTCGATGACAATGACTTGTAAGAGAGCAGTTAGCTCCGCTTGGAGCAGGTCCATCATGCCTCCGGATCAGACGAAAACGAATGGTGTCGTGCGGCGGCGATCACATCGGACCCGCCGCCATGAACCCGCTTTGCCATTGCGCAAAGGTCGCCAGCGCCACCTCGGCATCGCTCAGCAACGCCGCCGCAAATCCCAAGAGAACGAGTGCACCGGCCACGTCTCTCGGGCCGAGCCGCTCGGCTTCAGGCGCGCGTCCTGCCCAACTGGCGAAGGCGGCGACGCCAAAGCCCGTCAGGAGGAGCAATGCGCTGATGGCCGGCAGAACCAGCGCAGGCGGCACGGCCGCATACATCAGGGGCAGGGTCACCACGACCCCCGCCATCACCATCAACCAGGGCGAGCGTGCCTGCGATGCTGGCAACAAGCGTCCGCTGACAGGGCGTTCGGGTCTCGGCACGGGCTATCTCTTCGTCAGACAGCGCCTCGATGGTTATCGAGCGCTTTCCCGCGAAGATAAGAACTGCCTGCGCTTCGGGTATCCGAACCGTTCGCGTGGTAGATCTACGGAGATCGCAACAGCCTCGGCTCGCATCTCGGCGGCAAGGCTGGGCAAGCGAACGAGGCGAACTGCTAGGGGGTGATGCGTCCGAGGCGGATGGCCTGGCGCACCAGCACGGCCACACTTTCAGCCTGCATCTTGTCCATGATCCGCACGCGGTAGCTTTCGACCGTGCGTTGGCTGATCTCGAGGCGCAGCGCGATGGCCTGACTGGTGAAACCTTGCACGACGAAGTCCATTACCTCCGCCTCGCGCGGCGTTAGTTTCTCATAGCGACTTTCCAGGTCGCTGCCTGATCGATCGGTCGACTGCTGCTCGAAGCTGTGCGCGAGACAACGGTTGATGGCGGCAAGCAATTGCGCGTCGTCGACAGGCTTCTCGATGAAGTCCTCGGCGCCAGCCTTGATGGCAGCTACCGCCATCGCCACGTCTGCGTGGCCAGAGATCAGCACGACAGGCAGCGTAAACTTGCGCCGCCCAAGTTCGCTCACCAGCTCGATGCCATCCATACCCGGCATGCGCACGTCGGCAACTACACAGCCGCGCTGCTGGGGATCATGCTTGGCGAGAAATTCGTTGGCTGTCTCGTAGGTGCGCACGTCGTAACCAAACACGCGCAGCAGTTCGCCCAGGGCGTTGCGCACCGCCTCCTGGTCGTCGATGAGGAATACGGTCGGGGCGCTTGGCATGTTCAACGTGTCTCTCGAGTCTGGACGGGAAGGGAGAAGCGAAACTCGGTGGCGCCGGGGCGGCTGGACTGCAGCCAGATGCGGCCGCCGTGCGCCTGCACGATCGAGGCACAGATCGACAGGCCGAGGCCGAGGCCATCCACCTTCGAAGTCGAAAGCGGCTCAAAGATCTGACTGTCGGCCGGGACGCCGACGCCATTGTCGACAACGCTGACCTCGATGCTGCCGTCATCAACGGATCGCACGCGAACGTGTATCTCGCCGTCCTTGCGGCCCGCCTCGACAATGGCATCGACCGCGTTGCGCAACAGGTTCAGCACCACCTGCTGCAGCTGCACGCGGTCTCCGTAGATGACAGGAAGACCATTCGCCACGTGCAGATGCAGGTGGGCGCGGTTGGCGTCGGCTTCCGGGCGCGCCAAAGCCATCGCCTCGTTGAGCACCGTGCCGATTTCGAGCGTGCTGACATGCGGCTGGCCGCGGCGCAGGAACTCGCGCATGCGCCGCACGACACTACCGGCATGGTCGATCTGCGCCACCATGTTGGTCAAGTTATCGTCTACGCGGCTAGTATCGGCGCCGGGCAGCCGCAGCACTTCCTGGATGGAGCGGGCGAGCGCGCGCGCCGCCGTCATCGGCTGATTGATCTCATGCGCCAGCGCCGAAGCCATACCGCTGACCATGTTCATGCGTGCGGCGCGCGCAGCTTCCGCCTGCAGCGCCTTCAGGCGCGCTTCGATCTCGCGCGCAAGCTGGTCGGCGCGCTGGCGCTCGCTCACGACCAGGCCGACCAGCAGACCGGTCATTGTCAGGATCAGCATCATCACCTGGAACTCGGCGAATTGCCGCGCGTCGTAGCCGTACCAGTGCAGCAGCCCGATCAGACCGAACTGGGTGATGAGCAGGCCGACACAGGCGCCGTCGATGCCGTGGCGGACACCGGCGGCCACCACGGGCAGGAACAGGAGGTAGAAAAACTTGTAGCCGAACGGATCATGCGCACCGAGGATCAGCCACAGCGCGATGCCGGTGATGACGATGTACAGCACGATCTCCAGCACCACCGGCAATGGCGGCTTGTTGCGGATCTCCGGCCAATGCAAAGCCAGCCGCAGCACCACCGGCGTCATCACGGCGATGCCGATCACGTCGCCGATGAACAGCGGTACGGCCGCCTTGCCGAGAACCCCGGCGCCAAGCTGACCGGTGCCGAACAGCAGCGCGATCAGCAGGGTCGCGGAAACGGCTGCGCCCGCAACGCCCGCGGCCAGCAGGATGCCGAGGTCGCGCACATGCGCGAAGCCCACATCCAGGCGCAGCAGGCGACGCGCCACATCGGCTGCGGCCGCATAGCTCGCCGATACCACCAGGCCGATGCCGAGCACGATCGGCCAGGCCAGATCGGTCTGCAGCACCAGGATCTCGGCCAGCACGACGCCGGCAAACAGCGCCACGGCGAACAGGGCGCCTTTCAGGATCATCAGGCCGAAGGCGATGCCGAGACCGGGATTCCACGGGGTGACAGGCAGGTCGTTGTGCTCGTGCATGAAGCTCGCCCACTCGAGCCCCACGTAAGCCACCAGGAACACGCCGAGCAGGGCCGCATCCTGCAGGCGAATGCCGATCGCCGGCCATGCCGGCAGGGCGCCAACCGAGCGCAGCATCGGCCGCCCGCCGTTGTGGACCTGCTTCACTGGACTGTCCGGATGCTCGGCACCGCTGACTGCTTAGGATATGGGCACGCAATTTGACATAGTCTCGGGCGGGCGCAACAGCAAGACGGCGCCTCGGCTGCAGGCGTTAACGGCCTCGCGCGGCCGCCGGCAGCCACCTATGCGTCGTCAGGCCTTCTGCTGGCCGGCCGTATTTGGCTATGCTGGTGAACGCCGGAGATACAACCGGCGGCATCTACAAGCACGAGGGGCGCCGGAAATGCAGGAAGGCATGGACTATGCCGTTCTCCACGAGTTCGTCACGCTGGCCAAGCGCAACGTCACCCAGGGAACCTGGGACTACATCGTCGGCGGCGCGGAGACGGAAACCACGCAGGAGCGCAACCGCGTCGCCCTCGATTCGATTGCCTTCCGCCCGCGCGTGCTGCGGGATGTGGAGCAGGTCGATGTCGGCGGCACCTTGCTTGGGCTCAAGTTGCAACTGCCGCTGATTTTGGCCCCGATCGGGTCGCTGCAGGACTTCGCGCCGGAGGGCGGCGTCTGCCCGAGCCGGGCGGCGGCGCGCGGCGGTGTGCTGCACATGCTGAGTTCGGCCAGTGCGCCCGGCATCGAAGCTGTGGCCGCCAGCAACCCGCACCCCAAGCTATTCCAGCTCTACGTGCGCGGCGACGACGCCTGGGTGGACAACCACATCGAGCGGGCCATCGCCAGTGGCTACAAAGCGCTGTGCTTCACGGTCGACCTCGACTGGTACGGTCGGCGCGAGCGCGACCTCGCCAAGCGCTACAAGACCACCTCGCGCCGCAGTGCGCCCGCCGACCACTACCAGGCGCGCTTCTCCTGGAAATCACTGGAGAAGCTGCGCAAGAAGTATCCGCTGCCATTCATCCTGAAAGGCATCGCCACGGCGGAGGACGCGCTGATCGCGCTCGAGCATGGCGTCGAGAGCATCTACGTCTCCAACCACGGCGGCCGGCAGCTCGATCACGGCAAAGGGTCGATGGCCGTGCTGCCGGAGATCGTGGAGGCCGTGCAAGGGCGCGCCGAGATCATCGTCGACGGCGGCTTCCTGCGTGGGGCCGACATCGTCAAGGCGATGGCGCTCGGCGCCAACGCGGTCGGTATCGGTCGCCTGCAGGGCCTAGCCATGGCGGCCGCCGGTGAGGATGGCATCGTGCGCATGATCGAGCTCTTGAAGGACGAGGTGACACGCTGCCTCGGCCTGCTCGGGGTCACGTCGTTTGCGCAGCTGGACAAGAGCTATGTCGAGCCGGTGACGCCGCTGGCGCGCAGCTGGATGGACAGTGCGTTCCCGCTGCTGCGCGAAGGCTATTGAGGCCAGGCGTCTGGCGATTATCGCGGCCATAGCGGGCCATGCATTAACGCCCGATCATCGCCGCGACCACGAGACCAACGTCGCATCGACCACCGTGGGCCAGCTGATCACGGAAGAAAGCCTGGATGGCCTTGTCAAGGCGGTGCTGCTGTGCGTCCTCGCCAGTACGCTTCTAGCGGTTGCAGCGTACATGGGGTTTCGCGCGCTGCCACTGCGCGCGCTCGACGACACGATCGCCGAGCTCGAGAACCACAGGCGCTTCGACGTCGCGCTCAACAACATGTCGCAAGGCTTGTGCGTGTTCGATGCGAATCGTCGGTTGGTGGTCTGCAATTCCCGCTACGCCAGTCTCTACGATCTGCCCGCCGATCTTAAGCGGCCGGGCACGGCGCTGGAGCACATCATCCGGTTTAGCATGGCGACCGGCAGATACGCCGGCCCCAGCCCCGAGGAGCATGCTCGCTCGATCGACGCCATGATCGCTGCCGGCACAGCTTCCACGCATGTGTATGACATGCGGGACGCTCGCTCGATCTTTGTCAAGTTCGAGCCGCTCGATAGTGGCGACGTTCCGGCCATGCTCGATGCGCCTTCGCTCACCGCGCGCGAGGCTGCCTGACACAATCGCCCTATTCGCGCACGGGCACCACATAGTTGAGCGGCAGGCGGCCACCGTCGGCGTAAACGGTTGTGCCGGTGACGTAGCTCGATTCCTCGCTGGCGAGCCAGGCGACGATGGCCGCCACCTCGTCGGGCTGGCCGAAGCGGCCGATCGGCGTGCGCGACAGCACCTTGGTGCGGAAGGCGGTGTCCTTGATGACGCCATCGAGCAAGGGCGTCTGGATGGTGCCGGGTCCGACGGCGTTGACGCGGATCGCATGCGGCGCAAGCGAGATGGCCATCGCCTTGGTCAGCTGGTTGATGCCGCCCTTGGAGATCGAGTAGGCAACGTGGTCCGGCAGGGCGAACACGGCGTTGACCGAGCTCATATTGACGATGGCGCCAGCCTGCGGGCGTGATTTTGATCCGCTGTCTGGCACGCCCTGTTTGACCATCTGACGCGCCACGGCCTGGCCCATCAGGAAAGCGCCCCTCAAGTTGACGCCGATGATGCGATCGAATTCGTCGACCGCCAAATCGAGGAACGGCGCATCGTCGAGCACGCCCGCATTGTTGACCAGGACGTCGATGCGGCCATAGGCGTCCAGCGCAGCTGTGACGGCGTTGCTCACTTCCGAGGCCTTGCTTACATCGCAGGCAGCAAAGACCGCCTTGGCTCCCGTATTGGCAATGGCGGCGGTCGCGCTCTGGCCTTGCGCGCTGGTGACGTCGCACAGCACGAGGCGGGCACCCTCGCGCGCCAGCCGCTCGGCGCAGGCGCGGCCGATGCCCTGCGATGCACCCGTGACGATGGCGACCTTGCCGTCGAGCAGCATGTGAAGCTCTCCATTGCTGTGATTGTGCTCAGCCGACACTACCGTTTGGCGCAGCCAGCGAACAGCTCAACCGCAGCAGGATGCTGGGCTGCACAGGGTCGGTCTTCACCAATTGGTCACCCCCCAAGAATCTACCCGGATGCCGCGGCCGCATTTTGTGTGCTACGGATAAGTTCAACGAATAGTGGCGGCCAGCCGAAAAGGGCGCCAGTCCGGAGAGAGACGCCCCAGGGAGCAAAAGATTGGCTGCAGACACGGCCGCATTCGCCACTGAGACCTCTGATGTGACCGGCGCGCGGCGGGAAACCCGACGCGGGCGCAGCGCGGGCATGCTGATCGGCCGGCTGTGGTCTGCCGCGCTGTTCCTGGTGCTGGCGTTCCTGGTCGCCTATCCGGTGGCCATGCTGCTGCTCGGCGCGCTGACCAACACCAATCCGGTGGTCGACGGCTTCGGCGTCTTCAACCTGTCGCTCGACAATTTCGTCACTGTCCTCGCCAACCCGAACGTCCACCTGGCGCTGATCAATTCGCTGATCGCCTGCGCGGGCGGCACGGCGCTGGCCGTCGTCATCGGGCTGACCTTCTCGTGGGTGGTGGTGCGCACCAACACGCCGGGCAAGCGCTTCATTGCGGCTGCCAGCATGCTGCCGTTGTTCGTGCCGCCGCTGGTGGCCGCCGTAGCCTGGTCGATCCTGGCCTCGCCGCGCACGGGCCTGCTCAACGTTCTGCTCGGCGCCATGGGCATCGAATGGCGGTTCAACGTCTACTCAATGGGTGGGCTGATCTGCATCTTCGGGATCTACTACGCGCCCTACGTCTACATGTTCACGGCCTCGGCGCTGCGCAACATGGACCCGTCGCTGGAGGAGGCGGCAGAGGTCACCGGCGCCACCGTGCTGCGCACCATGTTCACCGTGACCTTTCCGTTGATCGCGCCAGCCATCATCTCCGGCATGCTGTTGTCGTTCATCGTCATGTTGGGCATCTACGGCATTCCAGCGGTGCTGGGTACGCCGGGCGACATCCCGGTGCTCACCACCTACATCTTCAAGCTCACCAACTGGTCGCCGCCGCTCTACAGTACGGCCGCCTCGGTCGCCATCATCCTTATGGTGGTGACGGGATTTCTGGTCTGGTTGCAGTACAAGGTTACCTCGCGGCGCAGCTATACGACGGTGGCTGGCAAGGCGTTCCGTCCCGCCCTGCTCAATCTCGGCGTGTGGCGCTACGTGACGCTGGGGCTGGCAGTGGTCTACCTGTTCGTGGTGGTGGTGCTGCCGACGCTGGCCCTGATCATCGCCGCGTTCCGCAAGTTTCTGTCCATCCGCACGGTTGCCAGCCTGATCGACGACCGCCAGTACAGCCTGATCCACTTCGAGCGCCTGTTCGCCAATCCGCTGGTCGGCCGCTCGATCGTCAACACGATGGAGGTGGGCCTCGTCACGGCCCTGGTTGGCGGCGTGCTCGCGTTCTCGATCGGCTACACCATCAACCGCACCAGCCTGCCGGGGCGCCGCAGCATCGATATCCTCTCGACGCTGCCGGTCGCAATTCCGGGCCTGGTGGTGGGGGTCGCTTATCTGTGGGCTTGGATCGGCCTGCCGGGCGGGTTGTACGGCACGATCTGGATCCTGGCGCTGGCGTTCATCGCCCGCTTCATGCCGGATACGGTCAAAGCGCTGTCGACGTCGCTCATGCAGATCCACCGCGAGCTGGAGGAAGCGTCCTGGATCTGCGGCAAGGGGGTGCTGGGAACGATCCGGTCGATCGTGCTGCCGCTGGCGCGTCCTGGCGTGATCGCTGCCATGACGCTGCTGTTCGTGCTCGCCATCCGCGAGCTTGGCTCGTCCCTGTTCCTCTACACCAGCAACACCATGGTGATGGCCGTCCTGCTGCTCGACTACTACGAGGGCGGCAATGTCGGCATCACAGCCGCCTTCAGTTTGCTGCAGATGCTGCTGCTGGCCGTTGTGATCGGCATCGCCAATCTGCTTTCGCGCGGAGCCCGCGGCACCGAGACCAGCATGGGCCGTGCCGGATAACGAGACTGCAAACCAGGGAGACGAAACGAATGCCTGTAATGGTGTCGAAGCGGCGGTTTGGCGCAATCATGGCCGGTGCCGTGCTGGCGGTGGCAGCGGGACCCGCTGCCGCACAGAACTTCGGACCGCCGGAGCTGATCGAGGCGGCCAAGAAAGAAGGCAAGGTGATCTACTACACGGCCGACTTCGCAGAGGTCGAGCAGGAGATCATCAAGGAGTTCAACAAGCGCTTCCCGTTCGTGAAGGTCGAGATGGTGCGCGCGCCCGGCGGTCAGCTTATCACGCGCATCAAGACGGAAGCAGCAGCTGGCAAGCTGGCGGCCGACGTCATCTGCCATTCTGATCGCGGCCTGATCCTGGCCATGCAGGACCTGCTGGCTGACTACGCGCCGCCCAACGCCGCCGACTATCGCGAGGACGTGCAGGTGTCGCCCAAGATCTGGCCGCGCCAGACGCTTGGCTGGTCGATCGCCTACAACACGGACCTGGTGAAGAACCCGCCCAAGTCGTGGATGGACCTGACGAAGCCCGAGTACAACAACAAGCAGATCGGCCAGGTGGTCGGACCGTCCGGTGGCACGACTTGGACGCGCACCATGTTCGAGCGGCAGGTGCTCGGCGACGACTACTGGAAGAAGCAGGCGGCCGTGGGCGTCGCGCTCTATCCGTCCGGCGCACCGTTGTCGGACTCCCTGGTGCGTGGCGAGGTCTCAATCGCGCCGCTGCTCTACAACGTCATCTTCACCAAGAAGAAGGACGGCGCGCCCGTGGAGATCTTCTTCCCGCCGGAGGGTGTGCCGATGAACATGTACGGTGCGGGCATCACCAAGACGGCCGCCAACCCGAACGCGGCCAAGCTGTTCCTGAACTGGGCACTGTCTCCGGAGGCGCAGGCTTTCATGATCAAGGAACTCGGCTATCTCACCGCGCTCAAGACGCCGCCGGCCTATCCGCCGGGCTTCGACCCAGCAAAGGTCAAGGTCTGGGTGCCCAACTTCGAGCAGTACGAGAAGCTGCGCGAAGGTTGGCTCGAAGAGTGGAACAAGACCTATAATTATCGCCAGTAGTTCCCAAGCTGGGCGGCCCCGAGTGGGCCGCCCTTCGCATTGCAGGACCAGCGACAAGGACGGGTGATGTCGGCGGAACTGAAAGTAGAGCGGCTGTTCAAGGTGTTCGCTACCGGGCACGCCGCCGTCGACGATGTGAGCTTCCGTATCGCAGCAGGCGAGATCGTGGTCCTGCTTGGGCCCTCCGGCTGCGGCAAGACCACAACGTTGCGGTGCGTGGCGGGGCTGGAACACCCGACGTCCGGCACCATCTCGATCGGCTCGGACGTCGTGTCGGCGCCGGCCAGCGGTATGCTCGTCCCACCGCGGCTGCGCAACATTGGCATGGTCTTTCAGTCGTACGCCGTCTGGCCGCACATGACGGTGCAGCAGAACGTCGTCTATCCCCTGCGCAGTCGCAAGGTTCCGCGCGCCGAGCGGGCACGCATGGTGGACGAGGCGCTGGAACTGGTCGGGCTGTCGGACTATGCCAACCGTCCGGTGGTGTCGCTGTCGGGCGGACAGATGCAGCGTGTGGCGCTGGCGCGCAGCCTGGTCTATGAGCCGCAGCTGCTGCTGCTCGATGAGCCGTTGTCCAACCTCGACGCCAAGCTGCGCCTGCGTCT